>Ga0180215_1003274_pt1 | contig 15379 bp, 14 predicted proteins | sample eDN3rd37CBELigBY_FD_128871 | JGI IMG/M metagenome (GOLD analysis project Ga0180215, IMG submission 128871) | Enriched backyard soil microbial communities from Emeryville, California, USA - eDNA 3rd pass 37_C BE-Lig BY (version 2) (version 2) | ecosystem: Environmental > Terrestrial > Soil >...
AAGGGACAATATCAGGATCAATCAAAAGCACCTTATCTTCAGCATGGTTAATTATATAAGTAATATGCCGAGGTGACAGACGTATATTAATCGTATGGAGAACGGCTCCGCTGCATGGAATGGCAAAATAAGCCTCCAGGTGGCGATGATGGTTCCAAGCAAGTGTCCCGACCTTGTCCCCTCTTTCCACCCCTATGTTTTGCAGGCTTTCTGCCAGCTTCCTTGTCCGTTCTGCAATCTCCTTATATGTAAATCTCTGAATTCCGCCGGCTGTTCTTGAAACGACTGTTTTCCTTGGAAAATACTTTTCTGCACGCTTTATCATTTGCGTCATAGTCAAAGGTGTCTGCATCATCATTACAATTCCCCCTTTTAGAAAACGCTTACATTTGTATTCATATAATTCTATGATCTTTATTACCTATATTCATTCTCTTTATTTTCAGTAATTCCTTTAATTTCTTTCTGAATTTTCTAAAATATAAACTTTAAAAAAACCCCCGCCTATTCGGCCAGGGATTCGTGTTTATTAAAAAGTTCTTTTAATATTTTCAATTTCTCGTTTGTATAATGCTCAAAACTGTCATTATACGATTTAGGATCCTTCGGGTTTGCAAAATGAGTGATTTTCCCTGTCTGAGGATCAATGAACTTACTGGAGGCCCCGCATCCGAGCCCGATGATTGTCTGCTGTTCTTCCATAATCATGATGTTATAGATGCTTTCCTGATTCGGAAGGGCATAGCCGACATTTTCAAGATTGCCGAGAATATTTTTCTGACGGTAAAGATAATAAGGATGGTAATTATGCTGTTTTGTCCAATCCTCAGCCATGTCCATCATTTTTTCAATTTCTTCCCGCTCGGCAACTTTATATTTTTGCTTGTTCTTCGTCATTTCCGAAGCCCGTTTAAAGGATAAAGTATGAACTGTCAGAGATTCAGGCATTAATTTCTCAGTTTCATCCAAAGTATGCGAAAATTCCGGCACACCTTCTCCAGGAAGCCCAATAATCAGATCCATATTGATGTTATTCATTCCCATATTGCGGGCCAGATGGAACTTATCCACGGTTTCTTCCACTGTATGGTGGCGGCCAATGGCTTTCAAGGTCTCCTGAATATAGGACTGAGGATTGATGCTGATGCGGTCAATGTTCCATTTTTTCAGCACTTCAAGCTTTTCGGGTGTGATTGTATCCGGACGTCCGGCTTCCACAGTGACCTCCCGTATGTTTTCGACATCGGGAAAAGAGTCGTACATTTCCTCATAAAGCATATCCATCTCTTCCGCCGTAATGCTTGTCGGAGTCCCTCCACCATAATAGACAGTAGTAATTTTCACATCATTTTCTTTCAGCCACTCGCCAATTTTACGCATTTCGAAATGCAGGCCGCCAAGGAACGAGTTTACTGAACCCTGCCTGCCATTAATCGCATATGCAGGAAAAGTGCAATACGCGCATTTTGTCGGGCAGAATGGAATGCCAATATATATGCTGACTTCATTTTTTAAGTTATAAAGATCCGGTACGACAGCAAGCTGCCTGTCTACGATATTCTGCATAAGCTGGATCTTTTCATCTGTAATCAAATACTCTTCCTTAAGCTGCTGATGGGCTTCATGGAGAGGTGTCTGATGCTGTATGGCACGGTGAAGCAATTTTGTGGGACGTACCCCAGTCAGAATTCCCCACTTCTGGGTAATGCCTGTCCATTCCTGCAAAACAGTCAGATATACGTGGGATACTGCATTTTTTATTTGTTTAAAATTCTCTTTTTCTGTCTCAGACGGTACGAATTCCTTCTCAAAATTCGCTGAATGATTCTTGCCATCTTTATCAGAAAGCTCTGCAATGGCTTTAATGTGCTTTCCATGTTCAAGCTGAAGATTAATTGTAAGGTCGGCTGCATCATTCTCACCCAGCATCACTTCACATTCTTCAAAAAAGAGGTTCCCGATCAGCCGGAGCGGACGATGGAAACGTTCATCCTGTACACCTAAAATTGAAATGTTCAAATTGATCACCTTTTTTAGAAAATATATTAATCTGCCGATGTCTTTGTTTTCTTAGGGGCAGCTGCATAGTGTCTATTTTTCATGTTGACAAACTTCTTTTAGTGTACAGAAATGGGGAAACAAGGTCAATATAAGGGAAATGATTCCTAATGGATACCCAGTATCGCAAAGAAAAAAAGAGCCGATTTACTAATCGAGCTCTCTTTGATTGATTTTATTTTAATAGATTCATTTTCTTCAGGAAATCAATTGGATGCTGTTTGCGGAAATGTTCTTTGACCATGTAGCTTACACCGTTCTGGTCATTGGATCGTGTCAGCCAGTCTGCTGCTTTTTTGACTTCGGCAGGTGCATTACCCATAGCCACACCGAGGCCGGCGGCTTCAATCATTTCCAGATCATCCTCCGAGTCGCCTATAACGACCATTTGGTTTCGGGAAATTCCGAGATGTTCACATAAATAGAGCAAACCATTCAGCTTTGAAACTCCGGCAGGTACAATATCCATCCGCAGATCACTTAACTTAATGACTTCTACATTTTCAAACATGCCCCTAATGGCTGCCTGGGCATCCTCAAGGTCGTCTTTATCTTCAAAATACACTTCAATTTTTGGCGGTGTGACCGGCTCATCTAAAATGGTGTCACTTAATGAATCCACAAATTGCTGCGAGTAAAAAATGGGATCGCCGGTTGTAAAAACAGTTTTAGCAAGCATATTGGTATTGAGCTTGGTTTTGTTGGCAAGGGAATATTTTTCGTGCACCAGCCTGATTTGACAGGTAAAGCCTTCAAGCAGGCGCACGATTTCAAACGTTTCATCTTCCTGTATCCTTTTTACAAATATCGGCTTTTCCTGAGAAGCTGCAATATAAGCTCCCCTGTGTGTGACCAGCAAGGAATTGATTTTCAATGCTTTGGCCGCTTTTTTCGCGGATGGAAAGCTTCTGGATGTGACAAGTGTTACATAAATTCCTTTTTGCTGCACATATTCAATCGCTTCTTTTGTTGATTTATGAAGTCTTCCATTTGATTGGAGTAGTGTTCCGTCAATATTTAAAGCAAGCATTCTATATATCATCCAATTTGCCCCCTATTCTCGGTGTAAAATTGTCCTATTACACTTTTATGAAGGGAAGGATTGGATTAGAACATGACATGGACAATGCAGAAATTTTTTCATAGCTTATCTGTGTTATTGAAGGCGTTTATCTGTTTTCATAGATCATTTGATTTAAAGAATTGTAAATTAGTCATTTACAATTTGGATGCTCCGTATTAAGATGGAGTCAATAAAAACTGCATATCTTATTTTGCACTAGGGGAGCTTTTAGGCTGAGAAGAACAATCCGTTCTGACTCTTATCACCCGATCTGGATAATACCAGCGTGGGGAAGTGCAGGTGAACGGCTATCATTTCTAGTGTATTGATATCATTCAACTGCATTTCCTTTTGGGAATGCAGTTTTTTAATTTTATATAAACCAGGAGGATGGCAAAATGCAGGAAAATTTCTTATGCGGAACAAGCGAGATTACAGGGTGCAGGTTTTCGATTTATCCAATGACTGACAGGTTTGTGGATGTTATTTTATCTGCTCTAAAAGAAGTGGATACAAGCAAGGTATGGATGGAAACAGATGATGTGAGCACTTGTGTGCGCGGCAGGTCCATTCATGTTTTTGATGTAGTCAAAGCGATTTATCTTGAAGCTGCTAAGCATGGTGATCATGTAGTATTTAACGGCACATTTTCAAATGGATGCCCTGGCGATACTGCCGGAGATGCTTATCTTGCTGAAAATGAAGAGAAGGCGAATGAAAAAAAATCTGCTGGAATCAGCCAGGAAGTCGCTGTCCAGTTCGCACTTTATCCGATGGGGATTCCTGGATACATGAACGTCATTATGAACCAAGTCGAGCTTGCAAAGGCTCAGGGAACGTTTACTGAAGGAGTGCATTATGCTTCAAGATTAGATGGGAATGCACACGATGTTTTTAAAACGCTGGAAGATGCTTTCGAAAGCTGTAAGAAAAGCGATTCCACTCATATTGTCATGACGGTTAATATGTCTGCAAACAGTCCTTCCAAGAAGGGGGCTGTGTAAAATGCTCGAAAAATGGAAGCTTCGTGAGGTCATTGTCCTATCTGTACTCGCTGTTGTGTTTGCAGTTGTATACCTGGTGTTCATGCAATTTGGCAACGTGTTATATGGGATGTTTGGCTTAATTGGCTATGATCTGATTTTTGGCATTTGGTTTATTGTTTCAATCATCGCAGCGTACATAATCAGAAAACCCGGAGCAGCCTTTTTATCGGAAACCATCGCAGCGGCCATTGAAGTCATGATTGGCAATGCAGTAGGCCCTCGCCTGATTCTTTCAGGCATGATTCAGGGGATTGGAGCAGAAGCTGTTTTTGCGGCAACTAAATGGAACAATTACCGGACATGGGTTTTAATTGCTGCCGGCATGGGCTCTTCTGTTACGAGCTTTATTTGGGGCTATTTCATTTCCGGCTACGCAGCCCTCTCACCCGGTTATGTAACTGCCATGTTTTTTGTGAGACTGGTTAGCGGTGCTTTGCTCGCTGGATTGCTGGGGAAATGGATGAGTGAGAGTCTTGCTAAAACTGGGGCATTAAACAGCTTCCCTATCGGAAAAGAGCTGAGAAGGGAAAAATCACAAAATGGCATTTCAGCATAACCAGCCTTTATTAATAACAGAAAAGCTGTCCTTCCGGCATGAAGATGTGAAGAATCCTGTTTTTAAGAATGTGAATTTCAGCCTTAATTCAGGGGAAGCTGTTCTATTATTGGGCCCCAGCGGCTGCGGAAAAAGCACGCTTGCTTTCTGCTTAAATAAATTGTATCCGGAAGCCGTTGATGGCGACTTGGATGGCACCATTTCCTTCAAAGGAAAGATACTGGATGAATTCCCGCCAGGTGAAATTAATCAGCACATTGGCATTGTGTTTCAGGATCCTGAAAGCCAGTTTTGCATGACAACAGTTGAAGAGGAGCTGGCATTCGGCCTTGAGAATATGAAAACACCTCCTGCAGAAATTGAGACCAAGATTGATGAAGCACTGGAACTTGTTCATCTTCTGCCATTTAAGCACGCCTTAATCCACACCCTTTCGGGGGGACAAAAGCAAAAACTTGCACTTGCATGTGTATTGTCATTAAAACCGGATATCCTGATTTTGGATGAACCGACAGCAAATCTTGACCCGGCTTCAAGCTATGAACTTACCCGTATCATCAAAGAGCTAAAAGAGGAGCAATCCTTTGCCCTTCTAATCATTGAGCACAAGCTGGATGATTGGATTGATTTGACCGACCGCTGTGTGGTGCTAAACCGGGAAGGCGAAATTTTATTTAATGGAAGCACTGCAGACTGCTTTAATAAATATGCAGAAGAACTACTGCTTGAGGGTATCTGGCTTCCAAGCACAGTAAGAGCAGGTCTATTAGGAAAAAAGGCAGGGATTTACAAAGGGGAAAAGCTTCCGTTAACTGACCGGGAATTAATTGCTGGATTTGTAAATCCCTATGCTGCACTTCAGATTTTAGATAACAGGAAGACTATACATCAAGTCTTTGAAGATCAGGTCATCCTGTCGGCGGAGAATCTTTCTTTTCATAAGAATGGGAAGGATTTGCTTAAAAATATTAGTTTTTCAGTTAGAAAAGGTGAATTTGTGGCAATAGCCGGTTCAAATGGATCTGGAAAAACAACGCTTTCCAGACTGCTTGCAGGATTATATGCTCCATCCAAAGGCAACATCCTTTTTGATGACCGCTCCCTTTCCCAGTGGCAGGAGCAAGAGTTAAGACTAAAATTAGGATACGTTTTTCAGAATCCCGAACACCAATTTATTGCAGATTCTGTTTATGATGAAATTGCCTTCAGTCTGAAAATACAGAGAATGACAGATGCCGAAATACAAAAAGTGGTTCAAGCTGTTCTGCATCAAGTGAACTTGCTCCAGCACGCTGACATGCATCCTTTTTCCTTAAGTCAGGGACAGAAGCGGCGGCTTAGTGTTGCATCGATGCTGGTGAATGAACAGGATTTGCTGCTCCTTGATGAACCAACATTTGGACAGGATGCCAGGACCTCTGCTGACCTAATGGCGCTTTTGGAAACAAGGATCCATAGCGGAGGCTCCGTGGTGATGATCACTCATGACATGGAAATCCTGCATTCCTATGCCGATAAAGTGATTGTCCTTTCAGAAGGAGAGAAGATATACGAGGGATTGCCTGATTCATTATGGAAGGAACATGAGATTATGAAAATTGCTTCTCTAAAGGTTCCTTACACAGAAAAACTCAGGAACGAACTGGCTGCCGTGGAAGGGATGAACAAGCTTGCTCTTACATGAATTTAACCCAAGCATAAAAGCTCTGACTGTGATTGTCTGTGTATTGATTTTGTCCGTTTTCTTTGACCCGGTTACTCCTTTTCTGACCTTAGTGGTGACTGCAGGAACCACCTTTATTTTTGGTAATGTTTCATTCAAAAGATGGATTTTGCTTTTCTCGCCATTTATCTTCATGGCTATAATATATATTTGGTCAGCTATGATTTTTTCAAAGACTATTGAAGGTGAAACCATCCTATGGACATGGGGGATCTTCACATTGACTGAAGAGGGCTTTCAGCGTGCCCTATCTCTTGGAATGAGGGTTTTAAGCTTTACCTCGCTGTCCCTTCTGTTCATTTTAACCACCAAGCCGACAGAGTTCCTGCTAAGTCTCATGCAGCAATGCCGGCTCTCTCCAAAGCTTGCATATGGAATCATGGCAGGATATCGATTTCTGCCATTAATGAAAGAAGAATTTGAGATTATCAGAAGCGCCCACCGGATTAGGGGGATACCCAAAGCCCGGACACTTTCTGAAAAAATGGCAGAACTTAAGAGGTATTCAGTTCCTCTTCTTGCCGGAGCGATTCGTAAAGCTGAAAGGACGGCAATGGCGATGGAATCAAAAGGGTTTACCGGAGATAGGAACCGGGATTTCTATCAAAAAATTTCAGTTTCCTGGAAGGATTGGGCATATTTCGCCTTTTTTATAGGTGCAGTGCTGGCAAGTGCCTATATTTCATGGCTATTCGGCTTTCTGCAGCTTTATAATGGCGAACTTTAGAAAGTTATGTGCGAATGGCATTTATTTATGTGCGGATGGAGGAAGTTTATGTGCGGATAAGATTTTTTCTGTGCACCTAGGCCCAATTTATATGCGCACAGCTGATTTCAAGTCAGATCCACATTAGAGTCCGCAGGAAAATTCCATAAATTACCACATGCAACTATGAATAAATCTTATTTTCTCTCCTAAAGCTATTAGTGTAACAATCAAGAAAACTACACCAAGGAGATGATTTACATGGCAAGAAACAGCAATTCTAATCAGCTTTTAGTATCAGGAGTCAGCCAGGCAATTGATCAAATGAAGTATGAAATCGCAACAGAATTCGGTGTGAACCTTGGCCCGGAAACATCTTCAAGAGCAAATGGATCAGTAGGCGGAGAAATTACAAAGCGCCTGGTGCAAATGGCTGAGCAGCAGCTTGGCGGAGCACGCTAGTCTTTTTCGTGCAATCATAGTAAAATAAAAAACCGCTTCCAGCCAATCCTGGAAGCGGTTTTTCACTCCCCTATTTAAGCATTTGCAAAATATCTTCCACTGCCTCAAAAAGTGATGAGGCCTGAATATCTGCACTTGTTGGATCAGAGCCGATGAAAACAGTTTTACAGCCGGCCTTCTTGCCTGCCTCAATGTCCCGCTCGTGATCGCCTACCATAATGCTCTTAGCCAGATCAAGATGGTGCCTTTCCGCCAAATCCACCAGCATGCCTGCATTTGGCTTACGGCATTCGCACCCTGCTTTTGGTTTATGAGGGCAATAGGCCACCTCTTTAATATGACCGCCTTTTTCTGCAACAAGCTCCTGCAGTCTTTCATGGATTCTCCTTAGCTCTCTTTCTTTCAAAAAACCGAGTCCTACGCCGCCCTGATTGGTCACAACAAAAATCTCATATCCAGCTTGGGTCAGCTCTGCCACAGCTTCTGCTGCCCCTTCAAGTAAGTATAACTGCTCAGGCTTATTAACGAATTTCACCCTCTCTGATAAAACCTCGTTCAAAACGCCGTCCCGGTCCAGAAAAATGGCTTTTTTCAATTTGCTGCCCCTTTCTTTAAATCAATATCTATCATAAAGGTACCCAAACCTCGTTCAGTTTAATATAAGATGATGCTTTTTCTTATTAAAAAACCCCCGAAATTAATTCCGGGGGTTTCCAATGCTGATTTATTCAACTGCACCATAAAGATCTTCAAGAGGCTTCATGATGATTTTGTTCATTTCTGCAATCATCATGCTCATGCGCTGTTCTGCTTCCATAAGCTTTGAGATTTGGGCGTGCTGCTGTACAAGTGCGACTGTCTTTTGTGCCTGTTCTACTTCTTCCTGTGTAATATCCTGGCCCATCATTTGTTTTTGCTGAAGTTCCATCTGGATTTTACGGAAGTTATCAAACATTGCCTTGGCAGACGGATCTGCATTTACATCATCGTATGCTTGTTTTAATGCCTTATATTCATCGCTTTCCCGCACCGCTTTTTCTAATTCATAGGCTGAATCATATAAATTTACTGCCATAAAAACACTCCTTCCGATTCTCATTCAAAAGGAAAATTCATCTTCCCCGTTTTGAACATCCACTACACTATAACAAACTATGACAGTAAACGCGAGGCGATACCCTTAATTAATCAATATGGCTATGAATCCCTGAATGAGCCCGATAATCCCCCCAAGGAGGACCCCTAAATTAGTAATCATTTTTAACTCGCTTTTTATTATGGAAAAGACCATTTCTTCCAATCGTTCTACCGAAAAATTGCTGACTTGTTCACGGACAATTTCAGCGAGACGAAGTCTTTCCATGAACATTTCAGTTTTTCCTGAAAGCCAATCAGAAAGCATCTGAACACTTTTAGGAGCCAGTTCATCTATTAATACAGTCCTATAAGGGGCCATAAAAGATGATAAAGGCGTTTTAAATAAACTCTCCAGATTAATGACCTTATGGGCAATATTCTTTATTACTGAAAGAATCTGTTCTTTTTCAAGCTGCTCTTCAATAACTGCAGCTTCCATTTCAAGAACTTTACTCCACTCATTTTTCAAAAGGGTTGTAATCAAATCCGACGTTCCCTCATTACTTAAAAACTTTATGATTTCCGGCTGAATTTTATCTGCAATATTGATGTTCCCCATGAACATCTGCAGCATGTTGCTCAGCATTCCGCTGCGTTCACGGACAAAATCATCTGCCATTCTTTGAATTCTCATTTTGCCTTCAATGCTGGAAAAATAATCAATCCCCTTTTGAAGGATCGTTGAACTGATTGCCGGGATTTTTTCATCCATTTTATCCAAAAGAGTCTGAGGAATAACATCTTTAAGGGGCCGGCTCCGATATTCACTAATGATTTTTTCATATTTCTGCTCAATTAATAAGTTAATGCGGTTTTCTGTTTTCGCTTGCCCATCCGTGATTCCAAACGCTTCAAGTATGTCTTCTGCTGATTTTTCCGACAGCATGATAGTTTCAAGCTCTTTTTGTACCAGCCCAGTCATATCACGCTGAAATTGAGCATTGATGAACTTTTTCTTGATGCTTTCCGGTGTCAAAAGATGATTGACAACAAGCTTACCCATCTGATCAGCCATTTCATCCCGTCGTTTAGGAATCAGCCCCGGGGTAAATGGCACCTTCCATTTACCTATGTAAACGGCATTATAAGGTTTAAAGAGCATTTTAATAGCCAGGTAATTAGTAAACCCGCCAATGAGAGCCCCAATTAACATCATCAAAATTATTGTCATTGCAATTTCCATACTCATCTCTACCTTCCTTAAGTTACAAGCGCCTCTCCAGACGCACCATTTTATTGCCCAGAACATACGATATGGCATCAGCTTTTGCCTATTTTTTCATTATACAGTGAAAACTTAGTCAATGGGAGTTTTGCACTTTCTGCCGCAGGTTAAAATTAGCATTCAATTTGTACACAGCATGCGGATTTTTTGAAAAGGCTCAAATAAAGTTTAGCAAATGAGGAATGATCATGTCAGTTTCTTTATTGCCTATTACGATTGTTCCGGTAAAAATGTTTCAGGAAAATCAATTTCGCATTAAAATTAGCCATTCTCTCGTCCATTACTGGAATATTGATTTGCAAATGCCCCATTTGCTGCAGATCGGCAAGCACACCTTTCAGATAACCATTGAAGGAGCAAACATTACGAAAGATGAGCTTGGTTTCAGTGAGCCGCTTCTTCAGGAATGCTGCTTGCCAATTGAAGATCTCCATTTTGTTGCCAGTTATTCCAGAAAGGACCTTACTATTACTGCCGGACCGATTATAGGGCTGATGACAGATTTCAATGATAATGGCGAAGAGCCTGATTTCCGCTCTATTCATTCTTTTTGCGAAGAATTGCATGAAGTTGTTTCAAATATGGGAGGATTTTTTTATGTGTTTCACTTTCGGGACTTCATTGCAGGCAGTCTGCATGGATACTGCCTGCAGGATAGAAAATGGATAAAAAGTCCGGTTCCTTTGCCGAGTGTAATCTATAACCGGATTCACTCCCGAATACTTGAAGCAAGTACCTCTTTTCAATCATTTAAAAACAGCCTCATAAAACTTAATATCCCAGTGTTTAATGACCGTTTTCTATCAAAACAGGAAGTTCATGACCTGCTCTTTTCTGAGGATCATATGCAGCCTTATCTGCCTGATACGGCCATTGCAAATGAACAAACCATCAAAGATATGCTGGCCAGACACAGATTATTATTCCTAAAGCCCATCCACGGCAGCCAGGGCCGGAATATTATCAGGCTAAGTTTAAACGGCGAAGAAATCATGACAGAACTATCGACCGGAAACGGCAGGGAGAATACAATCAATTTCAAAAATTATACCCGTTTTGTACAGTGGTTCCAGCAATACCAAAGAAAATCAATTTTTCTGGCCCAGCAGGCCATCCCTCTGCAAACCTTTAAAAACAGGCAGCTTGATTTCCGGGTGCTCTGCCACAAAAATTTTCAGGATATCTGGAAAGCCACTTCTGCAGTGGCAAGGATTTCTGCTGAGCAGCAATTTGTTTCAAACATTGCCAGAGGCGGTGAAATCATGAAGCCTCTCAGAATTTTCTCGTTGCTGTCTGATCAGAAAACAGCGGTTCAGCAGCTGGCCTTATTGAAAGAGCTTGCTGTTGAAACAGCAACAATCATCAGCCAGAAATGCGAAGGGCTTGTCGGAGAACTCGGAATTGATATTGGTTTAGATACAAATGGAAAGCTATGGATCATCGAAGTGAATTCTAAGCCCTCTAAAAATTTCGAAGACAAAGAAAAAAGAGTAAGGCCATCAGCCAAGGCGCTGATCGAATATGCAACGGCTTTATCATTTATCCAAAAAGGAGGATTACAGCATGCTTTCATTCGGAATCATGACATTGAACAAACGGAGTGAACAGCCATATTTTATGGAATTGGCCAGAAGAGCTAATGAATATAACATTAACTGCTTCCGGTTTGTGCCTTCAGATATCAATCCTATTACAGAAAGAATTACAGGTGATTTCTATAACCCTGCTTCAGACGGATGGGAGCCAGCAGAATTTACAGCGCCAGAAATCCTTTATGACCGCTGTTTTTACGGAAATGATTCCCACTCGAAACAATGCATGTCCATCGTGAATTGGCTCAAGGCAAGAAGTGACATCCAATTTCTTGGCTACGGCTTGCCTAATAAGCTTGAATTATATGAAATCCTCTCCTGCACAAACATTTCACCCTATTTGCTGAAAACAGCACCCTATACTGATGCTGACAGGTTCTTAGACAGCCTCCTGCCTGATCATCCCCTCATCTTAAAACCCGCTAGCGGTTCACAGGGGCACGGAATCTATTATATTGAGAAAACAGGCAAAAACATTCTTGTTAAAACAGATAAAAAGAATGCTCAGGTTTCCCGCAGCTTTGAAAGCGCTGAAAAAGCAGCGGGCTGGCTTAATAACCTGACCGCAAAACGGCAGTACCTCTTCCAGCCATATGTGAATCTATCGAACAAGGAAGAACAGCCCTTTGATATAAGGATTTTACTTCAAAAGGACATGAATGGCACCTGGAAGGAGCTGGGCCGGGGCATCCGGGCAGGCAGAAATGGCGGCATCGTTTCCAATTTAAGCACTGGCGGCAGCAATATTTCTTTTGAGGACTGGATTATTGAATACCCATCTTCATTGAGGAGTTTTCTTTGCGATGAGCTTTATGACATTATCGATACTCTTCCCGCTGCGCTTGAACGAAAGCTTCCTCCGCTATTTGAAATAGGAATTGATATTGGAGTGGAAAACAACGGCTCCATTTGGATTCTGGATATTAACTCAAAACCAGGCAGAAAAACCATCCTGAACAGCCAGCCTGAAAAGAAGGAAGAATTATATACTGCTCCCCTTCACTATGCCAAATTCCTGGCAGCCAATAAGGAATTAGAAAGGAGTACGAATCATGAGAAAACAATATCAAATTGAAATTTCCGATTCTGCCTCCAAAACAGTTTATATTCCTAACGAGCTTAACCTTCATACTCATTTGACGAAATTGGCCTTTGGCACACACTCAAAAGATGCCGCTTTCTTACTTCAGAAAACAAAGAAAAACTCCATCGTCATAAGTAAAGATGTGGCAGATGCACTGCATTTCCCTGATCTCAAGATTCCTTTGCATGCATTTGCCAATAAGGGGACACTGTACCTCGGCCCGCTTGTAGGAATCTTCACATCAGGCTTCACCTCCTTTCCTTTAAGGCCAGTCGGGGACCGGACCCTGTTTTTTGCCAAGTTGCTTTCTGTCAAAAAAACGGTTGGAGCAATTCCGTTTTTGTTCGGTGACCAGCATATCAACTGGGAACAAGGAACAATCAGGGGGCTTTTCTATCATGAGGAAGGATGGGAAACGTTTGAAGTGCCTTTTCCGAATGTTGTATATGATCGGCTTCCCAATAGGAAAAGCGAAAGAAGAAACGAACTTAAAGAAGTTCGTGACCGCCTGCAGAAAGACTATTTAATTCCCTGGTATAATCCTGGATTCTTTAATAAATTGGATGTTTATGAAAGACTGCAGAACGATGAGGATATTAGTCACTACTTGCCGGAAACCCACCCTTTTTCTTCATTTTCTGTCATTGAAAGAATGCTGGCTGATTATGGTCATGTTTTCCTAAAACCGATTAATGGAAGCCTGGGGCTTGGAATTCATCAAATAATTTATGATAAAAAGGATGGGCATTATTATTGCCGGTATAGAGTTCGGGATGAAAACCGCCTGAGAAAGTTTAACAGTCTGGAAAATTTGATGGGGAATATTTTTGCAGGACGGAGTTTAAGCCGGATGCTTGTTCAGCAGGGAATCCACTTGCTCCGCCATGAACAGAGGACAATTGATTTCAGGATTCATACGAATAAAGATGAAAATGGGGAATGGAATGTAACAGCTTCAGCTGCAAAAATGGCTGGACATGGCAGTGTTACAACTCATGTTAAAAGCGGCGGTGAAATCAAAACCCTGGAAGAATTGTTTGAATCCGATGCTGAAAAAGCGGCAGCAGTGGAAAAATTGAGTGAGGCGGCATTAAAAATCAGCAAGGCCCTGGAACGGAACATGGAAGGAATCATTGGTGAAATCGGCTTTGACTTTGGATTGGACCGAAATGGCCATGTATGGCTTTTCGAAGCAAACTCAAAGCCTGGCAGATCTATATTTAAACATCCTCAACTCCGGGAGTTCGACTTTCTTACCCGCAAGCTTTCGCTTGCATTTGCAGTCTTCCTTGCCGAAGCATCCATTATGAAGCCCCAGGAAATATTCAGATGAAGATTTATTATGACTGGGCCAGCAGGACATGGTTCAGCAGCACCAGCTGTACACTTGGAAGGGATCCTCATCCTTTAAGCACCATTGGACCGAAGGCGGAACAAAATTTGATTTCCTTTTCATTGTCAATGCAAAACGATAATGCAGGACCGGTGATAGGAATCCTGACCGGAAAAGGAAAGGACCAGTCTATCGCAGGCAATGGCCCTTTATTTAAGGCACTGCAGAAAAACATACTACAGCAAAATGGAGTTTCCTTTGTATTTACGGCAGAAGACCTGGAGGAGAATTCCGTAAATGGCTATATTTATTTTCCCCAGCTGGATAAATGGATTGAGGCAAGGTGCCCTCTTCCTCATCTTGTCTACAACAGGGTGCCTTTCCGGAAAATTGAAAAAACAGAAGCTTTTCATAAAGCGAGCCGTTTTTTTAAGGAACATAATATTCCATTTTTCAACCCGGGTTTTCTGGACAAATTCGAAGTTTTCCAGTTATTTAAGGACCATCCCCCGCTGCAGGAGTATATTCCTGAAACAATTCTTGTCTCAGGTCCAAAAGAGCTTAAGAACTTTATCCGCAAATATAATAATATCTACTTAAAGCCCGCAAACGGGTCCAAGGGCAAAGGGATTTATCATTTAAGCCAGCTGGGAAATGGAATGCGATTGAACGGTCTGCACGATTCATTCAGTTACACTGATTATAAAAATTTCTGGAACCAATGGGGTATTCTCCTGACGAATAAACCTTATATGGCACAGAAAGCGATCAGCCCTGCCAGAAAGGAAGGGAAGCGATTTGATTTTAGAATTCTGGCCCATTTCAGCGAAGGCAACTATTCTGTTACAGGGATAGGCATCAGGCAGTCTAAGGAACAGGATATTACAACACACATACCGAATGGCGGTGTAATGATTCCATATGAAAGTGTCCGTACGCAAGAACATGATGAGTTTATTCATTCTGCAGTTGTGGAAGCAGGAAAGCTCCTTGAGAAGACAAAAGGTTTTTATGGAGAATACTCTATTGATGCAGGATTAACTGACCAGGGCACTTATGTAATTTATGAAATAAATTCCAAGCCAATGAGTTTTGATGAAGTCTGGATAGAAGAAAAAAGAATTGAAGAACTGACCCGCTTATTTTTCTCGCTGGCGGGGTTCTGGCACATCAATAAAAATAGCCGTACACCATAGTGTGCACGGCTATTTTTATGCGATTTTTTACAAGTGCCATCCAAAACCGCAAAAGGATTAATAAGTCGTTACAGGGCTTTTCGCTGTCTTCATTTTATCTTTTTTAGAGGCACTTCCGGCGAATGATTTAAACTGGTCTTTAAGCTTTTGGCGTGCCTCCGGATTTCTCATTAAATAAGCTGCTCCAAGTGCCATGGC
>Ga0180215_1003275_pt1 | contig 15378 bp, 10 predicted proteins | sample eDN3rd37CBELigBY_FD_128871 | JGI IMG/M metagenome (GOLD analysis project Ga0180215, IMG submission 128871) | Enriched backyard soil microbial communities from Emeryville, California, USA - eDNA 3rd pass 37_C BE-Lig BY (version 2) (version 2) | ecosystem: Environmental > Terrestrial > Soil >...
GGCGAGGACGACGAGGGGGAGCGCCGCGCGCGCAGGGCGCGCTCCGACGCGAAGCGGGTTGCGGATCATGGATGCCCCCGGGATGGAGTGGAAGAGCAGGACCAGCGGAAGGCCGCCGTTGGCGGCGCGGATCAGCGCGTGGTGGGTGGCGCCAGGACCGCCGAGCACCACGCGGCTGCAGGCGGTGACCGCGCCCCAGAGCGCCATCCAGGCGAGGGTGCGGGGCGTGAAGCGTCCGGCGAGCACCACCAGCGCCAGCGCGACGTCGTGGACGCCAATCAAGCGGAGGATCGACTCCGCGCCGGCCTGGTCGATCCCGAGGCGGAAGAGGTTGCGATCCGCCGCGAGGATCAGGTCGACGAACCTGGGATTGAGCCGCGTCGCCTCGTAGCCGTGGGCGGCGAAGGTCGAGGCGATGGCCACCCGCAGGACCCACGCGAACGCCCGCGGTCGATCGCGGAGCGCGAGGAGGAGCGGCGCGGCGATCCGCGCCGCCTACGCGCCGAGCGAGAGCTCGGTGAAGGGCGCGCCGCCCATCTTCCAGGCGCAGAGCGCGAGGGCGAGGCACCACGCGGAGGCGATCCCCGCGCCGAGGAGGCGGGCGATCGGCTGCCGCATCGTCACCGCGATCACGCTGCCGGTGCAGGCGGCGAGGGTCCCCGACCACTCGAGGTGCTTCGTCGCAGCCTCCTGCCAGAGGTGATCGAGAAAGAGCCAGGTGCCGACCGGCGTCCCCTCCTTCATCGTGGAGAGGACGAGGCCGAGCGCCTGGAGGAGAACGACGCCTGCGAGCACGATGCGCGCGAGCGGCCGCCGTTCGAGCTGGGATGCGTGGATCAAGGTCGTCTCCGTCGGCTCGTTTCGGAGTGACGACAATCCCCTGAACATCCGCTCCCATTCCCCGGGCGCTGCGGGATCGCGCGCGCTCGTGCGGCGAGCGCGCGGCTGCTGGTCGCCACAGCGGCTGCGGCGCGCATCCCACCAAAGCCCACAGCCACGCACCGCTCGAGCGCTCCATTGTTTGCCTGCCGGCGCTGCAGACGGCAGGATGCGCGGAACAATGGACAGCCGCGTCTCCTCAAGCTCCGCTGCCGCCTGGCAGGCGGCAGGCAAGGGCGTCGACGACCTCTTCCCGCTGCTCTACCGCGAGCTGCGCCGGCTGGCGTCCGCGCAGCTCGCGCGCCTGCAGGTGGGCGGGACGCTGCAGCCGACCGCCCTGGTCCACGAGGCCTACCTCAAGCTGGCCGGCCGCGAGGCGAACGACTGGGAGGAGCGCCGGCACTTCTTCGCCGCGGCGGCGCAGGCGATGCGGGAGATCGTGATCGATCACGCCCGCCGCAAGCGCGCCGGGAAACGGGGCGGCGGCGAGCGGGCGCAGCCGCTCGACGCGGAGGCGATCGACGCCGCCGTGCTCACCCCCGCCACGGTCGACATCCTCGCGGTCAACGACGCGATCACGCGACTCGAGGCGGATCATCCCCGCGCCGCGCAGCTCGCGGTGCTCCGCTACTTCGGCGGGCTCACCGTGCAGGAGATCGCCGGGATCATGGGCGTCACCACCCGCACCGTGGAGCGAGACTGGCGCTTCGCTCGCGCCTACCTCCACGCGCTCCTTGAAGCGGCTCCGGCAACGTGAGGTCCGCGGATCCGAGGCGCGTGGAGGCGCTCTTCGATGCGGTGGTCGACCTCGCTCCGGACGAGGCCGAGCGCTATCTCGCCGCGGCGTGCGCCGACGCGCCCGCCCTGCGCATGCAGGTGGAGAAGCTGCTCGCCCACGACCGCGCCGCGGCGGCCAACGACTTCTCGCCCGTCCCGGAGCTCCTCTTCGCCGCCCTCGACGAAGCGAGGGACGGCGCGCGGCGGCAGCGCGAGGCGCCGCGGCCCCGTCGGGTGGGCCGCTTCCAGGTGCTCGACCCGATCGGCTCCGGCTCGATGGGCGTGGTCTACGCCGCGTACGACGAGACGCTCGATCGCCGCGTCGCCCTCAAGCTCCTCCACGGTGACGCCATCTCCAGCAGCTGGCTCCGCCGCGAGGGGCAGGCGATCGGCCGCATCTCCCACCCCAACGTGGTCACCGTCTACGAGGTGGGGGAGCACGAGGGGAGCGTCTACCTGGCGATGGAGCTGGTGGAGGGCCCCACCCTCCGCGCGTGGCTGGCGGAGGAGCGGCGCAGCTTCACCGAGGTCCTCCGCATGTTCCTGCAGGTGGGCGAGGGGCTCGCCGCGGTCCACGCGGCGGGGCTGATGCACCGCGACTTCAAGCCGGACAACGTGCTGATCGGTCCGGACGGGCGGCCGCGGATCGCGGATTTCGGCATCGCCGGCGTGGCGGAGGACGACGGTGCCGGCGCCCCTTCCACCCCGCGGCGGCGGCAGATCCTCGAGGCCACCCTCGCCGGACCGGGCCGCCTCGCCGGTACGCCCGCCTACATGGCGCCGGAGCTCCTCGCCGGCGAGCGGGCGACGCCGGCGAGCGACCAGTGGAGCTTCTGCGCGGCGCTCTACCGCGCCGCCTACGGCACGCCGCCCTTCCCCCACGGCGACGGCGACGTCGCCGCCTTCTCGCGCCGGGTGATCGACGGCACGCCCGCGCCGCCGCCCCGCCGCGCGGACGTTCCCGCGTGGCTCGCGCCGATCCTGCTGCGGGGCCTCGCGCGGAATCCCGCCGCGCGCTTTCCCAGCCAGGCGGCGCTCCTCGCCGCGATCGAGGGCCACCTGCCCAGGGATCCGGACCTCGATCCCTCGGTGGTGCGACGCGACGTGCAGATCCTCCGCTCCGCCGTCCTGATCGCCGCGGTGGCGACCGTGATCACCGTGGCGATCTTCTTCCGCCCGCTTGGCGTGCGGGGGCTCGCCTCGATCTCCGCGTTCCTGGTCTCGGTGGAGCTCACGGTGATCGCCCTGCGCTGGCGGAGCATCACCCGCAACACCTTCGGGCGGCGCAGCGCCGGTATCCTCGTCTTCGGAACGATCTCCATCCTCCTCCACCGGATGCTCGCGTTGGAGATGGGCACCATCTTCGAGCAGGTGGTCGTGGTCGACCTCCTGCTCATGGCGCTGATCTACGCCTTCGTCGCGGTGACGGTGCAGCGGTGGGTCGCGGTGCCCGCGATCATCGCGCTCGCCGCGGCGGCCGCGGGGGCGCACTTTCCCCACATCACCCGGCCCGTCTACCTGCTCGGCAGCGTCGGCACCTTCCTCCTGGTGACCCTCGACGCCTTCCGGCGGCGCTGACGGCGTGCGATCCGCGAAAAACGATCGCTCCGATGTCGGATCCCGGCGCCGCTCTGCGGGAGAGGGGGACGCGCGCCGGTCCGACGAGTCTGCCGGTGCGCGAGCAACCGGAGAACTACCATGCGATCGAAACTCCCATCCTCCTGCCTCGGCGCCCTGGCGGCGCTGGGGCTCCTCACCGCGGCGACGCCTGCCGCCGCGGGCCCCACCTGCAAGAACCTCTGGTGCGAGTCCGCCGCCGACTGGCACGACGGCGGCTTCGGGGCCTCCTACAGCTTCTGGAGCGGCATCGAGACCAAGGCCGACCACCCGAAGGACCCCAGCTTCGACGCCACGTACTTCAAGGGCGGCGCGGAGATGAACGTCACCGCCAAGGTGCTGGGCAAGCGCGTCACCATCGCCGAGGTCGGCGCCATCGCCTGCAACCACCAGGGCGACGCGTGGGGCGAGGTGAAGGTCGTCGCCGCGGGCCAGGTGATCGCCAGCGCCGAGATGAGCGATCAGGCGGAGTTCGGCGTGGACCGCACGCTCATCAACGCCGACGACAAGATCAAGCTGCTCGGCGTCAAGATCAAGCTGAAGGGCAAGGTCTCCGGCGGCGTGGGCCTCACCGTCGATCCCTCCTTCGGCGCGGACGGCATCGGCGTCACCGCCACGCCTTTCACCAACGCCTACGCGAAGGTGAGCGCCAGCGTGGGTGCGAGCTGCGCGAGCGTCGGCGTGGAAGGCTCGCTGACCGCGATCGACCTCGAGGTGCCCTCCAGCGTCTCCGCCTCCTTCGATGCGGGCGGCATGGAGTACGCGGTGGCGAGCGACTACGACCTGCACGCGATCGACGGCAAGATCAAGGTGAAGCTCAAGGTCTGCGGCGTGAAGGAGTCGAAGACGCTGGCCAAGTTCAAGGGGGCGCGCCTCGCCGGCGGCCTCCTCCACACCAGCGGCACGCTCCAGTTCTGACGAGCCGCGGTGCGAAGAACGCCCTGCCCCGCGTCCCCGGGGCAGGGCGCTTCCATGCCGCCCCCCGGAGGCAGCAGATGAACCATCGCCGAATCGCCTATGCCGCGGCGGCAGCGTTCGCCATCCTCGCCGCCGTGCTGCTCGTCCACGACCGGCCGAGGCAGGAGCCCGCGACCCCGCCCGCGCCGCAGGTGGCGAAGACGCCCGCGCCGGCGCCGCGCGCCGCCGCCCTTCCCGCGGCGCGCGAGGACCGGACGGAGCTGCGGATCTTCGCGGCGACGATGGAGCAGCAGCTCCACCTCGGCGACGATCGCCTCCTCGACGAGAGGCTCGAGGCCCGCCTCGAATGGCTCCCGCTCTCCGAGCGCCTCGTGGAGGTGCGGCTCTCCGCGGTCCGCCACGACGGCGTGGGCCGCGAGCTGCCGCCCCGCGCGGAGCTGGAGCGGCCGGTGCTGCTCCAGCTCGACGAGGCCGGGCGCCTCGAAGGGCTCCGCTTCCTGCCGCGCACCGGCGAGGCGGCGCGCCTGCTCCTCACCGCGCTCCTCGCGGCGGGTCAGTTCACGCCCGGCGACGGGACGCGGTGGGAGGTGGAGGAGCAGGACGGCACCGGCGCCTACCGGGCGATCTACGAACGGACGGGACCGCACGCGGTCCGGCGGAGCAAGCGCGGCTACACCCGCCTCCACGAGCGCGGCGAGCGGGTCCACGTGGAGGGCGACGCCTCCTTCGAGCTGGAGGCGGACGGCGGCCTCGCCGCGTGGCGCGCCACCGACGCGGTCCACACGCGCTCCGCGGCGTTCGGCACCATCGCCGGCACGCTCGAGGTGGAGGCCCGGCTGATCGAGCGCAGGGAGATAGACGGAGCAGCGCTCGCCTCGGCCCGCGCCGGCGCGGCGGGCTACGAGGCGGCAACGCTGGTGGTCGCCGGGACGGAGGCGGACGACGCCGCGCTGGATCGGGCCATGGACGAGGAGCGCGCCGCGGGCGCCACCCTCTCCGGCCTGCGCCGCGCCTTCGCGGAGACCGTGGGCAGGCCGCGCAGCGAGGTGGGGGAGCTGCGGGCCGATCTGGTGGAGACCGCCGGGGCGCTCTTCCGCATCGACCCCGAAGAGGCGCGGCGCGCGGGGGAGCAGCTCGGCGCCGCGGATCTCTCCGATGCGGAGGCCAACTTCCTCGCGGGCGGGCTCCAGTCCGCGGGGACGCGCGAGGCGGCCCACGCCCTCGCCGACGCGATCCGGCGCCGCGACGCCACCCCCGAGGCGCGGCGCCAGGCGGCGGCGAGCCTGGCGCTGATGGACCAGGCGGACGCCACCACCGTCGCCGCGCTGGCGGAGGCGGCGCAGAGCGACGATCCCACCGTGCGCAACACGTCCACCCTGGCCCTGGGATCGCAGGCGCGGGTCCTCGGCACCGAGAGCGGCGGGCTCGATCCCCTGGCGGATCTCCTCGCGGCGTACGAGCGAGCCACCGATCCCGTGGAGCGGGCGATGTACCTCGATGCCTTCGGCAACAGCGGCGATCCCCGCGCGCTCCCCGCGATCCGGCAGGCGCTGGCGGAGCCCCGCCTGGCAGCCACCGCCGCGTTCGCGCTGCGCTTCATCGACGGGCAGGAGGCGGATGCGCTGCTGCAGGCGGCGATCACCGGCGGCGCGCCGCAGGTCCGCCTCGCCGCCTGGCGGGCGATCGGCTACCGGGAGGTCGAGCCCTGGCTTCCCTGGGCGCAGCTCGCGCTGGGGCGCGAGAGCGCGCCGCAGGTGGCGGAGGCGATCCACGCGGTGATCGCCCGCGCGGACGACTGACCTGCAGCGACCCACACCGTCGCCACAACGCCGCAGCGAAAAAAAATCGCCTCCGCTGTCGGATTTTCCGTCCGATCCGCGGAGGTCTCCCGTAGGACTGTCGGACATCCATCAACTCGCTGCCACGCCGGCGCGCGCGGAGCGAGGGGTGTCCGGCCGGCAGCAACGCCCGGGCGCGAGCTCGGGCGCACCACGGAGATCGAATGAGCGCAGTGCGACACCCCCTCGCCCTGGTGGGCCTCTCCCTCCTCGTCGGAAGCGGCTGCTCCTCCAGCGATTCCTCGTCCGGGAACAACCCGCCTCCCGACGAGACCGGCGGGCGGCCCCCCAACATCCTCTTCATCACCGTCGACGACTTCGGCGTCGACGTGCTCGAGGTCTTCGGCTACGGCGGCGAGCTCTCGCCCCCGGCGACGACCACCAGCATCGACGCGATCGCCGCGGGCGGCGTGCGCTTCCGCAACACCTGGTCGATGCCCACCTGCAGCCCCAGCCGCGCCTCGATCTTCACCGGGCAGTACCCTTTCCGCACCGGCGTGATGAACGCGATCACGTCCAACGACCTGGCCCAGTCGCAGACCTCGCCCTACCGGGTCACCACGCCGAAGCTCCTCAAGGAGAAGGGCTACGTCAGCGCGCTGATCGGCAAGATGCACCTGACCGGCTCCGACCTCGGCCCCGATCGCCATCCCCTCGGCCACGAAGCGATGCGCGAGCTGGGCTGGGACTACTTCGCCGGCTACCTCGACGGCGCCCCCTACCCCATCGACACCACCGCCGGCGGCGTGGCGCCGGTGGGGACCTATCCGTGCGGCATGGTGCCCACCACCGCTGTCGATCCGGAGCACGGGGCCGACGCGGGCATCTGCTACCTCGCCGACGGCGGCCACCTGGAGATGGCGGCGCCCGACTTCCCCACGCCCGGCCGCACCTGCGTCGAGCGCGGCGGCATCTTCGATCCCAGCGGCACGCCCTACAGCGAGGAGCGCCGGGCGCAGCTCCAGTTCGAGGTGCAGAACGGCTACTACACCGGCGAATGGGTGGTGAACCACGAGGACGGAACGACCGAGGTGATCCGCCCCTCCGATCCCCGCGCCCGCGGCTACCGCTCCACCGTCGAGACCGATCGCGCCATCGAGTGGCTCGAGCACGCGAAGAGCCACCACGCGGACCAGCCCTGGATGCTGAGCGTGGGCTACTCCGCGCTCCACACCCCGCTGCAGCCGCCGCCCGCGGCGCTCCTGCCCCACCCCGACGCCGCCCTGAGCCTCACCGGCTGCGGCACGCCGGTGGCCGACCACCTCGCCGACGTGGGCGGGCCCACGAAGATCGGCGACGTGGCCGACTTCGCCCAGGCGCGCGTCGTCGCCCAGCACATGCTCGAGGCGCTCGACCACGAGATCGGCCGCCTGCTCCTCGCGGCGGGCGTGGTGGTGCGCGACGAGGCGGGCAACCTGCGCCACAACCCCGAGAGCGACGTGGTCGTGGTCTTCGTCGGCGACAACGGGACCTACGCCCCCAGCGTCAAGCTCCCCTTCGACATGCAGCGCGCCAAGGGCTCGCCCTACCAGACCGGCGTCTGGGTGCCGCTCATCGTCGCCGGCCCGGTGGTGGAGGCGCCCGATCGCGACGAGGAGGCGATGGTCAACGTCACCGACCTCTACCGCCTCTTCGGCGAGCTCGCGGGGATCGACATGGAGGAGCGCGCCGCCGCGCTCGGCCTCGACGCCGCCCCCGTCCTTCCCTACCTGGAGCAGCCGGGGCTTTCGAGCATCCGCGCCACCAACTTCACCGAGGTGGGGATGAACATCGCCGCTCCGACCCCGCCCCCCTGCGTGGTCCCGCAGGTCAACGTCTGCGTGCAGATCTTCCCCCAGCGCGAGGTCTGCGAGGACCAGGGCGGCGTCTGGTACGGCCCGGGCAGCGAGGCGGATCCCGCCGGCTTCGCCGACTGCTGCGCGGTGGCCGCGCACCTCGAGGCGGCGGGCGAGACCGTCCCGGTCAACTTCCCCCGCTCGCAGCGGGCGATCCGCAACGAGACCTACAAGCTGGTCCGCGTGGAGCGCCTCTCCTGCGCCAGCGGGGAATACGAGACCGCCGACGAGCTCTACGAGATCAACCAGAGCCCCGACACCAGCGAGCTGAAGCTGGATCGCGCGGACGCCGACCTTCTCGCGGGCACCCTCACCCCGGAGCAGGAGGAGAACTACGAGGCGCTGAAGGTGGAGCTGGAGAAGCTCCTCGCCACCGCCGTCTCCTGCCCCGCGGACGTCAACGGCGATCGCAAGGTCGATCAGCGCGACCTCGACGAGTGGACCCGCTGGTCCACCGCCAACGGCGGCCAGTCGAGCTGGGCAGACGTCAACCTCGACGGCGTGACCGACGAGACGGACAAGGCGATCATCGAGGAGCGCCTCGGCGCCGACTGCACCATTTGAGCGAGTCGCCCGCCAACGTGCGGCTCCGGAAGCGGGGCCGCTGGCTTCTCCCGCTCGGCGCCCTCGCAGCGCTGGGCGGGATCGGTGCGTGGTGGTGGCCGGCTCCCGCGGTGGAGGAGCCGGCCGCAGCCACGTGGGTGGACGAGTCCACCTGCCGCTCGTGCCACGCGGCACAGCACGAGGCGTGGCAGGGATCCCACCACCACCTGGCGATGCAGCGGGCGACGGGCGAGGCGGTGCTCGGCGACTTCGCCGATCGCGCGCTGCGGACCGACGTGGAGGCGATCCGCTTCCTCCGCGGCGCGGACAGCTACCGGATCGAGTCGCCCGGCCCCGATGGCGACCCCCTCGATCGCCCGGTCGCCTTCACCCTCGGCGTCGAGCCGCTCCAGCAGTACCTGCTGGCGATGGACGACGGCCGCCTCCAGGTCCACGGCGCCGCCTGGGACGTGCCCGGCGCGCGCTGGTTCCACCTCTACGACGGCCAGGGGGTCGACCACCGCCACCGCCTGCACTGGACGAAGGCGCAGCAGAACGCCGACTTCATGTGCATCGAGTGCCACACCACCGGCTTCCGGCGCGGCTACGACGCCGCCGCAGATCGCCACGAGAGCCGCTGGCACGCCCTCGGGGTCGGCTGCCAGAGCTGCCACGGCCCCGCCTCTGCCCACCTGCGCTGGGCCCGGGAGGGTGGCGGCACGGCGAAGGGCTTCGCGCAGCCGCCGGGCCAGGTGGAGGTGTGCGCCCGCTGCCACAGCAGGCGCACGCCGCTGGGCAACGGCTGGGAGCACGGCGCCGACCTGCTCGACGACTTCCTGCCGATGCTCCTCACCGCCGACCTCTACGAGGTGGACGGGAAGATCCTCGACGAGGTCTTCGAGTACGGATCCTTCGCTCAGAGCCGCATGCACGAGGCGGGCGTCGTCTGCACCGACTGCCACGATCCCCACCGCGCCGCGCTGCAGGCGCCGGGCAACGGCGTCTGCGTGCGGTGCCACAACCCCTCGGCCCGGGCGAACCGCGCGGGGATCGACGGCAGCCGCCTGCAGCCGAAGCGCTACGACGATCCGTCCCACCACCGCCATGCCGCCGGCACGCCGGGCAGCGCGTGCGTCGACTGCCACATGCCCGGCCGGCTCTACATGGGCAACGACCTGCGCCGCGACCACGCCTTCACCTCCCCCCATCCGCGGCAGGCGACCGAGCTGGGCCACTCCGACGCCTGCCTCGGCTGCCACGAAGGGAAGCGCGAGGAGGTGCTGGAGGCCTTCGATCGCTGGTACCCGGACGCTGCGCCGCGGGATGGCGGCTTCGCCCGCGCGCTCCACGCGGCGCGCAACGGCAAGCCCGGCGCGGCGGAGGGGCTGCTGCGCCAGCTCGCCCGCGACGACCTCCCGGCGATCCGGCGCGCCACCCTGATCGGCGAGCTCGCCGCCTGGCCCTCCGCCGCGGCGCAGCGCGCGGTGGTGGAGGCGCTGGGCCATCCGTCGCCGCTGGTGCGCCGGAGCGCGATCGAGGCGGCCGCGGCGCTCCTCCCCGCGCCCGCGCAGCTCCAGCTCTTCCCTCCGCTGCAGGACGATCCCGTCCGCGCGGTGCGCCTCGCGGCGGCGTGGCAGCTCGCGCAGCTTCCGGAAGCCGTTGCCGCCCGCACCACCGAGTACGAAGCGGTGCAGGAGACGATGCTCGACAGGGCGGAGTCCCACTTCAACCTGGCGGGCATCTACGCGGCCACGGGCAGGGGCGATCGGGTGGAGCCCGCGCTGCGCCGGGCGCTCCAGCTCGATCCCGCGTACTTCCCCGCGCTCGTCCTCCTCTCCCAGTGGCGGGAGCAGGCGGCGGGCGACGTGGAGGGCGCGCGCCGCCTGCTGGAGGAGGCGCTCGCGCTCCATCCGGACGAGGGCTCCCTCTGGCACGCGCTCGGCCTGATGCAGGTGCGCCGGGGCGAGAAGACCCGCGCCCTGGAATCGCTGCGCCGCGCCCACGAGGCGGCGCCCGCCGACGCGGCGTACGGCTACGTCTACGCCGTGGCGCTCCACGACGCAGGTGAGCGGGAGGCAGCGCTGCGCCTCCTGCGGGATCTCCTGCTGCGGCACCCCGCCGATCGCACGGTGCGCCAGGCGCTGCTCGGGCTCCTCCGCGGCACGGGCGCCCACGGCGAGGCGGAGGCGCTCCTCGACGAGCTCGCCCTCCAGAACCCCGGCGATCCGCTGCTGCGGGGCAGGAACCCGACCCACTCGACCCAACGATAGGAAGAGAGATGCGAACCCGATTCGTCTGCGCGCTCGCCGCGTCCGCGACCCTGATCTCGTGCAGCGCCTCCACCGATCCGCTTCCGGCGGGGGAGGCGCGCCCGCCCAACATCCTCTTCGTCATCCTGGACGACGTGGGGATCGACCAGATGTCCGCCTTCGGTTACGGCGGCCTGGAAGCGCCGGCGATGCCGACCATCGACGCCATCGCCGGCGCGGGCGTGCGCTTCCGCAACACCTGGTCGATGCCCGAGTGCTCGCCCGGCCGCGCGGCGCTGCTCACCGGCCGCTACCCGCTGCGCAACGACGTCTACCAGGCGCTCGGGCCGAAGGACCTGGCCAACTCGCAGATCGATCCCTGGGAGGTGACCGCGCCGAAGCTCCTAGCCCGCGCCGGCTACGAGAGCGCCATGTTCGGCAAGTTCCACCTCGCCGGACCGGAGCACAACGAGGCGGGCAACGGCACCCCGGCGCAGCTCGGGTGGGACCACTTCCACGGCTGGACCGGCGGCCTGCCCGGCTCGATCGACACCACCGCCGGCGGGGTGGCGCCGCCGGGCACCTGGTCGTGCGGCTTCGTCCCCGGGGCCTCGGTGCCGGGCGGCGCCGATGCGGGCGCCTGCTGGGTGCCGCAGCCGGGGGGCAGGGCGAGCTGCGTGGAGCTCGCCGGCGCCAACGAGGCGGGCGATCCCCCCGGGCTGCAGTGCCTCACCCGCGGCGGCGTGCTGGTGCCCGACGCGCCCTGCGGGGAGGCGCCGCCGGAGGGCGTGGTCTTCGATCGCGAGAACGCCCACTACGTCTCGCCGCTGGTGGTCAACCGCGGCGGCGCGGTGGAGGAGGCGGGCCTGCTCGACGCGCGCAGCCGCGGCTTCCGCTCCACCCTCGAGGTCGACGCGGCGATCGCCTGGATCCGCGAGCGCGCCGCATCGAAGCGGCCGTGGATGGCGACGGTGAGCTTCAGCTCGCCCCACACGCCGCTGCAGCGTCCGCCCGGCCACCTCCTCCGCTCCGGCATCGGCAGCAGGCTGACCGCGGACTGCACCGATCCCCTCAACCAGCGCCGGCTCGCCGACGCGCTGATCGAGGCGCTCGACACCGAGCTGGGCAGGCTGCTGGTGGAGACGGGGATCGCCTCGCAGGCGGCGGACGGCAGGCTGCTCTACGATCCGCGGGCGAGCGACACCATGGTGGTGATCGTGGGCGACAACGGCTCGTTCGGCCCCACGGTCAAGCTCCCCTTCGATCCCACCCGGGCCAAGGGGACCGCCTACCAGACCGGCGTCTGGGTGCCGCTCATCGTCGCCGGTCCCCTGGTCGAGGCGCCGGGGCGGGACGTGGAGCACCTGGTCAACGCCACCGACGTCTTCCGCCTCTTCGGCGAGGTGGCGGGGATCGACGTGGACGCGGCGGTCCCCCGCGGCGTCGACGGCCAGCCGCTCCTGCCCTACCTGGCCGATCCGGCGCAGCCGGCTATCCGCTCCTTCAACTTCGCCCAGGGCGGGCTCAACATCCAGGCCCACGACGGCGTCAACGGCCCCTGCGTCTTCGGCGGCAACCTCTGCTCCCACACGCCGACCAGCAAGAGCGTCTGCGAGGACAACGGCGGCGTCTGGTGGGGCCCGGGCGCGGACGATCCCGCGGTGATCGAGCCGGTGGAGCACTGCTGGCAGGTCAACCGCGCCATCTACCAGCGGGACCCCGAGCGGTACGAGGCCGACAGGATCGAGATGGCGGCGACCGTCTACCAGGCGGTGCGCGACGAGCGCTACAAGCTCGTGCGCAACCAGGCCCTCGACTACGACGTGGCCACCGATGGCCCGAAGAGCGTGGAGACCGAGGAGCTCTACAGGGTCGATCAGGCGATCCCCGCGCCCGCGCTCGATCGCGCCCAGACCGATCTCCTCCGCCATCCGCTCGGCCCGGAGGCGCGGGCCCACCTCGAGGCGCTCCGCGCCGAGCTGGAGGCGATCCTCGCCTCGCAGGTGGCGTGTCCCGGCGACGGCAACGGCGACGGCGTGGTCGATGCCGCGGATCTCGAGGAGCACGCGCGGATCGCCGCGCGCTGGGGCGGCTCGAGCACCTACGACTTCGATCATGACGGCAGGACCGACGACGCGGATCGGGCGGTGATCGAGGCCCACCTCGGGCCCTGCCCCGAGGCGGGCTGATCGATCGCGCCGCGGGCAGGCTGCGCCTGGCCTGCCCGCGGCCGCCCTCAGAGGCGAAGCTGCGGGCGATCGCCCGCTGCCGCCTTCCGCCGCTTCGCCACCACCCGCTCCCGCAGCGTCCGCACCGGCGCGTCGGGATCGTGAACGATCTGCGGCGCACCGAGGATGGCGGTGACCACGGCGAGGAAGCGCCGCCAGTCGATCTCCTCCACCAGGTGAATCCCCGGCGCGCCGTCGAGCTGCGACCAGCCGGCGATCACCCCCGCCGCCACCTGCAGCTCGGTGGCGTTGGTGCCGTACGGGCGCCCCTGCTCCACGTCGGTGGAAAAGCCCATCCAGAGCTCGCCGAAGCGCCGGCTGCACAGGAGGACGCCCAGCCGATCCTCGCCCTCCAGCGCCGGGCATTCCACGGGCAGGAGGCGGCGGTGGCGCCAGGGCGCGCTCGCGTCCCAGCCCGGCCGCGCGGCGAGCGCCCGCCGTGCAGCGGGCGGAAGCCTGTAGACGAAGGCGAGCTCCACGCCGCCGAGCCGCCAGGAGAGCGTCTTCGTCTCCTCGTGGGGCACGGCCTTTCCCTCGACGATCCGATCGCCGCAGCGCACGCGGTAGGTGCGCTCGGTGGGCCGGTGGCCGAGATCGATCGCGGCGCCGTCGCGCGCCACGAACGAGCGCGGCTCGAAGAGCTCCTCGAGGCAGTGGGCGGGGCTCCAGGTCATGGGAAAGACGTCGTCGTCGTAGCGGACGTCCGGTTCCCGGGTGGTGTCCTCCTCGGTGATCAGCACCGCGTGGAGATCGAGCGCCTCCACCGTCGGCTCCACGCCGACGCGCGCGGCGAAGGCCTCGATCGCGGCGAAGGCGAGGGCGTTGACGATCCCCGGATTGGCGCCGCTGCCCACCAGGTGGCGGCGGCGCGCGAGCGGGGGCCGGTGCGAGGGCTTCAGCTTCGCGATCGCCACGTCGGTGGGGATGGAGGGGCGGCCGGGCCACTCCTCGATGCTGGTGCAGAGGAAGCTCGCGCCCGCCTCGTCGCAGATCCGCGCCGCGTCGAGGGTGTCGATGGAGGAGAGATCGATCACCTGCGAGACGCCATTCTCGCGCACCAGGCGCTCGAGATCGCCGGGGGAGGCCACCGCCGCCGGGGGGAGCACCGTGCAACCGGCGGGCAACGAATCGGGGGGCGCGGGCTCCTTGTCGACCAGGAGGAGCTCGTCGATCCCCGAGCGCAGCAGCGATCCCGCCGCGCTGCGCTCGAGCAGCGAGAGGACGGCGCTGCCGACCCCTCCGTTGCTCCCGATGATCAGGGCGCGCGTGGTCATCCGTGGTGATCCTTTCTCGCCACGGCGCAGGCCGCGGCGGCGTGGGGCGCGCAGGACCGCCGGCGCGGCGCACATGCGCGCGCCGTCTCCGGCCCGCATCGCGAAAGGGCTGCCCGCCCAGCCCGGCCAGCGATCCCGCGGACGGCGGAAGGAGCGCTCGTCCGGGATCGACCCGCCCCGCGCTCCCGGGGAGCGGACGCTCCGGCGACGAAGGCGCCGACTCGGTCGGGGCGCTCGTTCGGGCGGCGGGTGCCTGCCGGAGCGTTGGCCGCGGGGGCCAGCGGGGGACCGAGCCCTTGGATGCGCGAGGGGCCAGATGGTTGCGGTTCCAGGAAAACCGCGCCGGAGGGGCCCTCCGGGGCCGATCGGCGCCGTGCCGGGCTTCCGGGCGCGATGCGTGTTAGGTGTGGAGGAGCGGCTCTTTCGCAAAGGAGACCGGATGGCAGACGCCTGGGTGACGCTGCTCCATTTCTCGACGGTGCACGAAGGGGAGGTGGCGCGCGGCCTGCTCGAGGCCGCCGGCATCGAGGCGGTGGTCCTCGACACCGCGATGATGAGCGTCGCCTGGCACCTCGGCCCGGCGATGGGCGGCGTCCGTCTCCAGGTCCGGCCGGAGGATCGCGCCGCTGCGCTCGAGGTGCTCGCGGGCGGGGAGGCGGAGATCGGCTCCTCGTGGGAGGACCCGGAGGCGCGCAAGGCGCAGTTCACCGTGATCGACGGCGGAGCCGCGGCGCGCGAGGCGGGCGACGAAGCGCCGCCCCGCATGCGCCCCGCCGCCGCGCCCGCCACCGACGAGGCGGCGGACGAGGCGGCGCGGCGGCTGGCGAAGCGCGCGCTCACCGCGGCGCTGCTGGGGGTGATGCTCCCCGTGGTGGGAAACGTCTACTCGGCGGTGCTCCTCTTCCGCCTCTCCCAAAGCCCGGGCAACCTCGATCGCCGCAGCCGCACCTGGGCGGCGATGGCGCTGGCGATCGACGCGCTGGTGCTCGTCCCGGCGCTGATCGTGATCGGCGGGCACGTCTCCTAGCGATCCGCGGTGGCGCGGAGCCGGGCCATCGCCCGCTGGTCGAAGCGAATCTGCAGCGGCTCGCCGCCCCGCCACGCGCCCAGGTGGATGTGCGGGTTGCGGGAGTAGCCGTTGTTTCCGACCGTTCCGATCGGCTGGCCCGCCTCGACCCGCCGTCCCGGCTCGACGGCGATCGCGCCGAGGTGGGCCACCA
>Ga0180215_1003278_pt1 | contig 15365 bp, 13 predicted proteins | sample eDN3rd37CBELigBY_FD_128871 | JGI IMG/M metagenome (GOLD analysis project Ga0180215, IMG submission 128871) | Enriched backyard soil microbial communities from Emeryville, California, USA - eDNA 3rd pass 37_C BE-Lig BY (version 2) (version 2) | ecosystem: Environmental > Terrestrial > Soil >...
CAAATTGTTCACTTGCTGACGTAATGGAAATGGCTTCGGTCAATCCCGCAAAATAGCTAAACCAATATGAACGTAAAGGGAGCATCCATAGTGGGAAGGATGCGGATCTAGTTCTTTTAAATGAGAACCATGATGCAGTAATGACGATCTGTCGCGGTGAAGTAGCATACCAAAAGGAGGGACTAACATTCAATGGAGATTAAAAGCATCGAAGAATATCATGAAATGAGCTTAGTTGCCTCTAAGATGATCATTGATCGGGTCAAGAAATATCCAAATATAAAGCTTGGACTAGCAACAGGTGGAACACCAGAAGGAACCTATCAACAGCTTATAAAGGATTACCACGAGAATAGAACCTCTTACCAAGGAATAACCACTTTTAATTTAGATGAATATATAGGGTTAGCTGAAGAGGATTCAAACAGTTACCACTATTATATGGACAACCATTTATTTGATCATATTGATATCAATAAAGAAAATACGTTCATCCCTAAAGGAGATAACTTGAACCCAGCAGAAGAATGTGAACGGTATGAGCTATTGCTTCAGGAAAAAGGTGGGGTAGACCTACAGATTCTTGGAATCGGCAGCAATGGCCATATTGGTTTTAACGAGCCAGGATCTTCGTTCAAGTCGAGAACCCATTTGGTTGAGCTAACACCAGCAACTAGGGAGGCTAATGCGCGCTTTTTCCCTAGTATAGAGGATGTTCCAAAACAAGCCATTACAATGGGAATCGCAACCATTATGAAAAGCAAAGAAATTCTCTTGTTGATCTCAGGAGACTCCAAAAAAGAAGCAGTCAAGCGACTCTTATCTGGTAAAGTGAGTGAAGATTTCCCCGCCTCCATCCTCAACCAACATCCAAATGTAACCATTCTGATTGATCAAGCCGCAGCCGGAAGTATGGGGACGTACCCTATGCTTCTTATGAAATAATGGGAAAAAGGAAGCGTAGGGTACGTCCCTACGCTTCCTTTTTTGGTTTAAAAGATTAAGGGAAACTATATATCGAAACAAATCACATTGACTTGTGAACGGTACGGATGTATGATATATCGCATGGGATATATCGGATACGATATATAATATATTTTTGGGAAGGTGATCATTCTTGGTTGAAAGAGCAGACTTTATTCGTGAGTCGATTCATTTTTTACATCGCTACTTGGTGAAGAGCATCCAAAAACATGCGGAAGAGCATGGTTTAACAGCACCTCAGTTACGTGTCATTAGAGAAGTTTTTATAAATAAATCGATTACGATTAAACAGCTTACCCAAAATCTTAGAATGACCCAAAGTACGGTTTCGGACATCGTTGAACGGCTAACTGAAAAGGGCATTCTTATAAAGACTCCCAATCCAAAAGATAAACGATCTGTGAATATTTCCCCGAGCGAAAGAATTCTGAATGTGATAAAAGAAGGAAAACCAGAGCCAGTCAATCGGGCAGTCAGGGAGGCAATTAGCTTATTGGAGCCAAGTGAACAGGAAATCGTTGAACAAGGGATGCGTTTAATGGTAACGGCCGTTAAAGAAAAGATGGAGAAAGATGGAGTGGAAGAGCCTGAATCCTTCGAGAAGCTGTTTTTCCAAAAGGATCCATCCAAGGGAAAGTGTGAGTAGGGTCTCATCCTTCTGGCAACTAGTAACCCGCATATCAAAAATATCAAAACATTATGTCCCAGGAGGGATTCGTGAATGCTGAAAATCTTTAAATATTTCGACAAAAAAGATTGGCTGTTGGTTTTGTGCAGCTTCATATTTATCGTGACACAGGTGTGGCTTGACTTAAAGCTTCCTGAGTACATGACGGAAATCACAGTGCTGGTTCAGACAGAAGGTAGCAAAACCAGCGATGTTCTTATTCAAGGTGGATACATGCTTTTATGCGCGATTGGAAGTATGCTGGCATCAATGGTGACCGTTTTTCTGGCAACCAGAGTCGCTGCAGGCTTTTCAGTCCGTTTGCGCGGGTTAGTTTTTGATAAGACATTGTCGTTTTCGATGGAGGAAATGAGCCATTTTTCTACCCCAAGCTTAATTACTCGTTCTACTAACGACATCATGCAAATCCAGATGCTAATCATCATGGGACTCCAGGTTGTCATCCGAGCTCCAATTATGGCAGTGTGGGCAATTTTAAAAATAAATGGCAAGGCATGGGAATGGACAGCAGCGACTGGAATTGCGGTAGCCTTTCTATCTTTGTTGATTGCGCTCGTCGTTTTCATCGCATTGCCGAAATTTAGAATGATACAAACCCTGACTGACCAATTAAACCGTGTGACAAGAGAGAATTTATCAGGCATCCGGGTTGTTAGAGCGTACAATGCTGAGGGTTTCCAGGAAGAGAAATTTGAAAAGGCTAATGAAGATCTGACAAAAACGAATCTTTTCACTGGACGCACGATGGCAGTGTTGTTCCCAGCAATTGGGCTCCTGATGTCCGGAATGAATCTAGCCATCTATTGGATTGGTGCAATACTGATTAACAATGCTTCGATGCAGGATCGCTTATTTTTATTTTCCGACATGGTGGTTTTTTCCTCCTATGCGATGCAAATCATTATGTCATTTATGATGCTATCAATGGTATTCATCATGATGCCACGTGCAGTCGTATCTGCTAAACGGGTTAATGAGGTGCTGGATACCGAAGTCAAAATTAAGGATGGAAAGCGGAACGAAGCTAAAAAAACTCATCTCTCCGGTGAAATCGAATTCCGCAATGTAAGCTATAAATATCCTGAAGCTGAAGACTATGTTATAAAAAATGTAAGTTTTAGTGCACATCGGGGTGAAACAGTAGCAATCATTGGTTCTACTGGTAGTGGGAAAAGCACACTCTTAAACCTTATTCCTCGTTTCATGGATGCAACCGATGGCGAAGTGCTTGTAGATGGTGTTGATGTGAAACAGTATCCGCTTGAGGAGTTAAGAAACAAGGTCGGATATGTTTCTCAAAAAGCGATTATGTTCAGCGGTAGCGTTACCTCGAATGTCGCCTTTGGTGAAGATACAGATAATGCGACAGATGTTAAAAAAGCTGTTGAAATTGCACAGGGGAAAGAGTTTGTGGAAAAGATGGAGGGTCAGTACGAAGGGGAAATTGCCCAAAACGGAACAAATATTTCCGGTGGACAAAAACAAAGAATATCGATTGCCCGTGCAATCCATAAAAACCCTGAAATCTATCTGTTCGATGACTCATTCTCTGCTTTGGATTATAAGACTGACCGTGTATTAAGGTCGCGTCTGAAACAAGAAATAAAGGATACCACCTCAATCATTGTCGCACAACGTATCGGCACGATTATTGATGCTGACCGAATTATTGTACTTGATGAGGGCGAAGTCGTTGGAATTGGCACACATGATGAGCTTATGAATAATTGTAGTGTCTATCAAGAAATCGCCTACTCACAATTGTCAAAGGAGGAGCTTGAAATTGGCAGATAAAGATGTTAATCAGCTTGACTCGAAGATAACGCCAGGTAAACGTGGACGTCAACCGAAAGGTCTTCCTGAAGGCTCTAACAAAGGTCAAGGAATGAAAAGCTTTAAACAATTATTCGTTTATAGTCGTTCATATGTACCGGCAATCATTATCGCACTGGTACTTTCGGTGGCTGGTTCGATTTTTAATATCATTGGACCTGATTTGCTCGGTGAGATGACGGATACGATTACGGAAGGAATGATGGCTGGCATTGATATGGATGCCATTATCCATGTAGCAACCATTCTTGTGATCCTTTATGGGTTGATGTTCATTTTCCAATACATCCAAGGCTTTATCATGGCGACAGTCACACAGCGTATTTCCAAAAGCTTGAGGAATGACCTCTCAAAAAAGACGAACCGTTTGCCATTAAAATATTTTGATTCCACTAGTACCGGTGATGTTCTCAGCCGTGTAACCAATGACGTTGATTTGGTTGGACAGACACTGAACCAGAGTATAAGTGGGTTAACATCTGCGGTAACTTTGTTTTTGGGCTCGCTCGTGATGATGTTCTACACAAACTGGATCATGGCCATTGCAGCAGTCCTGTCTACCTTTGTTGGCTTTGCGATGATGGGATTCCTAATCTCAAAGTCCCAAGTCTACTTCAAAAGGCAGCAGCAAACGCTTGGGAAATTGAACGGATATGTAGAAGAAATCTATTCTGGCCACAATGTCGTCAAAGCCTATAATGGAGAACAGATGGCGAAGGGAACCTTTCAAGAAATCAATACAGGATTATACGATAGTGCCTGGAAATCACAATTTCTTTCAGGCTTGATGATGCCGTTTATGATGTTTGTCGGCAATCTTGGCTATGTCGTTGTCTGTATCGTCGGAGCAGCCCTCGCAGTCAATGGCGAGATCTCATTTGGTGTTATTGTAGCCTTTATGTTATACATTCGCCTGTTCACGCAACCACTTTCTCAGATTGCCCAGGGAGCAACGCAATTGCAGTCAACAGCTGCAGCAAGTGCGCGTGTATTCGAATTCCTAGACGAAAAAGAACTTGCAGATGAAAGTGAGAAACATGGCAAACTTGACAAAGTTAATGGAGATGTTGAGTTTAGAAATGTTCGCTTTGGCTATAAAGAAGATCAACCAATCATTAAAAACTTCTCAGTGAACGTTAAAGCAGGCCAAAAAGTTGCCATTGTCGGGCCTACAGGTGCGGGGAAAACAACGCTGGTCAATTTGCTAATGCGTTTCTATGAAGTACAGGACGGGGAAATCTTGATTGATGGCGTACCAACTAGCCAGATTACTCGCCAAAACCTTCATGAACTATTCTGTATGGTCCTTCAAGATACTTGGCTGTTTGAAGGGACAATCCGTGAAAATATCGTATATTCGAGCGAAGGAGTAACCGATGAGAAGTTAGAGGCGGCAAGTAAAGCAGTCGGCCTACACCATTTCATCAAAACCTTGCCAAACGGCTACGATACGGTCTTGGATGATAAAGCAAGCCTGTCTACCGGTCAGAAACAGCTTATAACTATTGCAAGGGCAATGGTGAAAACGGCTCCGTTACTGATATTAGATGAGGCGACAAGCTCAGTCGATACCCGGACAGAAATGTTGATCCAAGCCGCCATGGATAAACTGACAGTCGGGAAAACATCATTTGTCATCGCCCACAGGCTGTCTACCATCAAAAATGCAGACATGATTCTTGTCATGAAGGATGGGGACATCATCGAAACCGGGACTCATGATGAATTACTGGAACAAAACGGCTTCTATGCCGAGCTTTACAACAGCCAGTTTGAGGAAGCATCGTAAGTTTATTGACTAATTGACTTTGGGGAATTTACAGAAAGTTTATTTTCAGTAACTTAAGTATACAATCACCTCAGCCAGAAAGCTTGACCCGAGAATGGCAAGAGTGAATGAAAGGATAATCAGGAAAAATGAACGGGAAGTAATAAAGAAACTACAAATCCGCTACCCATATAGGGAAAGCGGATTTTTTTACCTTATCGATTGAAAGAGGTTGTTGAGGTTGGAAAAATACTAGGTAGTTAAATTAAACATGAGTTAAAGCAAAATATTCCTGAATTATTGAAACGACTTATCTAGAAAAACCTATAACTTTTTTAGAGAATTGTGCCAGATAAACTTTTTATAATTGGCTGCTGTATCTGTGCAAAACAAAGCTGAAATTATAAATAGTATGGCAGTGGAAAAGTCTTTCCTTAAGTGACCAAAAAAAAATCCCCTTATGTAGATAGAGTAACATCTTATAGAAAAGTATAGGATGTTACTCTATCTGCTTAAAGGGAAATAAATTACAAATCATATCTTTTTTGTGTGGTTTTACCCCATTTTCATTAAGTTAATGATTTCCTAAATTTATTTTGTCTCTTTTAATCCTTGATTACTATTTCTCTGGTACTCTCTAATAACATCATTTTTTACCTCATCGATATGAAGCACGAGCAGGTCAGCTGCTTCTATGACAGATTTCTTCAATAGCAGATCAATTATTTGTAAATGCCTCTGACAGGCTCGTGAGGTTTTCTCAATGGAACTAGCAGAATAAAATCTAAACCATTTCATGTGGCCATCAATCGTATCAGCAACACTTTTAATTCGATTATTATCACAATAATTTAATAATGTACTATGAAAATTTGTGTCGCATTCTAGAAAATAGGAGAAGTCTCCTTTCTCGACTAGAGTATAAGCAATATTATTATCTCTTTGTAAATTTAGAAGCTTAGATTCTGGTATATTAGTAGCTGCCAACTGGAGTGTCTGCCATTCAATTGCTTTTCTCAAATCATATATATCAATAATATCTTTTTCTCCCGGAATTTTTACATAAGTACCAGAGCGTGGCCTAATTTCAATAAACCCTTCTATTTCAAGTTTATTTAGAGCTTCTCTTAGTGGTGTTTTACTAATCTTAAACTCACTTTGAAGATCCTCAAAATTAAATCGACACCCAGGTTTTAATTTATTTGTAATAATGCGTTCTTTAATAATATTGTAGATCTGATCGGATATTTTTTCTACAGAAAGCCCTACCATTATTTTTCATCCTTCCTATGTGATTTCCTTAAATCTAATATATCAGATTTTAATTTAAAAATAAATTATTTAATTTAATTGTTGTGATATTTGAATTATTCAGTTAATATATACTTATATCTGATATATCAGATACCAAAAAAGGAGGAAACAAGATGAAAAATGTAAAGCTAGAGGGGATCATTTCAACAGTTGTAACCCCTTTCAATGAGGATGATTCAATTAATGAAGAATTGCTTAGACAAGAGGTTCGCTATTTATTAGGAGCTGATATTCACGGTATTTGTGCTTGTGGAACGACAGGTGAAGGAGAAAAATTATCTGTACGAGAAAGTGCACGAGTTTGTGAAATTGTTGTAGAAGAAGTGAAAGGGAGAATTCCAGTAGTTGGTGGGATCATTCAAAATTCTACTGAAACAGTAATTGAATATGGAAGAGCTTTAAAAGCAGTAGGAGTAGATGCCCTTCAGATAACTCCCGTTCATTATATTTTTTATCCAGATAACGATGGTCAAGTAGATTTTTATCGAAAAATTGGTGAGGCACTTGATTTGCCAATCATTATTTATAATGTCGTTCCATGGGCAATGCTTCAAATGGATGTCATTGAACGTCTTGTAGAGATTCCACATGTGGTTGGCATAAAGCAAAGTGGTGGAGATATTCATTTGATTGCCGATCTTTTATGCAAAGTTAAAGATAAAATCGCGATTTTAGCTGCTGTGGATGATCTTCATTTCCCTGCATTTGTTATGGGATGCCATGGTGCATTGGCGGCAATTCCTACGGTTACCCCATATCTTTCTGTTCAATTATGGAATGAAGTCCAAGCGGGCAATTATGATACAGCATTAAAATTGCACGAAACGATTTTACCTATATGGAGAAGTATTGAAGGGCATAATTCTACTTCTCGTATCAAGGAAGCGTTAAGGCTTCAAGGACGACCGGTTGGAAATGCTAGACATCCATTAGGACCTGTTACAAAAGAGGAGTCGGCTAAAATATATGAGGCTATTAAAAATGCAGGTCTTCTTGCAAAAGAATTTCAAGGAATCTCCTAATCTAGACTGTAAAGTCATTGCTACTTTTAATAAGTAAAGGATGTTTATATGAAAAAAATCATGAATGATCCAATGAATTTTGTCGATGAGTCTTTAGAAGGCATTATATTGGCATATCCCGATCAACTCCGTTATGCAAACGAGGAAAAGAGAGGGATCGTTCGAGTTAAACCGGTGAAAAATGGGAAAGTAGCGATTGCAACGGGTGGAGGATCAGGACATTTGCCAACGTTTTTGGGATATGTAGGTGAAGGGTTAGCAGACGGAGCATCCGTAGGAAATGTATTCACCTCACCAAGCTCAGATGCGATGGTAAATGTTGCGAAAGATATCCATGAAGGGGCAGGCCTCCTCTTCCTTTATGGAAATTACTTTGGTGACAAAATGAATTTTGATATTGCTGCCGAAGAATTAGAAGAAGAATATGAGATTGCTGTTAAAAGTGTAAGAATTTCTGATGATGCGGCCTCTGCGCCTAAAGAACGGAAAAATGAAAGAAGAGGGGTAGCTGGTATTTTTTTCGCCTATAAGATTGCAGGAGCATGTGCGGAGGAAATGAAACCATTGACTGAAGTAGCTGAGGTTGCAATGAAAGTAAATGAAAACGTTTCTACTATGGGTGTTGCGCTCTCCTCTTGTATTATTCCAGCAGCCGGAAAGCCTACATTTTCCATAAAGGAAAACGAAATGGAAATTGGGATGGGGATCCATGGTGAGCCAGGAATAGAAAGAACGGAATTGAAAACGGCACAAGAAATTTGTGGGAAAATAATTGAGTATCTAGAAAAGGATTTAGATTTAAAATCCGGAGATGAAGTAGCGGTCTTAATTAATGGTTCTGGAGCTACTCCTTTAGAAGAATTATATATTGTCAACAAAGAGGTCAATAATTTACTGAAACTTAAAAATATAAAAATTTTTAAAACCTTTGTAGGCGAATATGCTACCTCTTTAGAAATGGCTGGATGCTCGATTTCCTTGTTAAAACTAGATGAGGAATTAAAACATTTTATTAATAAGCCAGCAAAGTCTCCTTTCTTTCAGTATTAAAATGGGTTGAATAAAAATCAAGAAAGGAATTTGAGAAGATGGAACTTGAACGGATAGGTAACTTACTTCTTCAATATGCAGAAGAGAATAAAGAATCTCTAAATCAATTAGATGGAATACAGGGAGATGGAGATCTTGGGATTACCATTCTTCTTGGAGCAAAAGCATTAGCGGAAAGCGCTAAACAATCCAATTCTATAAGTGAATGGTTCCTCAATGGGGGAAAGGCTCTTAGGAAAGCGGCGCCTTCTACCATGGGAGTCCTTATTTCCTCTGCTTTAATAAAAGCAGGCAAACAAATCAATCATGAACCATTGACCCTACAAGATTGGGTAGAGATTCAAAAAGCGATGATTGAAGAAATTCAAACACGTGGAGGAGCAAAACTTGGAGATAAAACGATCCTAGATTGCTTTATTCCTGCTGTTCTAGCCTTTGAAGAAGCTGTTGCTAGTGGGAAGGATATTTCTGAAGTACTTGCTTATACGACGAAAATAGCACATGATGCTGCTACAAAAACCGAGACAATGAGATCGAAGATTGGAAGATCTAGTTGGCTCGGTGAACGGGCAAAAAATACCATTGATGGCGGAGCGTGGGTTTGTTATCAAATCTATGATTTATTATGCAAACAACTAAAGATTAAAAATTTAAAATAGATAGATATTTTTAATTTTTTTGAATTATAATTAAACTATTCTAAAAAATAGGTCGATGTGTCTAGCAAACTGAAAATTTATCAGAATGTCGAAGGTCATCGACCCGTTTATTACAATTTTAATCAAATTAATACTATGTAAGGGGAAGGTGCCTTCTTTGTTTAAATCAATGAGTTACCCTACGAATTATATCCAGGAACCAGGAATATTAAAGATATCCGGTGCACAAATCAAGAAAATCGGGAAACATCCATTAATCATTAGTGGGCGTAAGGCTTGGGAAAAAGCAGGGAAATTAATCTATGAAAGTTTTGTTCAAGAAGGCTTGAATTATGACTTGGAAATGTTTGCTGGTCATTGCTCTGAAGAAGAATTTAATAGACTGCTTGAATCGATCAAAGATGAATTCGATGTGCTTGTTGGTGTAGGTGGCGGCCAGTGTATGGATATGTGTAAATTGATTGCCAATCATTTAGCAATACCAGTTGTTACCATTCCTACATTAGCCTCAACATGTGCAGCATCCAGTGCTTTATCCATCATTTACACACCTGAACATGAATTTGTTAGAATGGTAACCTTTGAAGAATGTCCAATCTTTACGTTAGTAGATACAAACATCATCCTTGATGCTCCTGTTCGCTATCTAACTTCAGGTATTGCTGATACACTCGTCAAGTGGTATGAAGCTACCCCCATTAACGAAGGAAAATACAAGAATGCTCGAACAAGAGCAGGGCTAAAAATAGCCGAGTTAATAAAAGAAATATTATTTGAATCAAGTGAGGGAGCTATTTCTGAAATAATAAATAAAAAAAGTGGGCAAGCGCTTCAAGAGGTCATTGATTGCAATATATTTTTAGGTGGTTTAGTAGGAGGAATAGGCTCTGAAACCTGTCATGGTTCAGGAGCACATGCTATTCATTACGGACTAACAATCATACCGGAGTTTAGAAAAGCTTACCATGGAGAGCTAGTGGGCTACGGATTACTATGCCAGTTATACCTAGAAGGCAAAGTGAATGAGGAATTTTACCAGCTTATGAAACTTTATAAGTCGATTGATTTGCCCTTAAGCCTTTTCGATCTAGGGTGGAAGGAAGTAAGAAATGCAGATTTACAAAGAGCTGCAAAGATTATATTCGATGAGCAAGATTCAATCCATCTACTGCCAGTTCCTTTAACTGAAGAAAAAATTTATGAATCCCTTATTGAAACGCACAATTTAGCAGAAAGCTTTAAAAATGATTCATTAACGATAAGATGAGGGGGTTAAAAAATGAAAAAAATGTTTAGCTTGATGGTTCTATCTATTTTATTGATCCTTGCAGGTTGTGGAAGTACGGATTCATCTTCAGGATCGAATGCAGATGATAAGGATGCGAAAGTGATCAAATTCGCCACTGTGTCGACAAAGGACCAACCCATTACTGAAGGGATTTATAAGTTTGCGGAAATAGTTGAAAAAGAAACAAACGGAAATATTAAAGTGGAAGTATATACGGATGGACAACTCGGAGGAGACCTGGATGTAATTTCAGGATTAAAAGCAGGAACCATTCAAGCCTCTAATATTTCAACTGCACCTCTTGCGGCAACTTTTCCAAAATTGAATGCTTTTGATTTACCATTTTTATTCGAGAATTATGAAAATGCTTACAAAGTGTTGGATGGAGAGATTGGAAAAGATATTTTAGAAGAATTTAAGAATGAAGGGCTAGTAGGTTTAGGATATTGGGAAAACGGCTTTCGATTTTTAACAAATAATACAAAGCCAGTCGATTCTGTTGATGATCTAAAAGGAATGAAAATTAGAACAATGGAAAATGAGCTGCATCTTGCCATTTGGAAAGAATTAGGTACAAATCCAACTCCATTAGCATTTACAGAATTATTCACTGCCTTAGAACAAAAAGTTGTTGATGGCCAAGAAAATTCACTTTCGAATACTCGTTTTAATAAATTCTATGAGGTTCAAAAATATTTTACTGATACAAAGCATGTATATAGCCCAAGCATCCAATTGATTAGTGCAAAGTTTTGGGATGGATTATCAAGCGAAGAGCAAGAAATTTTACAAAAGGCTTCAGATGAAGCGCGAGATTATCAAAGAGAATTAAGTCAGAAAAATGATGAAGACTCGATTAAGTTTTTAGAAGAAGAGGGCGGAATGGAAATAATAAATTTAACATCCGGAGAGCGTGAAAAATTTATTGAAAAGGTTCAACCTGTCTATAAAAAATATAGCAAAGAATTAGGAGAAGACTTTGTCCAGAAATTACTAGAAGAAGCAAAATAGCAAAAGAGAGGGGAACTCCCCTCTATTATGGCTATTAAGTTTAATTGTAAATATAGCCAAAATTATATGAAAGAGGGGAGACCTAAAGATGCTTCGGAGATTTGTTGGAAATACCTTAAATCACTTAATGGCCATTTCTTTATTTTTAATGGGAACCTTGATTTTTATAAATGTAGTCTTACGATATGTATTTAATTCAGGGATTACTTGGTCGGAAGAATTTTCACGGTTTTTATTTGTTTGGATGATCTTTTTAGGCGCGATCGGAGCTTTAAAAGATAATCAGCATTTAGGGGTGGATGGTCATTTAAAGCGGTTGCCATTCGCTTTACGAAAGGTCTTCTTAATTTTAAGCCAAGTATTAATGCTTGTCACAGTAGTTATTATATTAATAGGAAGCTGGGATTTAACGTTAATTAATATGAGTTCTAAAGCGCCGGCGACTGGAATGTCACTAGCTTTCCTTTATGGAATCGGCATAATTTTTTCTATAGGAATGGGAATCATCATATTGTCCAATATCTTTAAATTGTTTAGGAATAAAAATGGTGCGAAAGAATCACTTGATGAGAACCAATTAGAAGAATCTGAGATATTGATAGATTCAGATGGAAAGGAACAGAAAATATGGCTATAGGAATCTTTCTTACAACGCTTATTGGTGTAATGGCAGTTGGCTTACCCATTGCCTTCGCCCTTTTGATTAGTGGAATTGCATTAATGCTCTTTCTTGATGTATTTGATACTCAAATCATCGCCCAAAATTTAATAAGTGGTGCAAATAACTTTTCCTTAATGGCAGTTCCTTTCTTTATTTTAGCTGGTGAATTTATGAATATTGGAGGAATTTCTCAGAGGATCATCAACGTAGCTTCTGCATTAGTTGGTCACATTCGCGGCGGATTAGGATTTGTTGCCATTATTGCAAGCGTGCTTTTTGCTGGTCTATCAGGGTCAGCTGTGGCAGATACCGCTGCCCTCGGTGCAATTCTGATTCCGATGATGGTTAAAAATGGCTATCACCGAAATCGTTCCGTAGGTTTGATTGCTTCAGGTGGTATTCTCGCAGCTGTCATCCCTCCAAGTATCCCAATGATTATCTTTGGTGTTATTAGTGGGGTTTCTATCACAAAATTATTTTTGGCCGGATTATTCCCAGGGATTCTCATTGCTACTAGTCTAGCTATCGCTTGGTGGTTCGTCGTTCGAAAGGAAAACTATAATGTCATTCCCCGTAAATCTAGAAAAGAAGTTTTTAAGTCAATAAAAGAGTCTATTTGGGCATTGTTTCTTCCTATAATAATCATTTGCGGGCTACGTTTCGGGATATTTACACCGACTGAGGCTTCAGTTGTTGTCGCTTTTTATGCGTTTATAGTAGGGTTTGTCATTTATAAAGAAATAAAACTGAAAGATATTTATCCAGCTTTAGTCGCTACGGCAAAAACGACTAGTGTTGTCATGTTTTTAGCAGCCGCAGCGATGGTACCAGCTTGGCTAATAGCGATAGCAAATATTCCAGCTATTCTCGCAGATTTCTTAGGACCGTTTGTTGAAAAGCCTTTAATTTTAATGCTTTTGATTACTTTATTTGTAATCTTAATCGGAATGGCGATGGACTTAACTCCGATTATTTTAATCCTAACGCCAATCTTAATGCCATTAGTAGAGCTAGCAGGAATCGATCCTATCTATTTCGGTGTGGTTTTCCTTTTAACTGCAGTGATCGGCTTGCTCACTCCTCCAGTAGGAACACTCTTAAATGTCGCAAGCGGGGTAGGGAAAATTTCAATAGAAAACTTGTTAAAAGGGATCTGGCCGTTTATTTTAGCTGAGTTGATCGTTTTAATCTTGCTTATTTTATTCCCGGCTTTAGTATTAACACCACTCGAGTGGCTAACTCAATGATATTTCCGAATATGATTTTATATGATTTTATTTAAATAAAAAAGCAAAGATGGTGTGATCTATTATGGAAATGGATGAAAAAGTGTACAAGAATTATATTAATGGAGAATGGGTATCTTCAAACTCTAATGAGTTAGAAAAAAGTATCAATCCTGCAGAGGTAGACAGCATTGTCGGTTATGTTCAAAAATCAACGGAAGAGGATGTGAACCAAGCCGTTGCAGCAGCGAAATCATCACAAGTAAAATGGAGAAAATTATCTGGAGCAGTCCGCGGAGATTATCTCTATAGGGTTTCTGATATTCTTGAAAAGAGACTTGAGGATATTGCTGAAACGATGACAAAAGAAATGGGGAAGACTTTACCAGAAGCAAAAGGGGAAGCTGCCCGTGGAGTAGCGATCCTTCGGTATTATGCAGGCGAAGGAATGAGGAAAATCGGCGACGTTATCCCATCATCAGATAGTGAGGCTTTAATGCTTACCTCTCGTGTGCCCTTGGGCGTTGTTGGAGTGATTACCCCATGGAATTTTCCGATTGCCATACCGATTTGGAAAATGGCTCCTGCATTAATTTATGGGAATGCAGTTATGTTCAAACCGGCGCAGGAAACAGCTGTCACTGCTGCAAAGATAATCGAATGCTTTTCAGAAGCAGGGCTGCCGGCAGGGGTTGTTAATATGGTTACAGGCTCTGGAAGTGTCGTTGGTGAAGCAATCGTTAACCATCCTGATATCCAAGGAATCACTTTTACAGGTTCTGATACGGTTGGAAAACGAATTGGTCAGGCCGCATTGGCAAGAGGAGCAAAGTATCAATTAGAAATGGGCGGTAAAAATCCTGTTATAGTAGCAAATGATGCCAATTTAGATTTAGCCGTAGAGGCAACGATAAGTGGAGGACTACGCTCTACTGGGCAAAAATGTACGGCTACAAGTAGAGTGATTGTTCAAAGCGAGGTTTATGAAGCATTTAAGGGAAAATTAATTGAAAGTGTCCAAAAAATTAAAGTTGGCGATGGACTTCAGAAGGATACTTGGATGGGGCCATGTGCGAGTGAAAACCAGCTGAAAAGTGTTCTTTCTTATATAGACAAAGGGAAATCTGAAGGTGCCACGCTTCTCTTTGGCGGAGAAAAATGTGTAGATGAAGGCTTAGAAAAGGGATATTTTGTCCAACCAACCATCTTTGATCAGGTCAAAAGTGAGATGACGATTGCTCAGGAAGAAATTTTTGGCCCTGTGTTAGCTTTGATCAAAGTAGATACCCTTGAAGAAGCACTCAATATTGCAAATGATTCAAAATTTGGCTTAAGTGCCTCTATCTTTACAAACAATATCTCTAATATGCTCGCTTTTATAAATGAAATGGAAGCCGGATTAATCCGAGTCAATGCAGAATCAGCCGGAGTAGAACTCCAAGCCCCATTTGGTGGGATGAAACAATCGAGCTCACACTCACGTGAGCAAGGACAGGCAGCAATTGAATTCTTCACTTCCATTAAAACAATATTTATCAAAGAGTAGGAAACTTGAATCTTGAAAAGCTGGGCTCTTCTCGAGTGAGGATTGCTTTTTGTGGTTAAATCTTTTTTATTCGTATTTAAAGTTGAAAAATTTTTTCTCGAATTTTTCTTGCGGTGAATCTTAGTACACCCGGTGCATTTAGTTGTTTTAGTTATGTACCAGGGAGACGTACAATATGCTTCTTTTTGGAACAAAAATGATGGATCTGAAGGAAGCGTAGGGTACGTCCCTAAGCTTCTTTTGACTGCCCCAAGAAAAGAAAGCGTTACAATTTAGGGGCTAATGCACCATTTTTTCGTTATGAATAAAATA
>Ga0180215_1003280_pt1 | contig 15360 bp, 18 predicted proteins | sample eDN3rd37CBELigBY_FD_128871 | JGI IMG/M metagenome (GOLD analysis project Ga0180215, IMG submission 128871) | Enriched backyard soil microbial communities from Emeryville, California, USA - eDNA 3rd pass 37_C BE-Lig BY (version 2) (version 2) | ecosystem: Environmental > Terrestrial > Soil >...
ACAACATCAACCGACCCCACTCCGCCCACGGCGACCTCAGCCCAGCCGAGTTCGCCGCCGAGTGGACCATCAGCCAACCCCAAGCCGCATAGCGACTGGACCAGCTACCGGGTCCCCCTCAGCAGTGATCGCACCCCGGCGAGGTCCGGTCGCAACCCGTCGTGGGGTTCCACGTCGCCTCGGTCCACTCAATCTGACTTCGGTCACCCATCGGCCCCACCTCCCAGGTGCACGAACACCTGTTCGTTGCGATGCTACCCCCGGATCCCGTGAGCTAGCGGGCGTTCGAGTTGAGCCGCATCCGAACACCGTCGGGGAAGGTCCCCTTCTTCCGCTGTCCGCTGACGGGTTCGAGGAAACCCTCCCTCTGAAGGGGAGCGAGGACCTGCTTCTTGAAGTGGCTTGGGCCGAAGGCCGTGTAGGCGAGCACGAACTCCTCTACCTCCTCAATCGAGAACTCCTGTCCTCGGAACCGGGCCACCAACTGGTTCCGCAGAACGGTGAAGTCGGGTGCCTGGTCGAAGAGAACCGCGTCTCCTGCAGTCCGATCTGAAAATCGCAGACCTCCGCCTGGATCGACGCTCCACATGGCCTGCTTCATGACCTTCAGGCCCGTAATGCTCCGCGTTCCATAGAACAATGAATATATGGTGTGGGCCTGCTTGTTGATCATCTCGAATCGATGGACGTACTTGAAGTTTCCAGCCTGGCGTAGCTGCGAAGCGTAGAGGTCGTGAAGGAACACCTTCCGCGCAGCTGGCGTCATGCCATCGGCCCGCTGGTACTCGTCGGTTCCGAAGAGGTCCTTGAGGTGCGCGTGAATCTTTGGGTCTGGATGCGTGACCCATCGATTCAGCGAGTCGTACATGAAGTTGAAGAAGACCTCGCACCTATCAAATGATAGTAGCTCGCAGATTAGGTCCAGCGGCACCCCTTTCCACCCAAAGGGATCGATGAAAGCAAACGGGCTCTTCGGATCTCAGCGGGGTGTGATGGTGGCGAGTAGGCGCCAGTTGGGCTTGCCGGCGTAGAGCAGGACGCGGATGCGGTAGTGGGCGAAGCGGCGGAACCCGAAGCCGATGCGCTTGATGCGCTTGATCAGGTTGTTCATCGCCTCGGTCGGCCCGTTGGTCACCCGGGCGTGGTGCCAGGCCACGATCTGGTCGTGCCAGCGCTCCAGCGTGCGGCCCAGGGAGCGGACCTCGATCGGGCAGCTCTCGTCCTGCAGGTCGCTGGCCAGCTGCGTGACGAACTCGTCGGCCAGGGCCGGGTCGTCGATGTCGTAGATCGACCGGACGACCTCCTTGGCGTGCCAGGCCATGCGGACCTCCCCGCGCGGGTCGCCGGCGGCGAGCAGGCCGAGCAGCTTGCGCTCGCCGGCGTCGTCGAGGCGTTCATGGGCCTTGGTCAACAGCCGCCGTGCCCGGTAGAGCGGGTCGTCCTTGCGGCCCCGGTGCCCGAACGTCTCGTTCTGCACGCGCCGGCGGCACTCGTCGAGCTGGCCGTTGGCGTGCTTGGCCACGTGGAACGGATCGGCCACCTGGACGGCGTCGGGCAGGGCATCGGTGAAGACCTTGCGGTAGGGGCCCGACAGGTCGAGCACCCCGTAGCGCACCCCTTGCTGCCACTCGAGGGGCTGCTGGGCGATCCACGCCGCCGGCCCTGCGGCGGTGCGGCCAGCGACGACGTCGAGCAACCGCACCCGGCCGGCGGTGACGTCGACGATCGATGTGCACCACAGCTGGCGGCGCCAGCGGCCCGCCCGGCAGAACAGGGTCTCGTCCAACCCCAGCGCACCAACAGGACCGACGCGCTCGGTGTCGGCCTCCAGCAGCGCCGCCCCGTAGGCCATCACCGCGTCGTTGACCGTGTGCCAGTCGCAGCCGAGCTCCCGGGCCACCTCGGCCACCGGACGCCCCAAGCGCCCCACCTGCTCGGTCGCCCAGCGGGCAGCTCGATCGGTCATGGCCATGCGCGGCGCGGCGATCCGGTGATCGACGTGGGTCCACGTGCCCACCGCGCACTGCGCGGCGGGGCAGCGCCACCGGTGCTTGCGCCACACCAGCCGCGCCGGCCGGTCGAAGCAGCGCAGGTCCACCAGCTCCACCACCGGCCGGTCCTTCACCTGGGCCCGGCACCCGCACTCCCGGCACCACGCGCCCTGGACCAGCGACTCGATCACGACCACCACGCCCTCGGGGTGTTCGTCCACGGCCACGACGGTCACGTCGGGCAGACCGACGAGGAGCGCGCACATGCGCGTAGGGTCTGTCTCCACAGGGGCTCCGGAGGCTCGACTGGTGTAGGAACCGCCGATTCTTCGGGCCCCTGTGCCGCGCCCGGTGGACCCCCGCTACGCCCTCACACCCCGCTCAAGTCCGAAGCGCCACTTTGCTTCTGTGCCGACCTCGGGCAGCACTGCCCGGGCGAAAACAAAGTCCGGCCCCGGAGAGGCGTCGTAGCCCGCTTAGAACCGTTGGGCTTTGTCCCGCGTTCCATCCGGTCGGCGGTTGCGTTCCAGAAGGCGGCCCGGAACGCCACTGGTGCGTCACCAAGTCCGCAGCTCAGGACTAATCCGCGGAGGTCCCACGAGGGCGTGACCAGGGCTTTCGTGCCCTGGCCGGGTCCTACCTGGCGCCGGCGCCCCCGAACTACCCCCGGGGACGGTGAACGGCTTGGGCGGACCGGCAGCCAGTCTGCCATCGGGTGCCACTCGGGTTCCGCACCTGCTCACGGCGGCTCCGCGTGCACGGACGGAAACGGCCCGCACGGTCGCCGTCCATGGCAACGGATTGGATGACGGTGAGACCGGCTCCGGCGCACCTGCCGGGCCACGTCCTGGGCGAAGTCGGGCCCAGTCTTCGTCTCGAGCCAGGTGGCCGGCTCGGCCTGCTGGTCCTCGTCGACGTCCTCGGGTTCTTCGACGATGACCGGCTCCGGGGCAGCCGGCGCCGGGTGTCGCGGCGCAGCAGGTGCCGATGTGCGGTAGCAGCGCCCCCCAGGTGTCGTCCGTGTGGCCCAGGTCGACGGATCCGACGGAGCGAACGCGACCGGCGCAGCCGGTCACCGCGAGGCGACGTGGCGAGGCGCCGCGGGCGTGTCATCGCTGCGAAACAGCTCGATGGGCGAGACGTGTTCGTCGTCGCAAAGGACGGTGTCCTGGGCCTCGCGGCGGGTAGCGGTCAGCATGCCGGCATCTCCTGCCGGGCCGGACGGGGTGCCGATCCCGGTGAACCTGAAGGTGCGCCCGTTTCCTTGATGGGCGCCAGCAGCTTGCACAGCCAGGGCGCCGCGCGACCGCTCACCGCCCTGGGGCCTATGGCCGATCATCCACCCATGGCACCAGCTGCCCCTGACGACACACCCTGGCCCCACCCCGACGTCCTGGACGCCGCCGTCGGCGACGTCGTCCTCACCGCCGACGAGAAGGCCGCCGTAGGCGACAGCTTCGAAGCCGTCTACGCGGCGGTCCGCAACGACCCCGACGGGCACCTCGCCTGGATGGCCCTCAACTCCGACGACCAGTACGCCATCCACATCCCCTGGGGTCTCGAAGCACCCGTCGCCGTCAACCGTCGCGCCATCAAGCGCACCGTGCGCGCCTGCTGGACCCAGCCCGGCTGCCGCGTCGTCGCCTGGTCGAGCATGGGCGTCCCCGGCCTCGCCATCGTCCACGTCCGCACCGCACACCCCGAGCTGCTGCAAACCGCGATCCGCGACGCGCTCAGCGAGCCCTACCTGCTCAACGGCCGCAACGGCACCCTCGTCCCCGTCACCTGCCGGCCGCACGTGCTCGTGCTGCCCCGCGCCACCCTCGGCGAGGACAGCGACGCGTTCATCCGTCGACTGCCGGGCGGACCCAGCTCCGACCGGTGGCCCAACTGACCGGCCGTGACGTAGCCCGGCGCCGTGGCATCGGTGGCCATGACGTTCAGCACCACCGCGCTGACCCCGGCCGAGGGCTCGCCGCCGCGCCCGGCGACGGCGAGGTCGATCGTGCCGTCCGCGGGCACCGGCGTGTTGCTGGGGACCCTGAGCGCCTCGCTGGTGTCGAGGATCCGGCTGGGTCTGAGGTCCTGGTACCGGCCGGCCCGCTCCAGCGCGACGGCGAACGCGTAGTAGCCGGCCACATCGGCGACGAGGTGCGTGCCCGACTGCGTGAAGAGCGCGCATCGGCACGCCGGCGGACGCGGTGCTACGACGTCGGGTGTGGACGAGGAGGCGGGGCTGGCGTCGGCGGTGCCGCACGGGCCGCTGGCGTCGCTCGGCACGATCTACGAGACGCCGGACGGTCGGCGGTGCATCGTGACCTTCGCGAACCGCGGTGGCGACGTGCTGCGCCCGGTCCGCAACGCCCGCGGCGACCTGTGGGTCGGCTTCCTCCTGCCCGACGGCACCGAGCCGGCGCGCTTCGACGACTGGGAGCGGGCCTGGGTGCCGGCCGAGCTGCTGCGTCCCGTCGGCGAGCTCCGCTCGCCTTGAACGCCGGACGGCCGGGTTGCAGCCGCGCCAGAGCTGCCTCATCTGGGATGCTGGGCGACAGCATGGCGTCGTGACCGCGGAGGAACAGCAAGTGGCGGGCGAAGAAGACTCGCTGTTGGAGGAGGCCACCGAGGCAACGGCGGAGGCCGAGGCGGCCAACGTCCCCGGCGTGTACGTCTACAGCTTCCCGGCGATCCTCGCGGATGAGCAGGAAGGCCGCGTCCGGTTGAAGGTCGGCCAGGCCGGAGGCAGCGCCGCGAACCGGGTGTTCGGCCAGCAGTCCACGGTGACCGGCTGGCCGGAGCCCCCGCTGCTCTTGCGGGTCTACACCCACGACACGCTGACGCCGGCCGAGATGGAGTCCCGCCTGTTCGACGCGCTTGGCGCTGTCGGCCACGAGCGCGTCCAGGGCCGGAGGGTCGGCCGTGAGTGGTTCTGGACGTCGCTGGACGCCATCGACGCGCTGGCCCGGCTCGCCGGCTGGACGGTCCGGTTCGAGAACCGGCCGGCCGAAGAGCAGGCCGAGGAGGTCGCCGAGGCCAGAGCACTGCGGTCGCTCAGGTCGCGCCGGGCATGGGAGACGATGCGTGCCGCCGGCACCGTCCCCGGGCAGCGAGAGGTGTCCGAACGCGGCCGGCAGGCGGCTGCCGCCAAGAAGGAGATGGGCGGCAAGCGGGGGCCGGGCAAGGAGATCAGCGACGACGAGCTGCGCGCCTACATCGAGGGCGTGAGGGGCGCCCACCCGGACGCCCACGTGATCGACGAGCAGGAGTACGCCTACTGGGTCGAGGGCTACTCGTTCAGCTCCAAGCGCTTCCGGCGACTGTGGGACGAGGTTGAGACGACCGATGAGGGAGCGCCTGCGACTCCCGGCAGCGTGGCCGTCGGACTGAGCTCGCCGGCCGAAGAGGCGCCCTCGATCGACAGCCACCCCTCTGTGTAGGCCCCCGCCGCATCGGCCCGCGGCTTGGCGCCGGCCGCTCGCCGCTCGTCGTCAGGAAGCCCGACGAGGTCGCAGACCATGGTCGCCACCTCGGTGGCCCAGCGCTCCCGTTCGTCCGGTGCGAGCGGCCGCGTGGCGATCGCCTTCCCCACCGCTTCCAGCGTGGTCATCAGCACCTGCACGCGCCGCTCGAGCACCTCTGGCTCGAGCGTGGCCGTCGACGCGTCGCGCACGAAGGTCGTGAACCGCTCGAGGGCCTCGCGCCCGAGGTCCTCGTCGCCCGGCGCGCCGCGCAGGAACACCTCCACGTCGTCGAACACCGCCCCGTAGCCGCCGGCCTCCTCGGCCTCGACGCCGAAGTACCAGCGGGCGATGTCCTCGATCCTCGTCCTCGGCCCCCGGGCCGGATCGTCGAGCACCGCCTGCACGTGCCGCCACCCGGCTTCGATGGCCTCGCGGTGCAGCGCCACCACCAGCGCCCGCTTGTTGGGGAAGTACTGGTACAGCGACCCGACGCTGATGTCGGCGGCGTCGGCCACGCTCGTCGTGGTGAAGGCGAGGGCCCCGTCCTCCCGCAGAACACGAAGGGCCGCCTCGAGGATGCGAGCCCGCATGCGCCGCGAGCGCTCCTGGCGCGGCGTCTTCCGAGGTAGCAGGTCCGAGCCGGACGGGGTGCTCATGGGGAGCCGAATGCGAAGCGGTGAAGGCGAAGGATGCTTCATATCCTGCCGCGATGGCCACCCCTGCCGCTGAGCACCCGCTGCCCGGACCGACCGTGCCCGTCGTCGACCACGGTCGCTGCGAGGCCAAGCGGGCCTGCGTCGCCACCTGCCCCACCGCCGTGTTCGAGGTGCGCCGGATCGGCCAGGACGACCTCGACGCGCTCACCCTGCTGGGCCGGCTCAAGGTCCGGGCCCACCGACGGATGACCGCCTACGCGGTGGCCCCTGAGCGCTGCACCTCGTGCGGCCTGTGCGTGACGGCCTGCCCCGAGGGCGCCATCACCCTGGTGCCGCGAGGCGGCTCATGATGGCCACCTCGCTGGCCGTCACGCGGGTCCTCCACGCCTGCGTGCTGCTCGAGCTGCCGGGCGGCGCCGTGCTCACCGACCCGTGGTTCCGCCCGGCGTGGCCCACCCGGCTGGCCGAGCGGCCCGGCCTCCTGCCCGAGCAGCTGCCCCGCCTGGCGGCCGTGCTCGGCGGCCACGGCGTCCCGGACCACTGGCAGATCGAGGCCCTGCGCCCGCTCGCCGACCTCCCCACCACGCCGATCCTGGTGGCCACCCCGTCGATGGCCCGCAAGGCCCGTCGGGCCGGCTGCACCGACGTGGAGGTCCTGCGCCGGGGCCAGCGGCGAGAGCTGGGCGACGACCTGGCGGTCACCAGCGTGCCCGGCGAGCGGATCACCGGCATGGCCACCAACGGCTACGTGCTCGAGTCGGGTGGTCTCGCCGTCTACGTGGGCACGGAGGCCCGGCGCCTCGCCCCGCTGCGCGATGTCGCACACCACCACCGCGTGGACGTGGCGCTCCTGCCCGTCGACGGCGCTCGCCTGCTCGGCCGGCGACTGGTGATGGATGCCGCCACCGCCGTCGAGGCCACCCTCGCGCTCGGCGCCACCACGCTGGTGCCCATCCACCACGGGCAACGACCACTCCGGCCGCTGCTCACCTGCCGACCGGGCGAACTCGCCCTCGCCGGGCTCGCAGCGCCGCCCGGGCTCCACGTCGTCGCCATCCCCACCGGCCGGCGTGTCACCATCGCCGTGCCGCCGCGGCTCAGGCGGTGAGCACCCCGAGGCGCGAGGTCACGATCTCCCGCACGGTCCAGGTGTTGACCCGGCTGGTGGAGGCCGTCACGACGAAGAGCACACTCCGGCCGACCCTGGCCGACGTGGTCGTCATCTCGAGCAGGCCGACGTTGCCGTGCGGCGCAGCTCCGGTGAGGACGTAGCGCGTCGTGGCGTCGTCGGCTCCCTCGACGTCGACGTCCACGTCGATGATCCGGATCCGGTAGACGCGCCAGCCCCACGCCTCGACGACATCGGCCGCGGTGTCGGCCAGGCAGCTGAGCGCATCCTCCGAGGTGAGCGAGCCGTGCACCCTCGCGGCCGCACTCGGCGAACGCGTGACGATGGCCAGCTCCCCGAGGGTGAGCCCGCCGCCCGACGAGAAGAGGGAGGACGTCCCGACCACGTGGTCGAGCCACGCCCGCGTGCACGACGACACGACGCTGGCGCGAGCCGCGTGCACCACGCCGGCCACGTCACCTGGCGCGGCGTCGGTGCCGGCCCGCGGTTCGAGAGGCCTCCAGGTGTAGTGCGGCCGGAGATGGCTCGCCGCCAGAGCGCGGTCCTCGAGCCAGGCCTCGTCGGCGGCTCGCACCTCGCTGGGGTGGGTGCCGGCGTCGGGCGTGTCATCGCCGGCTGCGGCGCTGAAGGGAGGGCCGAGGTCGATCGGCGACGAGGCCGCCGCGCCCGGATCGCTCGGCGCGGCGCTCGTCCCGGAGCCAGCCGGCGAGGACGAGCCGCCGGAGGCGACGGACGACCGCGATCCGGGAGCCGCCCCAGTGCCGCTCGCTGGCGGGACGCCGCTCCACGCGGTGCGGGATCCGCCCGCGGCGGCACGACCGCTGTCGTCCGTGGCGTCGGTCGCGAGCGCCGCCACGATGATGAGCACGGCGGTGACGGCGGTGACGGCGATGGCCGCCATGACGGCGCGACGGCCGAAGCGGCCCTCGATCCACGACCGGTCCATCACGCCGCGGGCCCCGCCGCGACCGTTGTGCCTTCGATGTCCGGCAGCCTGAGGTCAGGCACGCGCCTGCTCCGTCGGCGGCCACGCCGTGGTCGGGTCATCGTTCATCCGTGCGTTCGCTCCTCGTGCCCGGCTCCAACGGCGCGGGCCGCCGGAACTTGAACGGCGCGGAGGGGAACTGAGAGATCCGAGAGGCAGGCTGGAGCGCGGGACGAGGAGACGGGGAGGGGTGAGGGTCGTGGCCGACGAGCGCTTCGCTGACCAGCTGCTCGACGAGGTCGCGGACCACCTCGACGAGCTGGCGGCGACGTCGGCGGTCGAGCTGCCCGCCCGCCTGCAGCCCATCGTGCGGCGCACGCTGCTGGCCCGCAGGCCCGACGGTTCGTGGCCCGAGCCGGCGCTGCTGGCCGAAGCCCTCGCCGCCTACGTCGGCCTGCTCGAGCAGCGCATGGCCGACGACGGCATCCGTGACGACGACCTGACCCCCGAGGAGCGCCGGTGGCTCGACGCCCTGCGCGCCTGTGTGCAGTCACCCCAGCTGTTCGACGACATGCTGGCCGACCTGCGGGCCGACGTCCCGCCGCCGGGCCCTACGCCCCCGTAGCCACGGCCTGCTCGTCGTAGCGGGCCCGATGGGCGAGGACCTCGCCCATGTGCGCCTCCGCCCACCGCTTCAGCTCCAGGACGACGTGGTGCAGCGACAGGCCCAGCTCGGTCAGCTCGTAGGAGACCGTGACCGGGACGGTGGGCACCACCGTGCGGGTGAGCAGGCCGTCGCGCTCGAGCGAGCGCAGGGTCTGCGTCAGCATCTTCTGGCTGACGCCCTCCAGCCGGCGGGCCAGCTCGGAGTAGCGCATCGCCCGTGGCTTGCCGGGATCGACGCTGCCCGGCCTCGGGCCGTCGCTGCCCAGGGCGGCCAGCACCAGCGCCACCCACTTGTCGGAGATCCGATCGAGCAGCTGCCGGCTCGGGCAGGCCGCCAGGAAGGCGTCGTACGCCGCCTTGGCCCGGGCCCGCTCCCGCTCCCTGCGGTTCGTCGCCATCGACCGCCCCTCCGCACCCCGGGGAACCCTACGCACTCGCGAGTGCCTACTTCCCGCTGGAGAGTAACGAGCGCACGATGGAGCGGCAAGCAGGACTCGCACGCTCGCACGCAGAAGGAGCACGAGATGAGCGCCTCCACCTACCGCATGGCCGCCGTCCGGACCCCGGCGGGTCCGGAGTCGGTCGAGATCATCGACGTCCCCGTCGTGGAGCCCGGCCCCGGCGAGGTCCGCCTCCAGGTCGCCGCCGCGGCCGTCAACCCGGTCGACGTCGCTGTGGTCGAGGGCGTCTTCCACGCCATGGGCCTGGTCCACCAGCCCCACCACGTCGGGTTGGGCTGGGACGTGGCGGGCACGGTCGTCGCGGCCGGCCCCGGGGTGGAGCTCGACCCCGGCACCCGGGTGGCGGGCGTCGTCACCGGCTTCGACCGCGACACCGGCCCCTTCGCCGAGCAGCTCGTCCTGCCGGCGTCGAACGTGGCGATCGTCCCTGACGACCTGGACCTCGTCGCGGCGGCGACCGTGCCGCTCAACGCCCTCGCCGCCGCCCAGGCTGTCGACCTCCTCGGCGACGCGCCCGCCGGGCGGGACCGCCTGCTCGTGACGGGCGCCGCTGGTGCTGTCGGCGGCAACGCCCTCGTGCTGGCCCAGGACCGCGGGTGGCGCGTGACGGGGCTGGCCCGGGCGCAGGACGAGCCCTTCGTGCGCGGCCTCGGCGCCGGCTTCACCACCCGGGCCGACGCCGGCTGGGACGCCGTCGTCGACGCCGCGGCGCTGCGCGACGAGGCCCTCGCCCTCGTGCGGGACGGCGGCACCTACGTCGGTGTGCGGCCCGCCAACCCGCCGGTCGCCGAGCGAGGCATCCGGATCGCGACCGTGGAGACGACGCCCGACCGCGACCGCCTGGCCCCCCTGCTCGCCCGGGCGGCCCACGGGGAGCTCCCGGCGCGCGTGCACGCCGTCGTGCCCCTGGACCACCTCGGCGACGCGCTGCGGGCCGTCGCCAAGGGAGGGGTGCGCGGCCGCTACGTCGTCGTCCCCTCCGTCGGGTGAGCCCGGCTTGAACCGCCGCGGGCGCGGCCGACGGACGCCGGATGGCGCCCACTGCTCGTCCGCTCCTACCGCACCTGGCCTCTCGCGCCGGGCGCGTCGGCCGGGAGGCGACCCGGGCCTGGGTCGTCCTGGTCGCCGTCCTGGCGGCGGTCCTCCCGCTGGTCACGACCACGCCGCCGGCGGCCGCGCTCGGCCCCGACGCCATGGTGGGCGGCTGCGCGGCGGCGTCGCTGCCCGGCAACGACGACGGCTCGAGCGGTCCGGTGGCCCTCGGCTTCACCCTCCAGTGGTTCGGCGCCACGTACACCGAGGTCTACGTCAACAACAACGGCAACCTGACGTTCGACGAGCCCTACTCGAGCTACTCGGGCCTCGACCTCGGCACGATCCGCCGGCCGCTGGTGGCGCCGCTGTTCTACGACATCGACACCCGGCCGGCGGCGTCCGCCAAGCCCAGCTGGGCGCAGACCACCTTCGAGGGCCGCCCGGCTTTCTGCGCGCAGTGGAACGGGGTCGGCTTCTTCAACCAGCAGGTCAGCGCGCTCTCCAACTTCCAGGTTGTGCTCGTCGACCGGAGCGACCTCGGCGACGGCGACTTCGACCTCGTCTTCAACTACGACCGCGTGGCCACCGGCACCTACGTGCCCGCCGCCGGCTACGCCGCCGCCGACGGGACGTTCTACGAGCTCCCGGGTTCCCGGCAGGCCGGCGCGCTGGCTGACACCAACCTCGTCACCGGCCTGGTGCACCGCTCCTACAACAGCACCCAGCTCGGCCGCTACGTGTTCCACGTCCGCGGCGGGCTGCCGCCGTCGACGGTGGAGATCGGGACCGACCTCACCGAGCAGGAGCTCACCTTCGCCGCGCCCGCGGACCGCAGCCTCGGCGCAGGTCCGTTCGACGTCACCGCCGCCAGCACGAGCGGGCTGCCGGTGGCGCTCTCCGCCGACGGCGCGTGCACCGCGGTGGGGCTGACGGTCACGCCGATCACGGTGGGCACCTGCACCCTGACCGCCACGCAGGCCGGCGACGGCACCTGGGCGCCGGCGCCGCCCGTCACCCGCACGTTCACCGTCACGCCCAACGGCCAGAGCATCGCCTTCCCGCCGCTGCCCGACGTCAGCGTCGGCACGGCGCCGTTCGCCCCGCCCGTCACGAGCACCAGCGGGCTGCCCGTGGCCCTCGCGGCCGAAGGGAGCTGCCAGACCTCGGGCGACCTCGTGGTCCTCACCGGGGCCGGCACCTGCTCGTTGACCGCGACGCAGCCGGGTGACGCCCTGACCTCCCCGGCGGAGCCGGTGGTGCGCTCGTTCCAGGTGCAGCCCGCGTCCCAGGTGATCACCTTCGAGCCGGCCGGGCTCCTCGCCTTCGCCCCGCGGCGCGTCGCCACCGTCGGCGACGCAGCCGCGGTGCCCGTCGCGACCGCGACGTCGGGGCTGCCCGTCGAGGTGACGGCGTCGGGTGCGTGCGCGGTCGACGGTGGCGTCCTCCGCTTCCTGCACGCCGGCACGTGCCGCCTCGTGGCCCGCCAGCCGGGCGACGCCGACCACCATCCCGCGGACGACCTCATGGTCGACGTGGACGTCGTGCCCGGCCCTGCACCTGCTCCTGTGGACCACGCACCTGCGCCTGCGCCTGCGGACCCCGCGCCTGCGCCTGCGGACCCCGGACCTGCAGCTGCGGACCCTGCACCTGCGGACCCTGCACCTGCGCCGGCGAGCGCGACCTCGACCGAGCCGCGGCCGGTGCCGGAGCCGGACGGGGCCTGGCCCGCACGGGCGCCGGGCGAGGCCACCCTCACGGTCGACGGCCGGCGCGCGTCGATCGAGCGGCGCACGTCGGCCCACGGCGTCACCTTCATCGGCCGGTCGTTCGCCGCCTCGATCGCGGCGGTGACGGCGTCCGGCGACCCGGTCACGCTCGCCCCCGACGGGATGCTGCGCTTCGTGCCCGAGCAGCTGGTCCGGGTCAGCGGGGACGGGTTCGCGCCCGGCAGCGACGTCGCGGTGTGGCTGTTCTCGGGGCCGCAGCTCCTCGGCACCGCGACCGTGGCGCCCGACGGCACGTTCGCGGCCGACCTGCCCGTGCCCGCCGACATGCCGACCGGCCGCCACACCCTGCAGATGAACGGCCTCACCGTCACCGGTGAGGAGCGCTCGCTGGCCCTCGGCGTGCTGGTGGACGACGCGCCGCCCGCCACTGCGGCCCTCGTCGCCACCGCGACGGACACGGCGCCCGAGCCGGCGCCCGACACCGCCGTGGCGACATCCGAGGAGCCTGCGACCGCGGCCGGGACCGCGACCGCGACCGCGACCGCCGCCACCGCGACGGCCGCCGGCGACAGCAGCGGCCCCGATGGTCTCGCGGCGTACGCGCCGTGGGATCCCCGCCAGCACACCGACGAGGTGGTCGGCCTGCAGGTGTCGGCCTTCACGCTCCTGGCCGTCGCCGGCGTGGGCGCGAGCGCGAGCGCAGGCGCCGCCGGCGCGAGCCGTCGCAAGTCGAAGGTGACGGGCTCGAAGATCAAGCACCACAAGGGTCGCTGGTCGGGCCGCGCGCCCGGCGACGCGTCGTGGACGTGGCGGTGGCCGCTCGTCGGCCGCGTGGACGGCTGGAGCCTCCGCTTCCCCGTCCGCGTCGCCCGGGTCTCACCGCTGCTGGCCCGGACCGCCAACGACGGCGCCTACGTGCGGGCCATGGCCGGCACCGGCTGGCTGGGCTTCCCGGTCGCCGCGGTGGTGCTGGCCGTCGCCGCGCTGGTCGACACCTCGGGCCACGCGGTGCCGCCGGCCACGTGGCTGATGCTGGCCCTCATCGTGCTCGGCGTGCTCGACGCGGGCTCGGGGCTCGTCGCCGCCACGGTGTTCGCCGTCGGCGTCGTCACGACCGGCCACGCCGGCGACGTCGACGCGGTCCGGACGCTGCTCGGCGTCAGCGTGCTGTGGTTCGCCGTGGGGCTGATCGCGTCGGCCGCGCGGCCCTTCCGGCGCCCGGCCGCGGCCTCGGCGCAGGACCGCTGGGCGCGCCTCGGCGACTGGGTGATCGGCCCGCTGCTCGGCGCGTGGGCCGCGCAGAAGATGGTGGGCGCGCTGGCCGGCCTGGCCGGGCGGCAGCTGCCCTTCGCCGCCATGGCGGACGAGGCCGCGGTGGTCGTGCTCGTCGCGCTGGTGGCGCGCATGGCGCTCGAGTCGCTGTGCGGGGCCTGGTACCCGGAGCGGCTGCAGGCCGTCGCCCCCGAGAAGATCCCGTTCTCCGGTCCCGCCCAGCGCGTCGCCGCCACCTTGCTGCGGGCTGCGATCTTCGTGCTGGCGGCGGCGGCCTTCCTGGGCAACGTCTGGCAGCTGTGGGTGGGCACGGTCATGTTCGTGGTGCCGCAGCTGCTGAAGATCGTGGAGCACCGGTTCCCCAACTTCCCGGCCGTGTACCGGGCCCTGCCCAAGGGCGTGGTGAAGACCGTCGTGATGATGGTGCTCGGCACGTGGTTCGGGCGTTGGGTGGCCGGGCTCGTGGACGACCCCGCGCGGCTGCTGGCCGACGGCTTCGTGATCCTGGCGCTGCCCGGTCTGGTGCTCTCGTGCGTCGACCTGGTGGGGCGCGACGGGGCCGATCGCAACCTCGGCGGCCGCGACCACGTGGTTGGGGCCGGCTTCGTCGCGGCAGGCGTGTTGCTCGCCCTCGGCATCGTGCAGGTCTGACAGCACGATCCGTGCCGCTACGGATGTCCGGTTCTCCCGGCCGGGCGCACACTCGTCCTCGCGCCGGCACGCACACCGGCGCGCCGAGGAGGTGACGAACGTGGCCGAGAGCATCAAGGTCTCGACGGAGGACGTGCGCCGGTTGGCGCAGAACTGCGTGAAGACGGGTTCGGCCGTCGTGGACGAGCTCAACACCCTGGAGGGGCGCGTGCAGAGCGTCGTGCAGGGGAGCTGGGTCAGCCAGGCGTCCGGGTCGTTCGACGCGTACTTCCGCGAGTTCAACCAGGGCCAGAAGAAGGTGGAGGACGCGCTGCGGGGCATCAGCCAGCAGCTGCAGCAGGCCGCCCAGAACTACGAGCAGACCGAGTCGGGCATCGCGTCGGGCTTCCGGGGTCGGTGACCATGCCCGCGGGTCCCGCGGGCGAGCCCGACGACCGTCGCACGGTGCGCCGCGACGGCGCCCCGCCGGCGCGGCCGCTGGCTGAGGTCGCCGCGGCGGTGAAGCGCGGCGAGGCCACCGCCGCCGAGCTGTTCGAGACGTTCGTGCGCTCGCGCCTGTACCTGCCCCGTCCGCCGAGGCCGGGCGTGCACGTCATGGAGCTCGGCGGCCGGCGCATCGTGCCGGTGTTCAGCAGCGAGCTGGAGCTGGCCGGGTTCGCCGGGCTGGTCGACTGGTTCAGCACCGACGGGCTCGACCTGCTCGGCATGCTGCCCGACGGCGTCGTGCTGGGACTCGACGTCGCCTCCCCGCACCGCCTGCACCTGAACCCGGCCGCGGTGCGCCTGGAGCGCGCCGGCCGCTGAACCGCTGAGGCCGTTGAGGAGGAGCAACCGATGGGCGTGACCGTCCACGTGACCCCGGCGCAGGTGCGCGCCATGGCGACGCGCCTGCGCCGGCTGAAGACGGCCTTCGAGAACCTCGAGGGCCACACCGAGGCCTACGCGCCGGTGGCTGTCAGCGGCGACAGCCGTGTCGAGACCCAGCTGCTGGAGTTCGGCCGGAACTGGTCCTCCAAGCGCGACGAGATGGCCGAGCAGATGGACGGCCTGGCCGGGCTGGCCCTCGACGCCGCCAAGGCCTACGAGGGCAACGAGCGCGGCATGCAGCGCGGCTTCGAGGGCGGCGGCGCCGGCTGGTGACCGGCGGATGAGGAACGGGGCAGACGATGGCCGAGAACCCGATCCCCGGCAACCCCAGCCGGCTCATGGACCTGGCCCGCACCCTGGAAGGGGGCTGGGAGACGCTGCGCGACCTGCGGCTCGCGATGGGCCAGTTCCAGGCCGACGACGACTGGCGGGGCGAGGCCGCCGAGGCCTTCCGCCAGCGCGCCGGGGGCCTGCCCGAGAAGCTCGGCTACGCCGAGGCCCGCTTCTGGGGCACCGCCCAGG
>Ga0180215_1003281_pt1 | contig 15355 bp, 12 predicted proteins | sample eDN3rd37CBELigBY_FD_128871 | JGI IMG/M metagenome (GOLD analysis project Ga0180215, IMG submission 128871) | Enriched backyard soil microbial communities from Emeryville, California, USA - eDNA 3rd pass 37_C BE-Lig BY (version 2) (version 2) | ecosystem: Environmental > Terrestrial > Soil >...
GCGACCTTAATTCCAGCGCATCGACCGGCTTCGTCACATAATCGTTAGCGCCTGACATAAAGCCGTTCTCGATATCCTCGGGCTGGCTTCTAGCCGTGAGCAGCAGAATCGGAAGCTCCGTCAACGAAAACCGTTTGCGGATGACGCGCGTCAGCTCATAACCCGACATCTGCGGCATCATCACATCGGAAATGATAAGATCCCACTCCTTGGCATCCAGCACCTCCAACGCTTTTCCGGCGCTCGTAGCCGTCGTAATGTCATATTTCTCAATGGACAATATCGATTCCAGCACATTCAGATTAACCGGATCATCGTCAATGATTAAGATACGCGGCCGGTCGACTAACCGCCGCTCCTCCTGTGATGCATCAATCAGCCCAGAAACAGCAGCTTCCGCTGCGGAGGACTTAATCTCTTCCGCGGGCGAAGAGGCCTCCGTTGTCTCCTCCTCGCCCTTTTCCTCCGAAAGCGGCAGCGTAAAGATGAATTCCGAGCCTTTTCCGATTTCCGAGCTTACGCTAATCGATCCGCCATGCAGCTCTGCCAGCTGCTTGCAAATGCTAAGTCCAAGGCCAAATCCGCCTTCATAAACCGGCTGCACGGAGCTTCCCTGCTCATAAGGATCAAATATGTGCTGCATGGTCGCCGCATCCATGCCGATCCCCGTATCCGAAACGGCAATATGGGCCTGCCCGTCCTCCACGAATGCCCGAATCGTTATTTCTCCCTCATTCGTAAATTTCACGGCATTGTGAAGCAGATTATACATAATTTGAATGACCCGGTTTTCATCCGCAAAGACTTGAGGGAAATGTTCGGGAATATGATTGACCAGCTTGACCGGTTTTCCCTCCGTCATAAAACGGAGCATATCGAGCACGCCGGCTGCGATCGGACCGATTGCAAAGCTGCGTTGATGAAGCCGCGTCGCGCTTTGCTTTAAGCTCATCGCATCAAGCAAATCATTCAGCATCAGCGACATTCTGCGCCCTACCGACAATACATTTTCCAGGTCGTTAACGCTTTTGGGGCTAAGGGCGTCATGCTCTCTTTCCAGAACAGCCTGCGACATGTTCAGCATGCCGTGCAGCGGATTGCGCAGCTCATGCGACGTTTGGGCCAAAAATTCATCCTTCAGCTTATCGGCCTTTTGAAGCTTGGCGGCAAGCTTTTTGGTGTCGTCATGCACCTGGAAGTAGTCTTTTAGCCAAGTAATAGCAAAGCATCCGATCGTTATAATGAGATCAAAAGGATAATAAACGTATTTAATTCCGGTTGATAATGAAACGCCTATCCAAAATACGTTGCTCGCCAGAGCAATAAAGGCAAGCAACAGCCATAAATTGTCCTTCATCTCCCTCATGGAAGTGCGGATCATGACAATGATCGCTGCCACTATTGAAATGAGCAGCTGAAAATTATAGAGGGGTTGGATCGTGATTGAATATTGGGCAGTTAGAAGCAATGCCGATATAGCAGACACCGCGCATAGAACGGAATAAGCAATGAACAGCTTGCGCAGCGTTGCGGACAGTTCTCTAATAATAAACAGCAAGATGAAATAGGCAAGGCCTACCGTAGAAAACTCGACTAGCTTAAAGCCCCATTCATAACTGATTTGAAACCAGTAGTTGAGAATTTTATCGTCACCGACGAATAAGCTGAAAATCATCGAAAAACCGAATACGAAGGCAAGGTATATCAAGCTTCTCTCTCGTGTGCCCGCAAAATATAAAAAGATTGCATAGGCGGCATGCAAAACTAAAACGATGGCAACGATTTGCTGCATTAGGACAGACAGCTCGACCTCGCGGTTTACATCGTCCTTTACGCCAAACTTTATCGAACGGATAATACCCCCTGAACGCGGATCTATATAATTGGCCGCCTGTACGATAACCTCGATAACCCCGTTTTCATTCGGCGATAAGGAAACGGTATATGGCAAGTTTTGAGCCGTATAGCTATTCTTGTCGACAGCAGGATCACCTGAACTCGCTAACAGCTCTCCATTGATATACAGCTTGGACGAGCTTCTAACGCTTGCCATACGAATGCTGTATATATTGTCATTCTCGGGATTTACTAATATCCGCAACCGGTATGTGCCATAACCGTACGATGACCCCGTCTTCTCCCGCAATATCTCGTTCCAGCCCTCCGGCACCTGGATTAGCTGAGGCTCTCCCGCATCCGACAGTGCCGATGAAGAATCGGCAAGCGCGCCGGGGAAAAACTCCCATTCGCCGTCCAAATTAATAAGTTTACCGCTGTCAACGTTCCAGTCCAGCAAATCGAGCTGTCCGTTTACCGCCATCGGCTGGCCGGGGTTATAAAACATCCCTATCCACAGAAATCGGGCACCGATCAGAATGGCGAGAAATGCCACTGCTATAAATATCGTATTCCATGCGTTACGATTTTTCTCCCCAGCCTGCAAATCGTTTCAGCCCCCTGCACGGTCTCGTTAAATTCATTATATATGAATATATCTTGTTAGTTTTGAAGCTTTGATGACTATTTATTTCCCTAGTAGGTTGACGTCCAATCTCATTTCATGCTGTTAGCATAATATATCGAACAATTGATAGGGAGGTATTAGAGCTATGAACGAAATATACCATTTAGCTAGGAGACATATGAACCGCAGAGTCAGCGTCCGCGACTGCTATGGCCGTTGCTATGAGGGCGTAATCGTAGGCGTTGATCAGAACCATGTCTATTTGCGCCCGAGCGGCCCTGCCAGATTGTCGGGCAAAGCCTATACGTCGCAATGGTGGTTTGGAGGAGGCATTCTTGCCTTGTCCTTATTCACCCTGCTTGCGATCGCTTTGATTTGAAGGCCGATAAAAAAAGAGCGGGCATACCGGCCCGCTTTACATATACGGGGATCACTGAATAGGGAAGCTATTTATTTTGTATTGGTAAGTTGCCCTCGCATTTGATTTATTTCAGCAATCCTCTATACTTTTTTAGTATAGTACAAATTAAGAAATCGAGGGATACAATGAAAAGTGTAGCTGTGTTTTGCGGTTCCAGTACCGGCGCTCTGCCTGCTTATCAAGAAGGGGCGATTGCTTTAGGAAAAGAGTTAGCCAGACAAAATATTACGCTCGTCTACGGAGGAGCAAGCGTCGGCATTATGGGCACGGTTGCAGATACAGTGCTGGAAGCAGGCGGAAAAGTAATCGGCGTTATTCCGAAAATGCTGGAGGAGAGAGAAATCTCCCATAAGAACCTGAGCGAATTAATCGTTGTCAATTCCATGCATGAGAGAAAAACAAAAATGTCGGATCTGGCTGACGGCTTTATCGCTTTGCCTGGAGGACCGGGAACGATGGAGGAATTTTTTGAAGTGTTCACTTGGGGCCAGCTAGGCCTGCACAGCAAGCCTTGCGGAATTTTAAATATCGGCGGCTATTATGATCTGCTGCTTTCCTTCTTTACCCATATGAACGAACAGAAGTTTATGCAAGATAAGTATCTGTCTATGGTTATAAGCGATTCCAGTCCGGGAGCGCTGCTAGACAAATTCCGTGCGTACAATCCTCCTGCTGTGAAAACATATATTAAAGAGAACCAAACCTAATCGAAAGGAAGGCATGCTCTCATCAGGAGCATGCCTTCCTTGTATGGCTTGGCGCACGCATTCGCCTTACCGGTATTCTCTTGGAATACGCCGGGCCACGCCGGAAGCGATCGCCGCGCGAATGACCCGGTCCCTGACCACTTTCACCACTTCTTGATTGAATACGCTAGGAATGATATAAAGCCTGTTGCGTTCATCATCGGTAATAACGGAAGCGATCGCCTCCGCAGCCGCCAGCTTCATCTCTTCGTTAACCGTCGTCGCGCGGCAGTCGAGCGCTCCGCGGAATATTCCCGGGAAGCATAAAACGTTATTGATTTGATTCGGATAATCCGAACGCCCGGTTGCGACAACGGACACGATGTCTTCAACTTCATCCGGCTGGATTTCAGGCGTCGGATTGGCCATGGCGAATACAATCGGGCTCGGAGCCATCGTAAGCACATCCTCCCGCTTCAGAACGCCGCCTTTGGATACGCCGATGAACACGTCCGCGCCCCGCAGCACGTCCTGCAGGCTGCCGCGTTCCTTATTCGGATTCGTGCGTTCGGCGAACCATTGCCAGAACGGATTGTCATAGCTCTCGCCAGCGACAAGCGCTCCGTCGCGGTCGACGCCGATCAAATTCGTAACGCCGGCCGATAGTAAAATTTGGCTGCATGCCGTTCCCGCCGCTCCAATGCCGCAGACGACAACTTTAATTTCGTCGAGCTTCTTGCCGGCTACCTTCAAAGCGTTAATTAAGCCGGCATACAGCACGACAGCAGTCCCATGCTGATCGTCATGGAAGACGGGGATGTCCAATTCCTCTCGAAGCCTCTGCTCGATCTCGAAGCAGCGAGGGGATGAAATATCCTCCAAATTTATGCCGCCAAAAGCCGGAGCAATCCGTTTGATGCTCTGAATGATTTCCTCCGTATCCTGCGTATCCAGGCAGATCGGGAAGGCATCCACATCGGCGAACTGCTTGAACAGCATCGCCTTCCCTTCCATAACCGGCATTGCCGCATATGGCCCGATATTGCCCAGCCCCAGGACGGCGCTTCCGTCGGAAATGACGGCGACGGTATTGCGCTTAATGGTTAAGGAGAACGCTTTTTTCTGCTCCTCATGAATCGCCATACAGACGCGTGCGACACCGGGCGTGTACACTCTGGACAAGTCGTCCCGATTTTGGATCGGCGTTTTCGCTTTCATTTCAATTTTGCCGCCTAGATGGAGCAGAAACGTCCGGTCCGACACATTGACGAGCCTGACGCCATGAATGCCTTTAACCGCCTGTAAAATGCTCTCAATTACGATGCTCTCGGAGATAGCTACCGTCAAGTCGCGAACGGTAATATCTCTGCCCGTATGAATGACATCGATCGCGATAATGTCCCCGCCCGCCCTTGAAATCGCTAGCGCCACATCGCCGAAGCTGGCTTCCTCCGTCTTCATTTCAATTCGCAAAATGATGCTTTTGCCGTCTAACATTCTGGAGTCCATGATCAATCACCCGCCGTCACATTTTTAAGTTCGCAAAATTTATTCGCCCGTCAATTGCACGTCAATCATTTTCTCTAAAAACTTAATAATTTCCGTATGATCCTGCCCTTCCTCGCCGAAGCAGCTTGCCGCTTCATAGATCTGCTCTACCATTGAAGCGACAAATACCGGCGTATGCGTATCCTTCGCGAACGCTGTAACGAGCTTAATATCCTTCAGCATCAGATCGAGCGAAAAGCCGGAGTTGAACGTCCGCGGCATAACGAAGGTTGGAAACTTGAAATGCGTCGAGAAGCTTTGTCCCGAGCTTGTATTGATCGTCTCCAGCGCCTTGTTCAAATCAATGCCAAGCCGCTTCGCAAGGATCATCGCCTCTGCCGTTGCATAGAGCGATGTAGCAGACAAAAAGTTATTAATCGATTTCAGCCCATGGCCGAAGCCCGTTTCGCCCACGTGGGTAATGTTCTTTCCCATGAGGGTGAGCAGCGGCAGCGCACGCTCGTAATCCGCTTTATTTGCGCCAACCATAATCGTCAGCGTCGCGTTTTTCGCACCGACGACGCCGCCCGATACAGGCGCATCGATAAGCACAATGCCGGACTCGGCGCATTGTCTGGCAAGCTTCTGCGTCGAAAGGACATAAGAGCTGCTCATATCGATAATGAGGCCGCCCGGCTTCATCGTTTCAAGAAGCCCTTGCGCTCCTGCCACGACCGATTCGACGATGGCTGAGTTCGGCAGCATCGTAATGACGTACTCGTTGTTCCCGCCAATTTCTTGAATCGAAGAAGCGGCAGCCGCCCCATGCGCCTGAAGCGATTGCGCAGCCTCCTGATTCGTATCGTATACCATGACTTGATGGCCTGCCTTCAACAGATGCCGGGCCATCCAGCTCCCCATTTTTCCTATTCCGATAAAACCGATATTCGCCATTACTGTCACCTTACCTCTGTTTTAGTATTCAATATTGTCGACAATATAATAGCGAGAAGCCATCCTCTCTGGAATGACCCTCAACTTATCTATTGAAAATAACCAATTTCATTTCCGTCATTTCTTCAATTGCATACTTGATGCCTTCCCGACCCGTTCCGCTCTCTTTTACACCGCCATACGGCATATGATCGACGCGGAAGGTCGGCACGTCATTAATGATGACGCCCCCTACATGAAGCCGGTCCGCGGCATCAAGCGCGGTGTGCACATTATTCGTATAAATGCCGGCTTGAAGACCGTAACGGGAATGATTGACCGCCGCTATCGCTTCCTCCATCGTCCTCACCTTGTTCACGACGGCGATCGGCGCGAACACCTCCTGGCAAGACACTTTTAGCTCCTTATCCGCATTCAGAATGACCGTCGGGCGCAGCACATGATCCTCCGCAACGCCACCGGCGGCAATCGCCGCTCCATGCCGCTTCGCTTCCTCAATCCATTCGAGCGTTCTTTCGATATCGGCCGGCGAGATGAGCGCAGAAACATCTGTATCCGGATCCAAAGGATCGCCCGCCTTCAGCCTGCCTGTCGCCTCTACGAACTTGTCCACGAATTTATCGTATATGTCCTCATGCACATAAATCCGCTGCAAGGAGATGCATACTTGGCCTTGATTAGAGAAAGCGCCCATGACGCAGCGGGGAACCGCTTTGTCCAGATCGGTGTCCCGATCGATAATAACCGCCGCATTGGAGCCCAGCTCGAGCGTCACACGCTTCAGCCCCGCCTTGCTCCGCAAAGCGATGCCAACGGCAGGACTGCCGGTAAAGGTTACCATGCTGACCCGGTCGTCCGTTACGATTTTGTCGCCTACCGTTCGGCCGCTTCCCGAAATGACGTTCAGCGCCCCTGCCGGCAAGCCGGCCTCTTTAAACAATTGAGCGATATAAAAGGCGGAAAGCGGCGTCTGGCTCGCCGGCTTGAGCACGATCGTATTGCCTGCCGCAATCGCCGGCCCAACCTTGTGGGCAACCAGATTCATCGGAAAATTAAACGGCGTAATCGCGCCTATAATGCCGAGCGGCTCGCGCTTCGTATACGCAATCCGGTTCTCGCCGCCCGGCGCCGCATCGAGCGGAATCGTCTCCCCATGAATGCGCTTCGCTTCCTCCGCAGCGAATTTATAGGTTTGGACGGTTCTCGCCACTTCTCCCCGCGCGGTCGTAATCGGCTTAGCCGCCTCCGTCGCAATGATTCTCCCTGCTTCCTCCGACCGCTCCTCCAGCAGCCTCGCAGCCTTCTCAAGGATAGCTGCGCGCTGATGAGCGGACATAGCGCCCATTACGCCGCGAGCGGCATCAGCCGCCTCAATCGCCCACTCGACATCCTCGTCCGAAGCCATCGGAATTTCCGCAATAACTTGCCGATTGTAAGGGGACAGCAGCGGACTGTACTTTTTGCCCTCGATCCATTCGCCGCCAATAAAGAGCTTCTTCTTCATCATATGGCTCCCTTCCGTTTCTTAGCTTTTATCTCACCTTCAACAGCGTCTTCCCGATGCTCTGCCTGCTTTCAATCCAGCGGTGAGCCTCAGACGCTTCCTCTAGCGTATAGGTTCGATTGATTACCGGCGTTAGCCGCTCCTGCTTCAGCAGCTCCAAAATCCGCTCCGCAGTGTGCGCCAACTGCTCCGGCCTTTCCTTCCTCATCGTGCCCAAGCTAAACCCGCATACCGAGCGGCAGCCCGCCGTCAAAGCGCTGACGGGCACAGCGCCGCTTGTCCCGCTGGAATCGCCGAAGGCCGCCAGGCGGCCGAACTTTGCAAGACATGCCAGGCTTTGTTCGGTTACGGCGCCGCCAAGCGAGTCGAGCACGATATCGACGCCTTTGCCGCCGGTCAGTTCGTTAGCGGCTTGCACAAAGCTTTCCCTGCTCATATCGATGACGCAGTCGGCGCCGGCGTCCAGCGCGGCTTGCGCCTTATGGGCGCTGCCTACCGTTCCGATTACGCAGCCCGCTCCAAGCAGCTTGGCAAGCTGCACCGCCATCGTGCCGACGCCTCCGGCCGCGGCATGCAGGAGCACCGTTTCCTTAGGCTGGATGCCCGCGATATCGGCTAACAGCTTGTATGCGGTAAACGATACGATCGGTATAGCCGCCGCCGTCTCGAAATCGACCTCGTCCGGCAGTGGAAATACAAGGCTTCCTTGGGCAACGGCATACTCCGCATATGAACCCGAGCTCGGAAAAGCGATGACGCGCTGGCCAATATTCACATGCGTCACATTTTCCCCCACCGCTTCAACGGTGCCGGCTGCATCGATGCCCGGAATAAACGGCGGCTTGCCGCCCAAATGGTAAACCCCTCTGCGCGCTTTAATGTCCGCGAAGTTGACGCTTGCCGCTTCGACCCGAATCAGCACTTGATCGCGCGCAATTACCGGAATGGCCGCTTCCGTTACGATAAGCCCCTCAGGGCCGCCAAATTCGGATACGATCACTGCCTTCACGAAATGACCTCCATTTGCTTATACGCGTAAGGCATGACTGAATCCTGACATGGCAAGTCGGAAAGTCATGCCTGAGATTACTTGCTATTGTTCATCTAATCATTAGGAATGTATTTTTAACGCGATATTTTTAACCTGCGTATAGGATCTCAGCGCCTCAAGCCCTTTTTCTCTGCCGATGCCGCTCTTCTTGCTGCCGCCGAACGGCATTTCGACTCCGCCCCCGGCTCCGTAATTGTTAATGAACACTTGTCCGGAACGAACGCGGCTTGCCAGCCAATGAGCTTTATTAATATTAGACGTCCATATGCCGGTTACGAGCCCGTATTCGGTGCTGTTCGCAAGCGCCAGCGCTTCCTCCTTCGTTTCGAAAGGATAGACGACAAGAACCGGGCCGAATATTTCCTCCAGCGCAAGCCTGCTGTCCGGCGCCGCTTCGATGACGGTAGGCTCGAAGAACGTGCCGCTCGGCATATCGCTGCATGTACGGCCCCCGGTCAGAATGGAGCAGCCTTCCTGCTTGGCGATTTCCATATAGGATTGTATTCTGGCAACCTGCTTCACATTGATGATCGGGCCAATGTCCGGATTATGCTTGCCTTCTCCAATCTTTAGCGCTTCCATCCGTTCGACGACGCGTTCGACGAATTGCTTTTGAATACTTTTCTCTACGACGAGTCTCGAGCCTGCCGCGCAGGTCTGTCCCGCATTCTGCGTAATCGCTTTGACGACCCAGCTTGCGGCATCGTCAAGATCGGCGTCGGCAAACACGATATTCGGCGACTTGCCGCCCAGCTCCAGCGTTACCGGCGTAATGCTCGCAGCTGCCGCTTTCATTACCGCTATTCCTGTATCTACCGAGCCTGTAAACGTAATATGATCGAGATCGGGGTGAGCGGACAATGCGGCCCCTGCTTCATAGCCGTAGCCCGTAATGACATTGAACACGCCTTTTGGGACGCCCGCCTGCTCGCATATTCCGGCAAGGCGCAGCGCGGTCATCGGCGTATCCTCGGCAGGCTTTACAACCACCGTATTTCCGGCAGCCAGCGCCGGCGCGATGCTGCGGCAAGCGATTTGAATCGGGTAGTTCCAAGGCACAATGTGCGCGGTTACCCCGACAGGCTCCCGCAGCGTGTAATCGAGCACATTTGGAGCAACCGGAATCGTCTCGCCCAAAATTTTGTCGGCCACTCCGGCATAGTATTCGAAATAGCGGGCAGCGACCTCGATATCTGTAAGCGATTGCGAGATAGGCTTGCCGCAATCCAATGTTTCCAACTGAGCGAGCTCTTCCTTTTGCGCCCGTAACAGGCTCGCTATGCGCTGCATCATCCGCCCTCGTTCGGCTGGGAGCATCTCTCTCCACTCCGGCGCTTCAAATGCTTCTCTTGCCGCGCGGACGGCGTGGTCCACATCTGCGGACGTTCCGCGAGGCACTTCAGCGAAAGGTTCCAGTGTAGCCGGATTAACGACTTCGATCGTCAACTCGGCTGTCCCGGCCGTCCATTCCCCGTTAATGTACATCGGTTGCTTGCGAGCTTCATTCGTTCCATTCATTAGACCCCGATCCTTTCTATTATTATTGTGCTAATGTTCCGTCGTAAGCGGCCTGATAAATTTGGCGGATGTCCTGCAGCTTGAGCGATTTCGGACATCTGCCCAGCAGCCGCTTCTGTTCCGTAGCGTCGTTGGAAAGCCTGTCGAGATCGGATTGCCCGATTCCGTATTCCCGTATCGTCGTCGGCAGCCCTACATCCTTAACGAGATGCAGCAAATATTGGACGACAGCGAGCGCCGCATCCCGATCCGACTTGCCGGCGAGCGGCAGCTCCAGCGCCTCCGCCAAGGCCTTCATCTTAGGCATGCATGCAGGCCAAATATGGTCAAAGAGATAAGGCAGCAGCACCGCATTGGATTCGCCATGCGGGATTTTGAACAAGCCGCCCAACGGATAAGCCAAAGCATGAACGGCATGAACGCCTGCATTGAAATAGCTAAGGCTTGCAATAAGGCTGCCCCAAGCCATCTCGCCCCTAGCCTGACGGTCGCTTCCATTCCATACAGCGGTGCGCAGGCTGCGGTTAATTTTGCGGACGGCTTCCAATGCCAAGGCGTCTGTGAGCTCGGTTGCTCCCTTGGACGTATACGATTCAATTGCGTGGGTAAGCGCGTCCACTCCGCTAGCCGCGGTCACTCTAGGCGGCATCGAATACGTAAATTCGGGATCGATGATCGCTACGTCGGCTAGCAGATGCTCATCCGAAATAATGTCCTTCGTATGGCCAAGCGAGAAGACGGCGTTGGTCGTCACTTCGGCGCCTGTGCCAGCCGTTGTCGGCAGCAAAATTTTGGTCACGCCGGAGTTCGTCAGCTTCTTCGTTCCGGTCAAATTCAAATAGTCGCCGACTGTGCCTTCGTTTCTCGCGAGCGCCGCGGCAACCTTCGCGCAATCCAGGCAGCTGCCGCCGCCGATGCCGATAACCAAATCCGCCTCGAAGTCGCGGACCGTCTGCACCGCTTTATCGCCCAGCTCGAGTGGGGGCTCCGGCTTTATATCTTTAAAAACGAGATAAGGAACGTTATGCTCCGCAAGAATTTCTTCAATCCGTCCGGTCATGCCGAGCTCAATCAGAATCGGATCCGCGAATAGCACTGCCTTGCTCGGCCGGAACTGCTTCAATAAGCCGCTAAGGCCGTTAACCGAACCTTCTCCAGTAATAATCTTTCTCGGAAATACAGCTATGTCCATGATGCACATCCCTCGCTTTTTTCGTTCCCCGTTATTGTTTCGCGTCTTCTTCTTTGAACACTTCCTCGGCGCAGCGGAAGCTCTCCAGCGCTGCCGGCACTCCGCAATAAATGGCCGTCTGCAGGAACACCTCTTGAATTTCCTCGCGAGTTACCCCGTTGCGGAGCGCGCCTCGCACATGCACCTTCAATTCATGCGACCGATTAAGCGCCGTAATCATCGCCAGATTTATCAGGCTTCTTGTTTGGCGAGGCAATCCGGGACGTCCCCAAACTTCCCCCCAACAATACTCTGTCACCAGCTCCTGCATAGGGCGGCTGAATTCTGATGCGTTATTTAAAGATTTCTCGACATATTCGGCGCCAATAACTGCCTTTCTAATTTCCAAGCCCGCTTCAAATCTTTCCTTGTTCATCCTTAATCTCTCCCATTCTTTGTTGTTGTGAGTAATGGCCGCAGCTTTCAGCAATGAGACCGTTTACAATTTGAACAATGCCATGAGGCGCAATGCTGTGAGGAATCATGTTTGTAAATACAATATTGTCGACAACTTTATATTACAATAATAAAGGCGATAAAATGGCTTGTCAACCTGCAATAATAACGTTCACGTAAATTTCATCCATAATCTTCAAGTTAGGATGGACTTTTCATCCGATTGAACATAAGATAAAAGTGTACTACAATATTGTCGTCAATTATGCATAGGGGAGGATATCGCCATAGCCACCAATAAGAGCAGCGTTAAATCCACAAAAAAAACGACACCCATGTACATAGCAGAAGAGCTTGCCGATCGCATAGCGAAAGGAATTTTAAGCCCGAATGAGCACCTGGTTGAAACCGTACTTGCCGAAGAATTCAGTGCAAGCCGTGCTCCCGTCCGGGAAGCGCTGCTTATGCTTGAGCGGGATAAGCTGGTTACACGCGTCCCCCATCATGGCTTCGTCGTCAAAAAGTTTACCCGGGACGAAATCCATCAGCTCTATGACGCCACCTTCCGGCTTGAAGAAATCATTATGCAGAAAGCGATCGATAAGGCGACGATGGCCGATATCGAGGCGCTCGACGATATTCTTCGCCAGCAAAAGGAAGCCGTCGACCGCAAGGATGTGCTCGGCTATTATGAATTAAATGAAGAGTACCACTCCACATTATTCAAAATCGCGAATAACGATTTTTTGACCGAAATGCATCGCTCCCTGCGTAAATCATCGCGACCGCTGAGCTTGTTGAATATGGGGCAAGGCACCAACCTTTACAACTCCTTCGACGAGCATGTGAAGCAAGTGAAAGCGTTGAAGGATAAAAACAAAGAACAGGCGCTGGAGGCGATTCGCGAGCAGGAAGCCCGTTCGCTCAAAACATTGGATTTCATCTATCGCGTGTAACGGATAAAGTCGGCCGAAAGAATCGGGCGACTTTTTTCATGCAGCCAAATAATGCTTGAAAAGGCTGGCGCATAAATTCGTTTATGCGGCAGCCTTAAGCTAATTTATTTCATAATCGACGGCAAGAACATCGAGATTTGCGGAATATAGCTAATAATCATCAAATCCGCAATGAGCACGAAAATAAACGGCAGTATGCCTCTCGTAATGCTTCCCAAGCTAATATTGGCAATTTGACAGGAGACGAAAAGATTGACGCCGACCGGCGGCGTACACATCCCGATTGCCAGGTTCACGATCATAATAATGCCGAAATGCACCGGATCGATGCCGAAGGCCACAGCTGCCGGCGCAAGCAATGGCGCCAATATGACAACCGCTGCCGCACCCTCGAAGAATAGCCCGACAATTAGCAGCAATAGGTTTACAACAAGCAAAAATACAAACGCGTTCGGAGCGAAGGAGGTGAAGAAGTCGACCGCCGCTTTAAATACGCCCTCCCGGCTTAATATCCAGCCGAACAGGCCTGCATTGGCGATAATGAACAAAATGACCGAGGATGTGATCGCCGACGCGCCAAACACCTCGAACATCTTCTTCCATTTCAGTTCTTTATAGACGAACGCTCCAATAATGAAGGAATAGACGACCGCGACGACGGAAGCTTCAGTAGGCGTGAATATCCCGCCATAAATGCCGCCTAATACAATGACCGGCATAACTAGCGCCAGAACTGCCTCTTTCAGCGCTTTCCATACTGCGGCTATGCTGAAATTTCCTTCCTTGCTGTAGCCTCTCTTTTTCGCAATGACATAAGCCGCTATCATTAGACTGACTGCAATTAATAAGCCCGGCACAAAAGCAGCGAGGAAAATGTCGCTAATCGACGTTTCCGTCGATACGCCGTAAAGAATCATAATGATGCTCGGCGGGATGATGACGCCTAGCTCGCCTGAGACGGCTTGTACCGCTCCGGCAAAGTTCGCGTGATAGCCCCTTTTAATCATAGCCGGAATAAGAATGCCGCCTAACGCCGCTACCGCTGCGGTGCTTGATCCCGAAATAGCGCCAAAAAACAGGGACGCCACAACAGCAACGATAGCCAAGCCGCCTTGAATATGACCGGTCAGCGCATTAGCCAGATTGACGAGCCGTTTGGAAATACCGCCATACTCCATTAGCGTTCCCGCCAAAATGAAAAACGGAATCGCCATTAGCGGAAAGGAGTCGATAGAGGTAAACTCCCGCTGAGCCAAAATGATAAGCGGAACGCCGCCGCCGATAAGAACGGCAAAAGCGGAGGCCAGTCCCATCGCGATCGCAACAGGAACGCCAATAAGGAGCAAAATAGCTAAGGCTATAAATAATGTGATAGCCATCTATTCCTTGACCTCCTTCTGCAGAAGCAAATCGAAAATTATCGCTACTGAATTTAAGATTAGAAACAATGCGCCAATCGGAATGCACGCGTATGGGACGGACATTGGAATTTGCAAAGCAGGAGACAGCTGGTACGATATGCTTTCAATCATTTCGATGCCCTTCACGATCAGCAATGCCGAGAAACCGATTATGAGCAGCTGAATAATAATGGAGAGCACTCTCCGCTGGTTGAAATTCAACTTTTCGATAATGACGCCTACCGCAATGAGCCTGCCTCTGCGAAGCGCGATCGGGCTGGCGAGAAAAACGATATAAGCCATCAAATACCGGGCAAGCTCCTCAGACCAATGCAAGGGCATAGACAACACAAAACGGGAAAAAACTTGCGAGAAAATAGCTAGCGTCATCACAATAATCATGAAGCCGAGCAATAATTGCAGCAGTTTGTTAAAGCGATCTATTAATCGCACATATAAGGCCATAAGCGTTCGCTCCCTTGCTATTCATTCGTTGTTGGCTGGAGGGTAAAAAAAGAGAATCTTCCCGGCTAAGACTGTTCGAAGGAACATTCCGGTCCTACAGAAGATCCTCTTACCTATTGGCTGTCGTATTCTATTTCATTGCTTCAACCATATCGAAGTACTTGCCGAACTTGTCTTCATACTTCTCGTAAACGCCTTTTACCTTTTCCTTAAATGCGTCTAAATCCAGCTCGTCCTTCATCGTAATGTTAACGCCTGCCTCTTTCATTGTCTCAAGAAACTTCTCGTTCATCTCCGCTACAAATTCGCGTTCGTAGTCACGCGCCTCCGCAGCTGCGGCAATAATAATGTCCTGCGTTTCTTTCGGCAGGCCGCTGAACATCTTTTCATTGAACATGACAGGAGCGGCGATATAGTAAAGCTCCGTATGCGTGTAGAACTTTTGAACCTCATAAAACTTGCTTGGCACGATGACCGGCAATACATTCGCCTGCCCGTCCACTACCCCTTGCTGAAGCGCAGTAAACACTTCCGTCAGCGCCATCGGAGTCGGCTCAGCGCCTAATGCTTTGAACGTATCCATATGAATCGCGTTCTCTTGCGCGCGAATCTTAATTCCTTTGAAATCGTCAGGCGTCTTAATGGCATGCTTGCTGTTTGTCGTATTCGAGAATCCGCCCTCGAGCCAAGCAAGAACGCGAATGCCCCGCTCCGCAAGCTTGCCGCTAATTTCGTTGCCGATCTCTCCATCGAGCACGGCCTGCGCTTGCTTATTCGAATCAAAAAGGAACGGGAAGTCCATAATTTGCGTCAAATCGGTA
>Ga0180215_1003282_pt1 | contig 15354 bp, 13 predicted proteins | sample eDN3rd37CBELigBY_FD_128871 | JGI IMG/M metagenome (GOLD analysis project Ga0180215, IMG submission 128871) | Enriched backyard soil microbial communities from Emeryville, California, USA - eDNA 3rd pass 37_C BE-Lig BY (version 2) (version 2) | ecosystem: Environmental > Terrestrial > Soil >...
CGCCACGCCGGCCTCGATGCCGCGCCGCAGCCGCTCGGTGTTCGTGACGAACAGGTCGTCGCCGACGAGCTGGACGGTCGCGCCGATGCGGTCCGTCAGCGTGCGCCAGCCGTCCCAGTCCTCCTCGTCCATGCCGTCCTCGATCGAGAGGATCGGGTAGCGGCCCGTCAGGTCGGCCCAGTACTCCGCGAGCTCCGGCGCCTGCAGCGTGCGGCCCTCGTGCTCGAGGACGTAGCCGGTGCCCTCCCGGTACAGCTCGCTGACGGCCGGGTCGAGCGCGATCGCGACGTCCTCGCCCGGCGTGTAGCCCGCCGCCTCGATGCCGCGGATGAGGAACTGCAGCGCCTCCTCGTTGGACCCCAGGTCCGGGGCGAAGCCGCCCTCGTCGCCGACCGCGGTGCCCAGGCCCGCGTCGTGCAGCGTGCGCTTGAGCGCGTGGAACGTCTCGGCGCCCATCCGCAGCGCCTCCGCGAACGAGGGCGCGCCGACCGGGACGATCATGAACTCCTGGAAGTCCACCTTGTTGTCGGCGTGCGCGCCGCCGTTGAGCACGTTCATCATCGGCACGGGCAGCACGTGCGCCGCCTCGCCGCCGAGGTAGCGCCACAGCGGCACGCCCTCCTCCGCCGCGGCGGCGTGCGCGGCGGCGAGCGACACGCCGAGGATCGCGTTCGCGCCCAGGCGCGACTTGTTCGGCGTCCCGTCGAGCTCGATGAGCGTGCGGTCCAGCAGCGCCTGGTCGCCGGCGTCGATGCCGTGCACCGCCGCGGCGATCTCGCCGTTGACGTTGGCGACCGCCTGCGTGACGCCCTTGCCGGACCACGCGTCGCCGCCGTCGCGCAGCTCCGTCGCCTCGAACTCGCCCGTCGACGCGCCGGACGGCACCGCGGCGCGGCCGAAGGCCCCCGAGCGCAGCGAGACCTCGGCCTCGACGGTGGGGTTGCCTCGCGAGTCGAGGACCTGGCGGGCATGGACGCGTTCGATCTGACCCAAGGCAGTGCTCCTAGTCGGTGTCATCGCGCGCGGCCATCTCCAGCCGGGCGCGGGCGTAGTACGTGATCTGGCCCTCGAGGTCGAGCTCCGTCCAGTGCTCGCCCCGTTCGGCGGCGAGCTGCTCGGCGCGCTCGACGGCGTCGCGGAAGCGGTCGCCGGCCGAGCGCAGGGCGAGCTCGGGGTCGACCCTGAGCTTGCGCGCGACGTTCACCGCGGCGAACAGCAGGTCGCCTGCGGCGCGGAACGCCGCGTCGCGGTCCTCGCCGGCCGCCTCGAGCTCGTCGATCGAGGCGCGCACGGCGTCGTAGGGGACGTCGGGAAGGTCGAAGCCGCGCGACGCGGCGCGCCGCTGCAGCTTGCGCGCGAACAGGGGACCCGGGAGGTTCTCCGGCACCTCGCCGAAGATGCCCCCCTCGCGGCCGGGCTCGGCGCGCTTGATGGCGTCCCAGTTGCGCAGGACGGCGGCGGCGTCCTCCGCCGCCTGCTCGCCGAAGACGTGCGGGTGGCGGCGGACGAGCTTCTCGCGGACGTGCTCGGCGACCTGCGCGAGATCGCCCGCGCCGCGCTCCTCCATGAGCAGCGAGAGGAAGTGGACCTGGAACAGGACGTCGCCGAGCTCGTCGAGGAGCTTGCGGTCGTCGCCGGAGTTCGCCGCGTCGGCGAGCTCGTAGGCCTCCTCCACCGTGTGCGGCACGATCGTCCGCTCGTCCTGCTCGCGGTCCCACGGGCACTCGGCGCGCAGCCGGCGCGTGAGCTCGTCGAGGCGGCCGAGGGCGTCGGTGATGTCGGGGCGGCTCACGGGCCCCTGAGGCTAGATGAACGATGGCGGACCGGCGGTGCCGGTCCGCCACCCTCGGCGGTCTACTGCGGAGGCGTCGTCGCCGCCGTCGTCGCGGTCGACTCCTTCGGGCCGTTCTTGCAGCCCTGGATCGCGAAGCCCTTGCGGCAGTCGGTCTTCTCGGTCCACTCCTTGCGGTACTCCTCGCTGAACTTCGAGAGCGCCTTCTGCTGCTTCTCCTGCGTCAGGACCTGCTTGATCGTGTCCCGCGCCTCCTCGAGCGACTGCTGGGTGGCCTTCGTGATCTTGGTGATCTCGACGACGTAGTAGCCGAACTGCGTCTTGATCGGGCCCAGGAGGTCGCCCTTCTTGCCGGCGAAGACGGCGTCGTCGAACGCCTTCTCCTGGTTGCCCTTCGTGACGGTCAGCTTGCCGCCCTGGTCCTTGGAGCCCTCGTCGGTCGAGTAGCGCTTGGCCACCGACGACCAGCTCTGGCCGTCCTCGATCGCCTGCTTGGCGCGGTCGGCCGTCGCCTTGTCCTTCGCGAGGACGATCCGCAGGTCACGCGACTCCGGCGAGCCGAACTGCGACTTGTTCTTCTCGTAGTAGTCGCGGATCTCCTTGTCCGTCGGCTCGCCCGCGCGCTTGTGGATCTTGTCGACGATCTTCTCCTGCAGCTTCTGCAGACGCGTCTGGTAGCGGAGGTCCTCCATCGTGAAGCCCGCGTCCTTGAGGGCCTTCTTGAAGTCGGCCTCCTTGGGGTACTGCTGCTTGCGCTGCTCCTCGATCGTCTTGGTGACCTCCTCGGGGGTCACCTTCACGTTCTGCTGCTTGGCCTCCCCCTCCAGCCACTCGGCGGCGATGAGCAGGCCGAGGGCCGAGTCGCGCAGGGACTCGTAGTCCTGGCGGCACTGGCGCTTGAGCTGGTTGTCCGTCGGGCGCGCCTTGCTCTTGGACTTGGCGGCCGCGTCGCGCTTGGCCTTGATGCACTTCGCGTACTCGGGCGGGTCGGGGACGACCGCGGTGGTCGTCGCGGAGGAGGAGCCCTCCTGCTGGGACTGGCTCGCGTTGCTCTTCGCGAACACCGTCATCCAGTGGTTGAAGTCCGAGCGGGTGATGGCCTGGCCGTCCACGGTGGCGACCGAGTTGCCGGGGATCGACTCCCCACATCCCGCTGCCAGCGCAGCGGCCAAAAGAAAGGCGCACAGGGCGCCGATGCTGCGTCGGGTTGGCTTCATGCGTACCGGATGCTAGTGGACGTCTGAGGCCCTTCGACGCACCCGGCACAAGCCGCGCTTACGCGGACGTGACACGCCCGGGGCCAGGCTCAGGGTGTCACCGACCGAAGGAGGCCCCATGGATCCTGCACCGACGAGACGCCGCCGCCGACACGTGCTGGCGGGCGTCGCGCTCGCTGCCGTGCTCGCCGTGCCGGGCGGCGTGGCGATCTCCGGCGCGTTCGCCGCGGAGGGCGACGGGTCGCCGCCGGCGACGCCGGCGCAGGAGGCGCCCGCGCAGCCCGACCGCGACGCCCCGCGCGAGCGCGGCGACGGCCCCGGCCGCGGGGACGGCTTCGGCCGCGGGGACTGCCCCGGCAAGGAGCCCGGCGGCGACACCGGCGTCGCCCGTACGTTCTAGGCGCTCGCGCCCGGCGTCAGGCCGCGACGGGCTCCGTCTCGGAGCCGGACACCACGGCGAGGAGCTCGTCCGCGGCCTGCACGACCGCCGGGAAGCGCTGCGCGGGATCGTCAGGCACGCGCATGGAGAACTGGCTGCGGCCGGACTCGTACAGCGCGCCGGGCAGCCGGCGGCGCAGCTCCTTGGCGCGCGCGGAGTCGAGCTCCACCGGCGTCGCCGCGAGGCGCCCGCCGCGGAAGGTCACCGACCTCACGCCCGCCTGGCCGAGCTTGATGCGCGCCTGCTGCAGCGCGATGAGGTTCGCCAGCGGCTCGGGCACCGGGCCGAAGCGGTCCTCGAGCTCGTCGCGCAGCAGCGCGAGGTCGGCGACGTCGCGGGCGCCCGCGATCCGCCGGTGCACGTCGACCTTCGCCTGCTCGTACGGGATGTAGTCGGCGGGCACGTACGCGTCGACGGAGACGTCCATGCGGACGGGCTCGAACGTCGGCTCCTCCTCGCCCTCCTCCGCGGCGAGGGACTGGATGGCCTCGTCGAGCATCTGCATGTACAGCTCGAAGCCGAGCGCGGCGACGTGGCCGGACTGCTCGTCGCCGAGCAGGTTGCCCGCGCCGCGCAGCTCGAGGTCGCGCATCGCCACCTTGAACCCGGCGCCGAGCTCCGTGTAGTCCGACAGCGCGGCCAGGCGCTGGGCGGCCTCCGGCGTGAGCATGTCCGCGCTCGGATACAGCAGGTACGCGTAGGCGCGGTCGCGGCTGCGGCCGACACGGCCGCGGATCTGGTAGAGCTGGGCGAGGCCGAACGTGTCGGCGCGGTCGACGATGAGCGTGTTGGCCTGCGGGATGTCGATGCCCGACTCGATGATGCTCGTGCAGACGAGCACGTCCGCCTCCCCGCGCAGGAACGCGAGCATCCGCGCCTCGAGCTCGGACTCGTCCATCTGCCCGTGGGCGACCTCGAAGCGCAGGTCCGGGCACAGGCCGCGCAGGCGCTCGGCGGTCTCGTCGATCGTCTCCACGCGGTTGTGCAGGAAGAACGCCTGGCCCTTTCGGCCGCCCTCGCGCTGCAGGGCCTGGCGGACGAGCTCCTCGTCGTACTCGCCGACGTAGGTCTTCACCGGGCGGCGGCCCTCCGGCGGCGTCTCGATGACGGAGATGTCGCGGATGCCGGCCAGCGACATCTGCAGCGTGCGCGGGATCGGCGTCGCGCTCATGGAGATGACGTCGACCTTGAGCTTGAGCTGGCGCAGCAGCTCCTTCTGCTTGACGCCGAAGCGCTGCTCCTCGTCGACGATGATCAGGCCGAGGTCCTTCGCCCGCACGTCCCGGCTCAGCAGGCGGTGCGTGCCGATGAGGATGTCCACCCTCCCTGCCGCGAAGCCCGCGATCGCCTCCTTCTGCTCGCGCGCGGAGCGGAAGCGGCTGACGTGCTCGATCGTGAACGGGTAGTCCTTCAGGCGCTCGGCGAACGTGCCGTAGTGCTGCTGGGCCAGGATCGTCGTGGGGACGAGCATGAGGACCTGCCGGCCGTCGGCCACCGCCTTGAACGCGGCGCGCAGCGCCACCTCCGTCTTGCCATAGCCGACGTCCCCGCAGATGAGGCGGTCCATCGGGCGCGGCGCCTCCATGTCCTCCTTGACGGCGTCGATCGCGTCGCGCTGGTCGGGGGTCTCCGTGTAGGGGAAGCTCTCCTCGAACTCGCGCTGCCAGTCGCCGTCGGGCTCGAACGCGTGCCCGGTGCGGCGCTTGCGCTCGGCGTAGAGGTTGAGCAGCTCGCCGGCCAGCTCCTGCGCGGCGCGCCGCGCGCGGGCCTTCAGCGTGTCCCAGCGGGTGCCGCCGAGCTTGCTCAGCGTCGGCGCGCCGCCGCCGGCGCCCACGTAGCGGCTGATCTTCGCCAGCTGCTCGGTGGGCATGAAGACCTTGTCCGTGCCCTGGAACTCCAGCTCGAGGTAGTCGCGCGTGACGCCGGCGACCGTCTTCGTCTCGAAGCCGGCGAACCGCGCGACGCCGTGGTCCTCGTGGACGACGAAGTCCCCCGTGCGCAGGTCGGTGAACGAGCGCAGCGCGCCGCGACGCGGCCGGTCCTCGCGGCGCTTCGCGCGCCGGCGGCGCAGCAGGCGGTGCTCGGGGATGACGGCGAGCTTGAGCCCGGCCGCGATGAACCCGTCGCGCAGCGACGCCTGCGCGAAGCGCAGCTCCTCGGGCGTCTCCTCGCCGATCCAGCCGGCCTTCAGGCGGCTGAGGTTGTAGCGGAAGCGATCGCCCTCGCCGCGGCGCGGCCAGGTGACGACGGTGCGGTAGCCCGAGCGCAGCAGCTTCTCCAGCTCGCTCTCGGCCTCCTTGGGCGAGCGGGCGGTCGGCTCGGCGGCCTGCGCGTGCAGGCGCACCGGCTGGTCGGAGGACAGCGCCGACAGCGCGACGCGCGAGCGCTCGGCGATCGCGTCGCGCACCGCCTCGGGCCGCACGTAGAGGTGGTGGGCGTCCGTGTCGTGGAACGCGGCGCAGACGTCCTGCCAGTGGTCGCGCAGCGCCGGCTCGATCTCCTCCTCGGCGGCGACGAGCACCTCGGCGTCGGCGGCCAGGTCCAGGAACGCGTGGAACCGCTCGACCGGCAGGACCTCGGCGATGTCGGGGCGCTCGTCCTCGAGCGCGGCGATCTCGGCGACCTCGCGGTGCTCGGCGGCCAGCTCGGCGGAGGGCGCGATCTCGACGACGTCCGTCTCGCCGAGCGAGCGCTGCGTGAACGTGGAGAACCACCGCAGCGACTCGATCTCGATGTCGAAGAGGTCGACGCGGATCGCGTGGTCCTCCGTGGCGGGGAAGACGTCGAGGATGCCGCCGCGGACCGCGAACTGGCCGCGGTCCTCGACCTGGTCGACGCGCTCGTAGCCGGCGGCGACGAGCTCGCCCGAGACCTCGTCGAGGTCGATCAGGTCCCCGGTGCGCAGCGTCATGGACCGCGGGCGCAGCTCCGGGTCGGGCACCTTCTCGCTCAGCGCGACCGCCGAGACGACCACGACGGGCGGGTCCTCGGCGCCGTCCGCGCCCAGCAGCGCGTCGATCGCCGCGACGCGCAGGCCGACGAGGTGCGGCGGCGGCGCGAGGTGCGACTCGTACGTCACGCCGCGGCTCGGATAGAAGCGGACCGGCCGGGGCGCGAGCCACGCGCGCAGGTCGGCGGCGAGGTCGCGGGCCTGGCGGTCGTCGCCCGCGACGACGAGCGCGGGGCGGCGCTCGCCCTCGTCGAGCAGCGCGGCCAGGACGTATGGACGAATGGACGAGGAGGCGAAGGCACGGCCTCCGTCGCGCAGCAGCGCGCCACCTTCCGGAGATGTGGCGAACTGCGGGAGAAGTGAGCGGAGCGGAGAGGTTTCGGGCATGCGCGGCGCCCGCTCGCGGACGGCCGCGGCGGGTGTGAGGTCAGTGTAGGAGCGGCTACCAGGCCGCGTACCCGCGTGGAGGTTCTGTAGCCTCGCCGCCTGCGCTGCTCCGACAGGGAGGTCTGTTCTCTGTGCGCACACCCCAGCGACGTCTGATCGCGGCAGCCTGCGTGCTGTCGTGCCTTGCCGCTCTGCTGACGACCGCGCCCGCCGAGGCCTCGCGCACCGACTGCGCACCGGAGGCGGGATGGCCGGCACAGGACCCGCAGCTCGCCGCCGAGGTCGTCGCGCTCGTGAACTCGTACCGCGCGAGCCAGGGGCTCAGCCAGCTCGGGGTGTCGCAGTCGCTCACGAACGCCGCGGCGTGGAAGGCGAGCCAGCTCGCCGCCGACGTCGCGACGTACGGCGCGGCGGCCTTCGACCACAACGACTACGTCACCGGGCGTACGCCCGAGGCGCGGCTGCAGGCCTGCGGCTACGGCGCGAGCTTCGGCGAGAACATCGCGCTCGGCCAGGCCACCGCGCAGCGGGTGATGGAGCAGTGGCTCGCCTCGCCGGGCCACAAGCGCAACCTGGACTACCCCGGCTGGACCGCGATCGGCGTCGGCGCCGCGCCCGGCGGCGCGGCCGGCACCGCCTGGGTGCAGAACTTCGGCGTCGCCAACCCGGACCCGATCACCACGCTGCAGCCGAACGTCACGCCCCCCGCGCCGACGCCCCCGGCGCCCGCCACGCCGCTCGCGCCGCCGATCGAGGCGCCGCTCGTCTCGGCCGTCGCGCCGGCGGCCGCGGCGCCCGCCGTCGAGATCCGCAGCCGCCCGCGGTCGAAGACCCGCAAGCGCAAGGCGCGGATCCGCTGGCGGATCTCCGGGATCGCGCAGAACGTCTCCTGCACGCTGAACGGCAAGAAGCTGCGCCGCTGCGGCTACACGGGCCGCACCGTGCGCGTGAAGCGGGGGCGCCGCCACGTCTTCCGCGTGACGGTCACCGGCCCCGCCGGCACGGACACCGCGCTCGTGCGCTGGCGCGTGCTGCGGCAGCGTTAGCTGTCGTGGTCGCGCCTGGTGCTCTGCGGCCGACAGCGCCCAGGGACAGCCGCAGTCCGAGCCTGCACCTACGGTCTGACCTGTCCGGTCTCCTCTGAAAGGCCGAGCTGGGTCGCACCTCTCAGCCTCGACGCGAGCCGGACAACTCCCTCTCACAACGAGAACCCGTTCAGCAGGTCCGGTGGGTGCGATCTCTCCCGGTATGCGGGAGTGAACACACCCACCGCCCCCGCACACGGTCTCGAGGCCGCCGCGCGCGGCTGCGCGACCGCTCCGGCCCGTCCGCCCTCGGCGAGCCGTCGGACCACGCACCGCAGCGCCATGGCAGCGCGAGCGGCGCGCCGCGGGCATGGCCGCCGCGCACGCGGCGCGGCGAGCCGACCGCCGCGCCGCCTACCGCATCCGCTTCGGCCAGATCCCCGACTTGCCCGGCGACAGGATGCCGTTGGGGTCCACGGCGTCCTTGATCGTCTCGTTGAACCGCCGCAGCGCGTGGTTGTTGAAGCCGAACTGGTCGGCGACGTGGTCCATGAACGCGATGTGCGTGCGGTACTCGCCGTGCCCGTCGGCCGCCGCGTCGGTGATCAGCAGCCCGAAGAGCTCGCGGATCCGCCGCACCTGATCGGGGTCGGCGCCGTCCCAGATGAGCTCGACGACGTGGTTCATGTACCGCTCGCCGGCGTGCCAGGCGCCCATGTAGTCGAAGCCGTACTCCTCCACGCGGCGGCGGATCTTCGCGCTCGCGCGCATCGCATCTGCGCCGCGCAGCGGCAGCACCGGCGAGAAGCCGGTGTGCGACCCCGTCCCGCGCGTGCCGGCGCGCCACTCGTGCAGGTGCTCGGCGTGCATGCCCGGGATCCCCGCGCGGGTCCGGTGGAACGGGTGGACGTCCTCCTCGGTGACGTTCCCCGGGTACTGCGTGCCCTTGATGTCGACGCCCGGGATGCGGCCGAACGCCTTCTGCACGTGCTCGAAGTCCGCCTGCACGCGCGCCTCGGGGCCGTAGAGGCCGAAGAACAGCGTCCAGCGGCCGATGCCGAGCTCGCTCATGATCTTCTGCACGACGCTCTCGGGCGCGACGCCGTCGCCGTCGTACCAGGGGTCGCGCGGCCCCATGTGCGCCGCCGCGCCGAGCGCCTCGCCGATCATCGCGGGGCTGCGGATCGTGCCGTCCAGGCGCAGCGGGCGCAGGCAGTCGATGAGCGCCTCGAGGTCGTCGAACTCGGGGACGCCGATGTCGACGGCCATGAACGTCTCCGGCTCGGGCATGAGCCACACGCCGGCCTTCACGACGATGCCGAGGTTCGACTGCTGGAAGATGCCGTCGACCGACGGGCCGTAGCCGGGCTGGTAGAGGTGCCAGGAGGCGCTGTTCTCCATCGCGCCCATCCCGGTCCGCAGCAACGAGCCGTCCGCGAGGACGATCTCGTAGCCGCAGTGCTTCGTGCCGTGCTCGCCGTAGGGCGTGTAGCCGAGCCCGCGGTCCAGGCCGTTGCCGATGACGCTCCCCCACCCCAGCTCGGGGACCGAGGCCCACAGCCGGTACCCGCCGGACTTCAGGTGCTCGTAGAGGTCGAAGAAGCGCACGCCCGGCTCCACGACCGCGTAGGCGCTCTCCTCGTTGACCTCGAGCACGCGGTCCATCCGGGTGAGCTCGACGACCACCGAGCCCGCGACGCGCGGCGCGAAGCCGCCGTAGGCGTTGTTCTTGCCGCGCGAGACCGTCCACAACGGGACCTGCAGCTCGTTCGCGACGCGCACGACCGCCTGGACCTCCTCCACGGAGGACGGCGAGACGACGGCGCCGGGCGCGAACTCGGCGGGGTCGCCGAACGGGTAGGGGTCGAGGAACTCCTGGAGCTGCTCGGGGTCGGCGCGGACGGCGTCCGCTCCGAGCAGCGCCTCGAAGCGCGCGACGGCGTCGTCTGCGATGAGCGTCATGTCTCCTCCGTGGCGTTGTCAGGCTCCGGGGAGCATGGCGGCGCGGACGCAGGCGAGGCATCCGTGGTCGCCACAGTCGCGCGCGCCGTCAGCCCCGGACGATGCGCTCGGCCTCGTCCGCGGCGCGCTCGACGAGGTCCTGCACCTGCTCGCGCGGCTCGGTGAACCGCGAGAGGACGTAGTCGGCGACGACGTCGGGATCCGTCGAGTCCGGCCGCCCGACGCCGATGCGCACGCGCGCGAACCCGGCGTCGCCGAGATGCCGGCGCAGCGACTTCAGGCCGTTGTGGCCCGCCAGGCCGCCGCCCACGCGGGTGCGGATCTCGCCGAACGGGAGGTCGATCTCGTCGTGGAGCACGAGCACGTGGTCGAGCGGCACCTTCAGCGCGCCGCGGGCGGGCCCGACCGACTCGCCCGCGTCGTTCATGTACGTCTGCGGCAGCAGCACGGCCACGCGCGGGCCGCCGACCCCGGCCCGCCCGTCGGTCATCAGCCCGCGGAACGTCTTGCGCGCCTTGGGCAGCTCCCAGCGCCGCGCGAGCACGTCGGCGACCTCGAAGCCGATGTTGTGGCGGGTCCCGGCGTAGCGGTTGCCGGGGTTGCCCAGCCCGACGATCAGCCAGTCGACCGGCGCGATCGCGCCGCGCCGGCGCACCGGCTACTCCTCGGCGGTCTCGCCCGCGTCGGCCGGCTCCTCGGCCTCCGCGGCGGCCTCGCCCTCGCCGACGACGCCCGTCTCGGTCTCGATGGCCTCCTCGGCCTCCTCCTCGGCCTCGACGTCGACGTTCGGCGGCGACAGGGTCGCCAGCACCGTCTCCTCGAGGTCGTCGAGCAGCGTCACGCCCCGCGGCGGCTGCAGCGACGAGAGGTAGACCGTCTCGTTGATCTGCATGGCCGACACGTCGAACTGGATCGTCTCGGGGATGTCGGTCGGCAGCGCCTCGATCCTGACCTCGCGGGTCACCTGGTCGAGCACGCCGCCCTCGCGGACGCCCGGGGCGTCCTCGATGCCCACCAGCTCGACCGGCACGGTGGCGTGGATCGTCTGGTCGAGGCGGACGCGGAGGAGGTCGACGTGCAGCGTCTCGCCGCGGACGGGGTGGTACTGCGCGTCCTTGAGGACCGCCGGCTGGGAGTCGCCGTCGATCTCGAGGTCCAGCACGGCGCCGCGTGCCGCGAGCGCGTGGCGCAGCTCGCGCGCGTCGACGCTGAAGGAGACCGGCTCGCCCTCACCGCCGTACAGCACGCCCGGCACCCGGCCGGTGCGGCGCAGCCGACGCGTCGCGCGCGAACCGCCCGAGGTGTCGCGCGGAGTGAGCGCGAGTCGTGTTCCCTGATTGGTCGCCATAGCGGTCAGAGAGGGTAGCGACTCGCCCGATCAGGTCCCGCCCGCGGCGGGACCGATCTGCTGGGTCGCCGCGAACGCGCGCTGGACGTCGAACCACGCCGGCTTCTTCGACCGGTCCGCGAAGCGCAGCAGCCCCTTCTCGTGGATCGGCGGGTTGGGCCGCGGGTTGCCGCCCTCCCAGCCGGGCCGCACGCGGAACTCCTCGAGCGCCCAGTAGATCGCGCCGCTCAGCCACGGCCGCGCCGCGTACACGGCCAGGTGGTAGTTCACGAACTCCTGCTGGAACGCGAACGTGCCCTTCTCCTCCACCGGGCCGTCGCGGTTGGCCTCCGCGCCGAACTCCGTGACCATGATCGCCTTGCGCGGGTAGCAGGCGCGCACCGCGTCGAGGTACCCGCCCAGGAACTCGCGGTCGGCGATGACGCCGTTGGGCCCCGGGTACCAGCCGAAGTAGTCGTTGATGCCGACGACGTCCAGCGGCCCGTACTCCTCCTGGCAGCCGACCGACGGGTAGCCCGCGACCGCCAGGCCGACCGGCCGCGTCGGGTCCAGCGCCTTCGCCTGCGAGGTCGCGCGCCGGATGTAGTCGCCCTGCACCGGGCCCGGGCGCGACGACAGCTCGTTGCCGATCGACCAGACGAGGATCGACGGGTGGCTCTGGTTGGCGAGGATGTTCGCCTCCAGCTCGCGCGCGGCGAGCTTGCGCACCACCTCGCGCTTGAGGTACTGCGTCTTGACCGCGTAGACCGGCACCTCCGACCACAGGAGGATCCCGTAGCGGTCGGCGAGCTCGTGCAGGTACGGGTGCAGCGGGTAGTGCGAGCGGATCATCGTCGCGCCGAGCTCGCGGACCTCGGCGATGTACTGCTCGCGCCGCTCGTTGCCCACCGCGAAGCCGACCTGCGGGTCGTCCTCGTGCAGCCCGACGCCGCGGATGCTCAGCGGGCGCCCGTTGAGCAGCAGCTTGCCGGCGGCCGACACGTCGATCTTGCGCACGCCGGTCTTCAGCCGCCAGCCGGCGACCTGGCGGTCGCCAACCCGCACGCGGAAGCGCACGTTGTAGAGCGCCGGGGAGTCCGGCGACCACAGCCGCGGGTTGCGCACGCGAATCCGCCGCGAGAACTGCTTGAACGACCGGCCGGCGACGGACGCGCGGCCGAGGCTCACCGTCCGCCCGCCGAACGTGCCCGTCACGCGCACGCGCTGCGTGTCCGACGACGCGTTGCGGACCGTCGTGCGCAGCAGGACCGTCGCGTCGCAGTTCGCGCACGGAAGCTCCGGGCGCGCGAGGACCGTGTTGAGGTCGACGCGGTCCACCCGGCGCAGGTAGACCTCGCGCAGGATGCCGCCGTAGTTCCACCAGCCGCCGGTCGGCAGGTTCGTCCCCGTCGTCAGCCCCGAGGGCGGGAAGTCCGTCGGCAGGCGGCGGTTGTCGACGCGCACGACGAGCCGGTTCGTGCCGCGCCGCTTGAGCGCCGACGAGGGGATGCGGATCTCGAACGGCAGGTACGCGCCCGTGTTGCGGCCGATCGGCCGGCCGTTGAGCCAGAACCGCGCGCGGTAGTTCACCGACTCGAAGCGCAGGACCCAGCTCAGCCGGCGGCTGGCGCTCGGCAAACGGAAGTCCTTGCGGTACCAGCCGATCGTCCCTCTCATCGACTCGTTCGACCCGTCCGTCGCGTTCCAGGCGTTCGGCACGGTCGTCCTCGACCATCCCGCCGTGCTCGCCGTGCGCATGAAGCGCTGCTTGATGCCCTGATCGGCCGTGTCGAGGCGGAAGAGCCACTCGCCGCCCATGAGGTAGCGGCCGTCGGGCCCGGACTCGTACAACGCGCCCCGCGTGAGCCCGTCGCGCTGCGCGTGGGCGTCAGGGGCGAGGACGGCGAGGGACAGCAGGGTGGCGCAGGCGGCCAGGACGAGGCGCGTCAGGGGCATGGGGCTCGCAGGTCGGGACATGGGGTGCAAGGGCGCGCAACACGCCGCCCCGCGCGGAGTTGCGCGGGCGCGGCAGCTCAGCCGCAGGCGGCCTGGCGGCCGATCGGCGCGCTGAGGCTCAGCAGGGTGACGGATTGACCGGACAGCGGCGTGCCGCTGCGCCGGACGAGCACGCACTGCACGGTCGTCAGGCGCCCCGGCGTCATCCACACCACGCGCGTGTGCCCGGTCGCGCCGGACAGCGAGTGCGACGTGTCCGAGTCCAGCCGCACGATGCGCACCTCGCCGGGGCCCCGCAGCCGCCGGGCGTTCTCGCGCACCTGGCGCACGCAGGCGTCGTCGCGGCAGCGGATCTCGCGGAGCATCGCCGCCGCGTCCCCGCGCGCCTGCGCCCGCAGCACGGAGAGGATCGCCTCGCGCTCGACGTTCTCCGTCCCGAGCCAGCGGGCGAGGAGCGCCGAGATCACGAGGAACGCGGCGACCCCGGCCGCGACGGCCGCCCACCGGCGACGGCGCCGGGAGGCGGCCCGCGCGGCCGGGCTCAACCCGCCTCGGGCAGGTCGTCGGAGTTGAGCTCCAGGAAGCGCTCCACGGAGGCCTCCTGCTTCGCAAGCAGCTCGGCCATCCGCAGCGCGTGGTCGTGCGCGCGCTCCATGAAGTCCTCGATGCAGCGATCCGGGTCGTCGGGCAGCGGGTAGACGTGCGCGACGTCCTGCTGGGCGCAGGCGATGCCGAGCGGCGGGAGCCCCTCCGCCAGCGTCCGGGCGCCGCAGACCGGCACGACCGTGATGTGCTGCTCGGGCGCGTTGAGCGCCACGGGCATGAGCCGGTGCGCGGGGACCTGCACCTTCAGCGACACGCCGTACTCGACGTCCACGGCCGCGTGGCGCGACAGCGACTCCTTCCACACGGCCAGCACGGTGTCGGCCGCCACGATCGCGTCGCGCAGTGCCTTGGCCTGCGCGGCGTAGAGCTCCTCCGCCTCCTCGCGGTCGGCGGCGTCCGCGAGGTCGAGGTCGCACGGGACGCGCAGCAGCTCGGACGCCGCGACCGCGGTGCCCGCGCCGCGCCCCCCGTTGGCGACGTACGTCTGGATCGTCCCGAGATCGCGCCGGCCGTGGAAGATGACGGTGAGCGCGTCGGACATCGACAGCCCCTGGACTCGCAGTGCGACGGCCGCGGACTGATCCGCATCGATGAGCGCGCGGTGCAGCAGATCGTCTGCTTCGTCCATGATCCCTCCTACTACTCCTTCCCAGCCCCGGCCCGACTCATCGTCGTGGCCCGGGGGTACCCAGTGTCAGGGACCGGGCGGCGGAAATCCAGTGGGAGTCTTTCGACATGACGATCATCTACAAGCCCATCGGCATCCTCCTGGGCATCCTGGGCGGCATCGCCGGACGCCAGGTGTTCAACCAGGTCTGGCAGCGGCTGGACAGGCAGGAGCCGCCGGAGCCCACGACGCGCGACACGTCGCTGGTGCGCGTGATCGCTGCGGTCGCGCTGCAGGGCGCGATCTTCTCCGTCGTGAAGACCGTCATCCAGCGCGGCGGTGCGAGGACCTGGCGCCACCTGTTCGGCGTCTGGCCCGGCGAGAAGCGCCCCGACCCCTCGTAGCGCCCGTGAGCGCCGCGGCCAACCTCATGGCGCGGCTGGGCCTGACGGACGAGGAGCTCTGCACGATCCTCGACGTCGACCCGATCGCGGTCATCGCCGGCGACCTCGACCACCGGCCGGAGCTGCCGATCGTGCTCGTGCTCACGGCCGAGGCGGCAGAGGTCGCCGGGCCGGAGGGCCTGCGGCGCTGGGTGCGGACGAGCGGCCCGCGCGGGCGCCCGATCGACCTCCTGCTCGCCCGCGACTTCGCCGGCTTCGAAGACGCCGTCGGCGAGCTGGTCGAGCGAGGCCTCGTCGTCCGCGCGCCGCGGCGTCCGTGAGCGACGTCCGGATCGCGGCCTGGCAACACGTCGAGGGCCGCCGCGGCTTCGAGGTCGCGCGCCTGGAGGCGCTCGGCGACGGCGGCCGGAGGATCGACGGGCACAGCACCGGCGAGGACGAGGGCCTGGCCTGGGGCATGCACTACGCCCTGCACGTCGACGCGGGCTGGGCGACCCGCTCGCTGCAGGCCGAGGGCTTCTCCGAGGACGGCCCGTGGTCGCTGTCGCTGCGCTCCGACGGCGCGGGGACGTGGACGCGCGACGGCGAGCCCGAGCCCGCATTCGAGGGCTGCCTCGACGTCGACCTCGTCGCGACCGTGCTCACGAACACCCTGGCGGTGCGCCGCCTGGGCCTCGAGGTC
>Ga0180215_1003283_pt1 | contig 15344 bp, 19 predicted proteins | sample eDN3rd37CBELigBY_FD_128871 | JGI IMG/M metagenome (GOLD analysis project Ga0180215, IMG submission 128871) | Enriched backyard soil microbial communities from Emeryville, California, USA - eDNA 3rd pass 37_C BE-Lig BY (version 2) (version 2) | ecosystem: Environmental > Terrestrial > Soil >...
CGACGGCTCGCGGGGCCCATCGACGGACGGCGCGTCGGCGGCGCCCGTGAACCCGCGGCCGCCGCCATGGCCGACGACGGGCGGTGGACCCCGCCCGCGGGGCGCGCCACGCCGTCTCCACCGGCCGCGACCCAAACGTCGTCGCCCGCCACCACGACGGAAGCACCAGATGTGGCGGCTAAAGACGCGGAGCCGCGCAAGAAGGCGTCGCCTAAGAAAGCAAAGGCGACCACCGGGGCCACCAAGATCAAGAAGGCCTCCGCGGCCACCACGCCGACGTCCCCGGCCGCTGGTGCAGCTCCGGACGTTCCCGCCGGCGAATCAGTGGCAGGTCCGCCGGTCGTGCGCAAGAAGAAGGTCAAGCCCAAGGAGGGCAGCGGTAAGGAGGGCAAGAAGAAGGTCAAGACAACGCAGGCAGCCGTTGCCGCGGCGGGGCCGCCGTCGCCGGCAGCTGCGGCGGCGCTGGACCCGCTGGATGTGGAGACCCCGCCAGCGACGCCTGGCGGCGTGCGTAGCCCTGGTGCGGCACAGCCGCTCTCCGGCGACCGCGAGGAGGACTGGACCGCCGAGTTCGACCTGGACGATCTGGGTGTGTCACCGGCGCTCCTGCCGCCCACGGCCCCAGCCATCGTGGCGCCCAGCGATGCCGGCTCCGGCGACAGCAGCTGGGGCGACACCGAGGGCGGCGGCATGGACGCGACGGTGCCGCAGCTGATCGGCCGGCAGGCTGACCGCACACAGCTGCAGGCGTGGGACGACGACTTTGACCTGGACGATCCCCTGCCGTTGGCGGGCAAGCGCGGGCCCGCCGCCGCCGGGGGGGTCCGCACGGGGCCGAGTCACATGACGCCGGCGCTGAGCCGCGTGCGGCAAACACTGCTGTTTGGCGAGGAACCGTCGGACGGCAACCTCGGCGAGCGGACGGCGTACGATACCAGCGAGCCCTCCGAGGCTGGCTCCGAGTCGGGTCGCAGCCGGACGAGCCTGAGCACAGAGCGCGAGTCGAGCTCGCAGGACGACTCCATTTCGGCCGCGACGTCCAAGGAGGACATCTCGGCGTACAGCCTTGGCGGACCGCGCCGCCCGAGCCAGGCCAGCCTGCTCCTAGGCAGCGACGACGAGGTAAGCAATAGGCAGGTCGGGGCTAGGGCGCGGGATGTTCTCTTGACTCACTCGACACACCCTTCGTGTTCGTTTGGCCCGCACCCACGCGCAGGACTGGTCGGACCTCTGGGGCGACGACGACGCCGAGGGTGTGGCCGCCGCCGAAGCTGCGGCCTCGGACGCGACCCGCACCCGGCGCGCTGCGCTGCTCCTGCGTGCGACCCTCTCTACGCCGACGCCGGCTGCTGCTGCTGGAGCACCCGCCACCGCCACGGCACCATCGGACGCGGCGGTCCGTAATAAGCATCGCCAACGTGCTATGTTGCTCGTTTGACGGTGCTAACTCGATGGACGTTCATTATCGCGACACACGAAGAATTATACTGTAGACCAAGCCCGAGTTCGCAGTGCCGCGCCGCCCGATGGCGCCGCCGGCGATCGTGCGCTATCCCAAGGCACCGCAGCTCTTTGAGCTGCGCATGCACGACGGCCGGAAGCAACTGAGCGACGTGGCGATGGACGCGTGGCTGCGCGCCCTGGTGCACGGCATGACCGCGGACGGCGACGATGCCGAAGCCCCCACTGGCAGCGCGGCGACCATCGTGGAGCGGCGGCCTGGCGGTGTCGCGACAATGGCGGTGCCGCTGTCGGCGATACCCGCGGCCGAGCTGCTGGCGCCACTGCTAGACGACGTCAGCGCGGTGGCCGACAGCGACCCGCACGGCCTGCGGCGCCTGCGCCGGTTCAAGCGTGTGCGTGCGACGACCGCAGCGCCAGCGGATGGACAGGTGGCCGCGCTCATCACGCCCACGCAGGTGACCGAAGCGGTGCACGCGGTGCTGCCGGATCGGAAGCCGCCGGCGTCGGAGGCCGCGGTGCGCCTGCAGGCGCAGGTGGAGGAGGCATGCCGGCGGGATCCCGGCACGGCCGCGCGCACGGTCGCGGCGTTCTGTGAGCGGCTGGCCGCGTACGCCAAGACCATTCAGGGCGCGCTGCTGCGGTCGGCCTACCCGCCGTCGTGGTTGCTCGGCGTGGTGGAGCAGCTGCTGGACGTGGCGGCGCGGCTCGGCCTCGACGGCGCCCAAAGCCCCACGTGGCCGCCCGAGTCGCTGCTTCCGTGGGCCTGCGCGCAGATCGCCCAGGTCGGGCCGGCGTGGGAGCGCCTCGGCGCGCGCATTCTGCTGCTGGACCAGGCGCACCGGCTATGCGTCGGCGACGCCGTGGCCGGGCCGGTGTGCGCGCTGGATGCCGTCGCGGCCGCGTACCACCGCTGGACCGAAGAGTACGATACCGCGGCCGCAAACGCCGCTTCGTCGACATTCGCCACCTCGTCGACCACCGCCGGCAACAACGGACCGGGCGACCGAATCAAGACGCTAGCCATATTCCTGCAGCAGCAGCGCGCTTTTTCGCGCGTCGACGCCCTCGTGGCCATGCAGCTGATCCTCGCGGGGCTCTCCCCGCTGACCCTTCAGCCGCTGCCGGCGGCGGGCATGGTATGCACGCGCCTCGTTACTGCACACGCGAAGCCGACATGCGCTGCTTAGTACTAATTGCCGCAACGGCCACATCGTTGGACGTTGCTGCGCGCTGACACGCTCTAGCTGGACGTGGAAGCGTTCCAGCGGCTGCCCCGCATCGTGACGTCGTGCCCGGACCGCTTGGCGGCCCTGCGGCCGCTCTACACCGCGCTGCCGTCGTGCGTACTCCGCGCTCGTGCCGCGTTTGCGATGGGCTTGGAGATGCTGCAGGACGCAGGCGACGCGGACGCCTGCGAGCGGCTGCTGTTCGAGGCCGTTTATATATTGGACCAGTCTGACGCGGCGCCGTGGCTCGTACCGGCGCTGGAAGGCGAGCTCGGCTACCAGGTGCGTCCCGCGACTGCCTCAGTTTGGCTGCGCCCTAAGACTCATCACGCGGGCTTCTGAGTAGCAGCCGGCGCTGTCCAGGCCCTCAAACTATGGTGGGACATAATGCTGTCACTGGGCAAGTACAAATACGCGGTGCTGGCACTCGACGGTAAACCCACTGGTTTGCCCAGCACAGAATTTGCAGTGCCGCTCATGGTGTTGGGATTGCTTACGATGCTGTCGCTCCACTCGTGCAGCTGCGGTGGCCAACGCCGCTCGCCGTCACACCAACCCCGCCGAGTTGGCGGCCGCTCGGCGGCGGCTGGCGGCCGCCGCGATGGCCGCTCAGGACTGGTAGGTTGCGCACGTAGTGTCTACCGTCAGCGCGCATCATCAAACTCACACAACCCGATCCAATTCTATGTGACTCATACGCGCGTGCTTCCACAGGCGCCGAGCACTGACGACGCACCAGCTCATGCTTGCGGATGCATCGGCGCAGGGCAAAGTGAACGAGGTCGTCCACCTTTCCCGTCAGATTAGGTTTGTCCAGGCGCCGCGCCATGCGGCCAGCAGCCCGCATCCTCTCATCACGTACGGGCGGGCCAAGAGGTCGGTGCGAGGCTCTGGAACGCAGCATCATTTGCGAGCAGCTGGATGACCTGGCCACCGGCGAAGACTGCTTGCTGCGCGCGCTCGAGTCGCTGGAGGCTGACCCGCGCACGACGACAGCGCTCAAGTCCGCCCTGTGGCCCGTCTGCGCCCGGCTCTGCCAATTTTATCACAGTATGAGGAATGCCCGCTTGTGGCCGGCAAAGTACCGTCGACAGCGCTCACCGGAGCATTAAATCTGCGCGCCCTTCTCCCTGCGCGGCAGGCTACCACGCGTACGAAGCTAGCGTGAGTTGGATGGAGCGGGCGCTGCTACGCGACCTGGTGCCGTCGATACGGCTGCCTACCATGTGCTGGCTGCTCGCCGACGCGTACATGCGCAAAGGTGTGTGCCACCGCTCTCTCGCCAATATCCGGCACGGCCTTTCACTAACTGCCCGCCTTCTCACTTGGTCAAAGGGTCCTTCACTCACCAGGATGGACGGCGGACGCCGAGGCCATCCTGAGCCTGTTTGACCTGAGCGAGCTGGGCAGCCTAGAGCTGGGCACTGGAGGCACCGAGGTCCCCACCAACGTGGTCGTGGAACACTTGCGGCGTGATGGCATTGGCTCCGGCGCCATGCGCCTGCGCTGCGATCGGTGCGTGGCTTGTTGCATGCGTGAAACTGTCACCTGGCAGTATGCTCACCGCGGCAAACCATCGCGCGTCGTGCGCTCACTCTATTTGTTTGACCAGGCCGCGGGTGGAGGTGGTCAAACTCGTCGTCCGCCTGCTGCTGCGCACTGACCGCCTGCGCATGGCAGAGGCCGTGCTGTCGCACGCCATTCCCCATACAGACGCCCTGGGGCCAGCTGACCGCGCGCGCGCTTGGGCGTTGCGCGCCGAGATTGCGCAGTATCGAGCGACGCGCGGCGCCACGCCCGAGCCGCCGGCGAGCCCCGTGGCCGGCAGCGGCCGCCCTGGCCGCCGGTCGGGCATCGCGACGGCGTTCAGCCGGGGCGCCGCGCGGGAGCCGGCCCCGTTGAAGGTGCTGACCCCTCGCGCGCTCGCTGCTGCCGATCCGGCCGCCGCCGGCACTCCCGCCGGAGCCAGTGGGCCGAGCGACGTGCCCACCGACAAGACGCCCACGGCCCCGACACGTTCCGTCTCGCACGACCTCGACCGACCGCTTGCTCTGCTCTCGCTGGACCAACCCGCTCCGATCACCACCGCGAGCGGCAGTGGCGGCGGCGCCGCGGCACGGCATTTGGGGTCGCTCAGCGGCGGGGGCCGGACGACTGCGCCACCGCGGCTCGCACGGTTCGCGCCATCGCCGCTTGTAGCGACCGTGTCGGCAACGGCGCGGCACCTGCGCACGGTAAGCGACCAGCTCGGCCTGAGCACGCCGGCGGCACCGCCGTCGCCCGTGGTCGACGGCCCGGGCACGCGGTCGCCCGACGATGGGGTGCCGGCCCCGCAAGCGTACCGCCGCGCGCAGCGCGCTTACGAGGCGACGGGCGACCGGCTACGGGCGGCGCGGTGCCAGCTGGCCGCCGCCACGGCGGCGCTGGACCCGCTCCTGCGCCAGTGGTTGGCCGCGGCGCGGAGCGCCGGCTCAGCGCTTGTGCTCAGCGAGGCCCCGACCGCGCCCATTTCCGTCTCCGTGCGTCATGGGCCGATTGTTTTGTTCTTTGGACAGGCGGCGCAGCGACACTAACCCTACCCTCGATAGACATTGGCGTTCGAGGTACGATTGGCAGGGTACCCGCGTCGCGGACCTGAAGCAGGACGTCCGCCGGGCCACGCAGTTTTTGTTCAGCGTGTGTCATTGGCCCGAGCTAGTGTCGGCCTTGCTGGCGCAAGCCGAGGTGGCGTTGCTGTCGGCGGGGGCGGAGCGCACGCCCAGCGGCCATAGCGTGCGTGGCGGCGGCGGTGGTGGCAGCACCCGCCACAACGGTGCCGTCCCGCGCATTGCCGACGCGGCCGCTCTGTCGCAGGCGTATTGGCGCGAGGCGTGGTACTTGTTTGGCCAGCTGTACCTGCACGACGTCGACCTGGCCGTGCGGTGGCAGGCTCCGCTCGCGACGCTCGAGCGCATCGCCGACCTCACGCGCCGATTCGTCCGGCTGCTGCTCATTCACGGCGGCCACTTCGCCGCCGACAATCTGCTGGCGTTTGAGGTCCGTCCGCCATGGAACAAGCGCGATGCGGCAGCACGCTTTGTATCATCCGGTGCTGACGCCACTGTTTTGAGCCTTGCGTTCCTCGGCCGGTTCCAGGTGCACGAGACGGCGTCCACGGCCGTGCGCCATGCCGTGCAGCGCCACAGCCCGTGGACACTGGCCCGCACGGTGAACGCAGCCGCGGCCGTGGCGACCCTGGCGCCGCTCCCGTCGGTGGGATCGACGCCTGCGCTCGCCACAGGACATGACAATGCCGCAGCCGGACAGACCGCACCCGCGGCGGGTGCGGCGTCGGCGCAACCGCGGCCGTCGCTCTCGATGGGCCTGGCGCGGCTGTTTGGCCGTCGCTCAACCATGGGCACCTCGCCGCTGCCGGAGGTGCCGCCGCCACCGCCAGCTGGCACCGCGCCAGCCGCCGCCGCGTCGTCGCACGACGCGAGCCTGAGCACGGCGGGTGGGAGCACCATCACAGACGATCACGGTGGGGCGTCGACTGCGTCCGGCCTGACGGCAAGCGGGAGCGGCCGACTGTCCGAGTCGGCGGTCGATTTGGGCATGGCCAGCCGCGCTGTGGCGCTGGTCCGCAACAGCACGGGCGACCGGCTCTGGGCCAGCCATCGGCAGCTCAAGGCGCATCTGCGCAAGTACCGGCAAGGTACTTGTAGCAGACCACTGGGCGGGTGTATGGTCGCAGGACGGCTAAGGTTTCGTTTTGTGGCCGGCGAGTGCGGTTACACGCAGGTGAATTGCTTGAGTCGGACGTTGCGCAGCGGAATACGGCATTACTGCAGCGCATGCAAGTGCTGAACCGGCCCATATCGCTGCGACTCAGCCGTGGTAAGTGGCTGGGCGGCGGACAGCGCGAGCGGCGTTGCCCGGGCGCTGACAGTCGAACCGCGGCATGGTGGCGTTCGGTGAGCGCATGTAGCATTGCAATTAGGAACGATTCGGCGCGAGCGGCGGGGTTCGACCCTGCGCACCATGTCCGGGGTAAACCTCTGCGCTAGTGCGGTGTGGCGTGTGCACCAAGACGCTAACGCGCCTATCGGCGCGACGCCACACTGCCGTTCCTCGGCAATGCCCAGGGTCCTGGTGATCACCCCGCGGTGCCTACGATGGCAGCGTCACAGGCCGCCAACAACGGCATGGCGCCGGGCTCGCGGGGCGCGGCGCCCGTGGCCGACACGGCGTCTTCGGCTGCCACAGTCGTCGACGCCGACCACCCACTCCCGCTGCTGACCATGTCCTACGCGCAGCTCACCCGGCGCTACGGTCCCGCTCTGGAGGCGCTCGTGGTGGCGGCGGTCGTCGACGACGGCATCGCGCTCTTCGTGCCCTCGACCGGCTTTGTTGGCTTCCACCGGTGCGGAAAGCGGCAGCGCAGAGAGAAACAGAACGGATGACGCTGTTGGTATGTCAACTAATTCTCCCGCATTTTCGATGTGGTTTGCTTGTAGCAGGTGGCCTGTCGGCGCCTTGTCAATCGATGCGGGCACGCGGGCGGCGCTGGGCCGTACGGCAACTGTCAAAGTGCGCACTCGCGGCAGCCACGTTTCGGTGCAGGTACGGCGCGTGCGCGTGCAGGAGGCAGTAGCTCCTTGCATGGCGCCGCTCACAGGCTGTGGCCTTTGCAGCCCGGGTTACTGCTGCCCCATAGGCCCCGCTCACGGCGACCGTGGGCGACCTGCAGCACGCCATGGCGGTGGCCGTCCATGGCGCTCTGCCGACCTCCATGGCGGCTGATATCGACACCATGCTGGCGCTTGCGCGTTCCACCGCCACGTCGCCCGTAGGGAGCCGCCGACCGTCGGCGTCGGCGGCACGCACTCAGACGCTCGTGCGGCCGCGCGTGCCGGGCATCAAGGTGGATATTGTGCCGATGGACTTTGCCATGGCCGCCGTCGGCCTGCTGTCGCCGGACCGGTATGCAGCACAGCAGCTGGGTGCAGTGCAGGGTAGATGCCTCAGCTTGTCTGACCTTTTGCCGCACCTGACTGGGCGATCCTTTTTCCAGACCCGATTCACCGGCATCGCCCTCGCCCATTTCGCCGAACAAGTACGTATTTTTGTCGAGCGGTGGACGGTGTACCAAGGGCCGACAATTGTAACCAGTTCTGCTCGGATGGTAAGCTCCGGCTGACTGTTGTTGCAGGCCCTGCACGTTCTTGGCAGTGCGGGTGGTGCCGCCCACGACGGCGGGCTGGCCCGAGAGCCTACGCGACCCGGTGTCGGCGCGCACGCACGCGTCGTTGGCGCACGCACAGCACGTGCCGCTGTGGCAGCTGTGTCCCGACGCCCTCGCTGCGGATGGCCCGGCCAGCCCGGTGCTGGAGGTCGAGTGCGTCACCGCGACCCTGGACGAGGAGGCCACCATGCGGCGGTGGGCGCCGTCCCAGTGGCCTCCGGCGGCAGTACGTAGAGACAGCCGAGGACGTACATCATTGCGCGAAGTGGGCCTCGGCTGACCCGCGTCCGGTAGTGGTATCTCTGCCAACTTTGGGTGAGACGGCAGATTGCGTTCGCTCGTACCACAGCCACCGCCGACCGAATCACCGGGAACGCCGCCGGCGTAGGCCTTGACGCCGCCCTACAGGACGAGCTGCGCCATTTGGTAGGCAGGCGGCCGCTGTCATAATTTTGCATATGGCCACGGCGCGCAGCGTTAATTGGTTCGGCCGGCTCTGTGCACGGGCTACCATTCCCGCCGCAGCTGGTCCCGCACCTCTCGGCGGCGGTCGAGTCGCTCGGCACAGGCGCAGCGGCCATGTCGGCGCCGCTTTTGCTCTTTGCTAGCACGACCCTGCAAGCACTGCCCTGGGACCTATGGCTCGCGTCGCGACTGCTCAATCACACGTTCGCCATCACGTCCCTGCCCACTGTGTATGCGGCACTGCGCTGGACGATTCAAATTTCACCATGGGCCGGCGTTCACATGGTCTGGCTAATTGTTCGAGGTGCGCGTGTTGCGCTTGATTTATAGTCGCGGCGTGGGCCACACCAAGCAGGGGAGCGTTGTGGAGGACCTTGCCACTGCGGGCGGACCGTCCGCGGCGGTGACCCAGCCTCTGCGCCTGGTCGCGTTTGCGTACAGTGCGCCGCAGGCCGACGTGGCGGTGACAGACGCCCGCCGCGCGGCCGCCGTGCTGGCCGGGCACGTGTCCTGGTGGACGCGCTCCCTCCAGGTGGGGCGGGGGGTGTGGGGGGGGGGAGCACTAAGCTCACGGCGAGAACCTCCATCGACAATTCTAACTTTTTGCAAATGCCTTTGCCCGCGTCGTGGTCGCGTCCAGCGGCCGCCGTTCAGCGGCGACGCGCAGTTGCCTTTGCCATTCCCGAGCCCGATTGTGCGCGACCCACGCAAACTCGCCGCTTACCGCAAGCGATACCCGCTCACGGACTTTATCGACCTGGCGCGCACGCCGCGCGCCAACGCGGCGGCCAACCCCGCCAGCGTGCTGGCGCAGGACCCACTCGCGCTCGTGCGCGACTACATGTTCGAGGCGCACGGCGATCGTGGCTGCCCGCTGGTTCTGCTGCTCTCCTTTGCTGACTTGCTCGCCGACGGCGACTGGGTCGACCGGCTGCTGCGGTATGTCCAAGCGAATGCTTGGCGGGTGTGGTTTGGTCACGCGCTCATGTGAAACTTGCCTCGATGTGGTGCGTGGGCCATGCCAGAGCGGAGGCGCGCGTGGTCCTCGTCTTTGCGCCCGGCCCGGCGCTCAAGGCCATAGCCACGCACCTCAACGAGCAGCTGGCTCCGCTTCTGAACCGCGGCAAGGGCGCCGCGCCCAACGACCCCTTGCACGCGCTGCGCGAAGCCATCGCGTCGGCCCGAGCCTCCACCCAAGTGCCCATCGCCGCCATGTTCCCGCCCGTGCGACCTCCCGTGGCATGACGCATTCTGTACACTAATAGCTGTACATGTGTTGTTGACTTCGCTGTACACCTTACCTGTACAATGCATCGGATTGTCTGCTCGTCTAGCCACGGCGTAGGCGCTCAAAGTGGAGCCGCGCCGGGTTCGGAGCGGCCGCTGCCGGGGTGGCGTCCAGACCAGACATTACCGCGGCGATCGGCACCAGGGACGGCCGTCCGTGCGCACACTGGAATGGAAACTCGCACTCGCCGAGCTGCGCCACAAGCTGCTGGCACCGACCCAAGGACAGCCGATCGCCAAAGCGCACCGCCGCTGTAGGGAATTGAGGTTGGCTGGAGAAGCGTGGTTGGGTTGATCAGCACTGAACATGCGTGGCCTACCCAACAGTGCTCGTGGCGAACGCACAGTGACAGGCCTGCGACTGCAGCAGCCGCACCAGACCGGCCGGGCAGCTCTGCGCCGCGCCGTGGCTCTCCTCCAGCAGTGCGACGTGCTCGCGCACTAGCTCGAGCAGCGCGTGCGGCGCGCTGACCAGCCGGTCCGCAACCACGGCGGGGACCTGTGAGGTACATCATTGATCATACGCGGAAAATAGTGTTAGCGCATGGGCTGCTGTCTAATTCTCGCTCGTTGCCACGCGCACCTCGGTCACAAAGCCTTCGGTGGCGCCCTCGCGCGTGCGCTGAAATATCAAGCCGACGCCCCACCGGCGGAAGCGGTTCTGGAAGCAAAGCAGGTTTGCCCATGCGGAACGACGGACGCGGATCAGGGCTGCCTTCGCAAAAGATTCAGCACCAACAGGGGCGCAAACGCACCGCGTGCGCCCGCAGCGCGCTGAGCTCACGGTCGCTGAGCGACAAGGCCACGCCGCGGCCGTCGGGGCCAAACGGCACGGTGACGGGCCTGGCGCTACCGGCGGCCGCAGTGGTGCCATGGAGTACGGCGTGCGCCCCCGTCCGCATGCCCACGAACTATAGAGTGCGGCCCGCATCGTACAATCACAAAGTTCAGCCGAAGCTCCTGGAATGCCCTAGTGACGTCGCTGCTGCGCCTACCTCAGCAATCAGGCGCTCCAACCGAATGCGCTCGTCGGCAGCGTGCTGGTCCACCAGGAGGACCAGGTCGCTGGACTCTTCGTCAGCCTGTGCGCACGATGGACGCGGCAACACCAAACCGTTCGGTTGAGCAATTATCCCATCGCGCCCTTTTACCATCCCGCACATACAGCTGGCTCGGCCCTGTTGATGCGGCACGCAATGAACTTACAGTCGATCTGCTGCAACACCTTGGCGCGCTTTAAATCGCTGCATATACCGCGGCGATGAAAGCTTGCACGCACCGCCCTGCGCGTAAACACGCGTCCTGCCCACGTTGTGCTGAACTCATCCCTGCGTACGCCTTGGTGACGCTGCTCTCGAGCCCGGATTGGCCCAGCATGTAGTACGTCGCGTAGCGGTGCAAGCTGCCGTGGGCCAGCTTGTGCAGCCGTTCGCCCGGCGCTTCAAACACCGGGTTCACCCAGGCCTACAAAGTCGTGCAAAAGGGTACCCAGCAAGGCGCGTCAGCCGGCTGCGTGGCAGGAAGAGGACGCGCGGTGAGACGCGCACCTGGAGCAACTTCGCCACGGGACGGGGCGGCGTGGCCGGGTCAGATCCATCGCCGCCGGTGATGGTCGCGCCGGTACCTAGGCAGACGGCCTCGGAGCGCACCGGCGGCGACGACGGGACCACCGGTGGCGGCGCTGACGGCGCGGGCGAGGCAACCGAAAGCCCGGGGGCGTTCGGGCGCGGTCGCCATCTGTGAAGGCAGCGCGGACGTCGTGCCATGTACGCATTAGCCAAAAAAGTCGACCAGCATGCACCAAGTGCGACGTACGACAGCCCCGCTGCATTTGTAGCGGCGGCGGCGTTGGCAGATTGGTCGGCGGCGAAGCGGTACCGCTGGAACACTTGCTGAGCACGCAGCAACCGCGAGGGCGGTTCCTCCTGCTGCTGCTGCGGAGACGCGGTGCCGTCATCCCTCGGTGTGGTTGGTGCAGGGGACGGTGGCGTCGACGCATCCGCGGGCGACGGAGTGGCCGGCGGACTGCTATGGTTGGGCGGCTCATCGGAACGAAATTCGGGTGGATTTACACGTGTGTCATCCGGGTGCGCCGCCTCGGGCGATGGGGATGCAGGCCGCGGCAGCCACGGCGGTAACGCCGCCACCGTTTCGAGCGGCCGCTCCGGCGCTTCCAGCGGCAGCAAGTTGGCATCGCGCAGAAAGTCGTGCAGCGCCGACCGGACCAGGGCCTCCACATCCGGCCACGACTACGGTACATCAAAGACTGCATCAGGGGAACACCAACGTGACCAAATGCTTGCCGTCACTTTTCACGAATGGTGCGCAGTCGTACGGCAAACGCAGCCGCGCTCTTGGCTGGGTCCAGCGTAACGTCGAGGGCCTCGGGTGGCATGGCAATGCACACGACAAACATTGGATGCCGTTCGAGCGTCTTCTTGGGTGGGCTCGTGCCTGCGGAACACGGGGTCAAGGCGACTGTGGGCTACGCGATGAGCCGTGCCCGTGACATCCAGCCGACCGACTAAACGTCGCCGACGTACGGCTGCTGCGCACGGGAGGCGCATCCGCGGTGACCGGCGCGACACGGGCAAATGTACTGCTGGCGTACATGTCCACTATGAGCCGATGCAGCTCAGAGTGCCCTCCACGACGCAGGCAGTACCCGTTCACGTCTGTGGACGCAAAACAATGCCAATCTAATGCACGACGGTGGTTACGCGACAGGTGTCGACACCCCAACTGCATCGTGTTTGGGCGTACAGACAAACTGGAACATCTGGATTAAAGTCATGCATTGGACGGGTGGTAGGCGGTATTTAGACTCCGAAGGGCACCCCCGAAAGCGGGTAGCCAAATGAGAGTACCTTGTTGAAGTGGCCCCGATCACTGAACAGTGCAGTCAGGTGGAGATCACTTGCATGCGCAGTGACGGCGTGCATCGCCTAGACGTACCCAACGCAGGCAGCACAGACAGAAAGATATCAGGCATGCGACGAAAACGTGCGAGCGATCACGGCCCACTTCAATATACCTCGGCCAACGTGGCGCCAAAGAGTTGGCGAAAGCGGTCCAGTAACGACGCCGTCTGCACAACCAGAATGCCTCAGCTGCCCATCAGCAGTTAGGTTGAGCTGCTACTGGGTGAACTCTGTCATGAAGGAGCCTACCCGGCGCGCCTGTAGGACCACCGTGTGCGTCACGGCGTCTATTAGCTGAAACGATACCGTAGGATGCACTAGCGCGACTTCCTCGATCCGGCGACGGATCTGTGCTACCTCGGCGGGCAGGGACTCGGCCTGCAAGGTCCGTATGGGAACAAGCGGGGCGGCACATGAGCCACATATGCTGCACTGGCACTAGCTATCCACTGGGACGCACCAAGCGCCGGCGCCGGACGGGGAGCAGGGCGAAAAAGTCGCGCGTCGTAACGTGCGTGCCGCGCACAGGGATTCCGGCCTCGCCCTCCGCCAACTTGGTCAGCAGCCGGCTCCCGCCCGGCGCGAGCACGAGTCGCCACGCCTCCGGCGCCCCTTCTGCTGCCGAAGCCGTCAGCGCAAGCAAGGGAAGCACCTCTTTAGCGCCTGCGGCCGCAGGTGCTGCCCGTGGTCGTCGCGAGTCGCACCGGTTCGCGTGGTGATGGTCATGACCGCGACTTCGCCGAGGCTTGCCAGGGCTTCGCCGCGAAAGCCGTAGCAGACAGGCGAAGCGCGACGCTCACTCACCTGGGCCATGGGGTGTTTCGATGTGTGGTACCGCCGGCCGACGAAGTCCAAGTCGGCCTGGCTGATCCCGACGCCATCGTCGGCCACGTCGATGCGAAGGTTGCCGCCGGTGGCGGCCACCCAGATTCGCACCGCGGTCGCGTCGGCGTCCAGGGCGTTCTGCACCAGCTCGGCAGCCGCCTGCGCGACATCACTGAGAATGACTGTTGCCCGCAGCCGCGTCACCGCCGCGTCGGGCAGTGGTCGGATGGCCGCCGGTCCCGCCATGACGGCTTGGACGTCTTATGAGCGTCTGGCCATGGCAGACCTTTCGAGACCGACGGTTCAGCTCTGCGGGTCCTCGACGTCGTCAAGTTCATCCACATCAAGTCCACCTTCCTCAGGCTTCTCGACCTCTATGTTCACCTCGCCATCTGCGTCGTTCTGTTTGCCTTCCTCTTCCTTGTTCTTGTGCGGCAGCGTCTTCGTCGTCCGCTGCGTCGTCCTCTCGCTGTCCTCTTCAAACTTTCGCGCCAAAAGTGATTGCGTAGGGTTTGCCCTACGACGGCCTTTCCACCACATCGCCACTGCGCGGCGCAACAGTTGCGCAATTTTATGACGTCATCGAGCGCGTGGCGCGAAATCGGCGCGGCGCAGCAACGGTGCTGGCGGCCTTTGGCCTTTGGAAGGCCGCGGACGCAGTAAAGGCAGCGTCGGTAACGGCCTGTACTGCTTCTGGACTTGCACTGCGTGCGGGAGCTGCTAAAGAAGCAAGCCGCTTTTGCTGGAAATGTGGTAGAATCGGTCGCCGACATGGACTCGAACTTGGCGCCGGCCAGCGGTGCAGCCGGACACCGGCACTGGCCAGGTGGCACCATGGCGGACACCGATGGGCCGGCTCTACAGCCCAGCGACGTGGTCATGCCAGACACGACCGCCGGTCTGCCGCCGGAGCCCACCACGGCGGCAACTGCTGCGGCGCCGACAACGGACGGCGAGCCCCGCAAGACATTTTATCGCCGCCGCAAGCGGACAGGTGCGGACACCGCGCCTACGCATGTGTTTCAGACTTTCTCAAGCTAACAATGATAGCCGCGACGCATGCTTCCCCGTGTCTTGCCTTTAAAGATGCGCCGCTTGCCATGCCTATCGACCTGGGCGCTGGCGCCGACGACAGCCGTCCGGCGACGCCCACGGCCAGCGAGCCCGCCCCGGCACCGAACCCGCCGGCGCCGGACGTCCAACCGGCCCCACTAGCGCCTGTACACCAGCTGGCTGCGGGAGCTTCCGCTGGAACAAAAGACGTTCTGGAGGACCTGGGCGCGCTCCCGAGCGTGCTGGGCGTGAGCGTCGTCAATTCGGCGCAGTTGGAGAGCGCGCTAATGGCACAAGTGCGTGTCACGCTTGGCGGGGCCGAGCAACACGGCGCTTCAAACGCTCACCCTGTTCATGCGTCGTCCGCCGTCTTCTTTGTACGGTTTCGCCGCATAGCTGGATAGCGACTTCACCAAGCGCGACCAGGAGAACGACCAACGGCGGCTACAGCGCGTTCAGTCCGAGATAGCGTACGCGGGTGTAGCTTCCATCGGTCGGGCAAGGTCTGCGCTGTTCTAACTCGTGACCATTTGCGCTGATGTTCAATCCCGGCTAGCCACTCCAGGCGTACGCGGAACGGCCTGGCGACCATCAAACAATCCATCGCCAACCTCGACGTGACAGACGCGGAACGCAAGATGGCCGTGAAGCTGGTCCGTTATTTGAAATGCACACAGCCCGACCCTCCGGGCGCGACGCTTATCGGCAGCCGCTCTGCGGCAATGGCGTGACGGTCGCCAGGCTTCACAACTGAACGACTTGCAGGAGCAGGAGAAGCAGATCCGCGAACGCATGCGCGAGCGCGAGCACCGTGCGACGGCCCCGCCCGCGGGCGCCACCATGGACGCCAGCCAGCTCGGTGCCGGTGCGTTCAGTGCG
>Ga0180215_1003287_pt1 | contig 15339 bp, 15 predicted proteins | sample eDN3rd37CBELigBY_FD_128871 | JGI IMG/M metagenome (GOLD analysis project Ga0180215, IMG submission 128871) | Enriched backyard soil microbial communities from Emeryville, California, USA - eDNA 3rd pass 37_C BE-Lig BY (version 2) (version 2) | ecosystem: Environmental > Terrestrial > Soil >...
CGAATCTTCTTGTACGGCAACACCTGTTCGGCGACGAACGCCATCAGTTCCGCCTCGTCGACGTCGGCGCCGTCACGAGGGACCACGAACGCGACGGGCTCCTGCCCGACCGCGCCGGCGTCGCGGCCGATCACCGCGGCCGTCGACACCGTCGGGTGCGACACCAGGATCTCCTCGAGCTCACGCGGGTACACGTTGTAGCCCTTGTAGATCAGCATGTCCTTCGCGCGGTCCGCGATGAACACGTAGCCGTCCTCGTCCTTGTAGGCGATGTCACCGGTGTCGAGCCATCCGTCGACGTACTGCTGCGCCGTGATGTCGGGATGATTCAGGTATCCGTCGGTGACCTGCGGTCCGCGGACCCACAGCACACCGTGCTCCCCGGGACCGACCTCGGTCGTGGTGCCCTGCGCGCGGATCTGCACCTCGGTGTCGAAGATCGGGATCCCGACACTGCCGAGACGGTAGTCCGTGCCGACACCCAACGGGTTCGCCGTGACCACGCACGTCGCCTCGGTCAGGCCGTAGCCCTCGGTGACCCGTGCATTGGGGAACGCCGTGACCAGCGCGTCGAGCGTGCCGCGGTCGATCGGCGCGGCACCGGACGAGACGACCCGCACCGTCGAGGTGTCGCGGGTGGAGACATCCGGGTGAGTGGCCAGCGAATGCCACATCGCGGGGCTGCCCGTGATGTAGCTCGTGTCGTGCCGCTCGATGAGCTCGAGCATGCGCGCGGGATCGAAACGACCCGCCATCACCTGCGTCAACCCGCACATCAGCAGGAACGACGTGTTGATCAGCGCGTGCGCGTGGAACAGCGGCGACACCACGACCGTCGATCCCTTGCCGGGCTGGACACCGTAGATGTCGAGTCCCTCGATCGGCTCGAGCGTGACCAGGCCGTCGGGGGTCTCCCGGACGGCGTGCCCCGCACGCCACGCGCACATCTGGGTGACGTTGCCGACGACGTTGCGGTGCAGCACCCGCACGCCCTTCGAGATGCCGGTCGTGCCGCCGGTGAACGCGAGGTGCGCGACGTCGTCGCCGGTGACCTCGGCCGGTGCGAACTCGGTGGGCTGCCCGGCGAGGAACGCGTCGAACTCGACGACCGGGCCGTCCGCGACGACCCCGTCACCGGCGACGACCACCGTCGTGAGCGACGTGCCGGCCGCGGCGTCTCGCAGGGTCTGCGCCTGCTCGGGCTGGCTGACACCGACGACCGCGCCGGTCTCCTCGATCTGGCGACGCAGGCCCGGCAGCGGCTGCAGCGGGTTGACCGGGGTGACGGTCGCGCCGGCCCGCAGCGTGCCGTAGTAGGCGACGACGAACTCGATGCAGTTGCCGATGTGCAGCAGCACCACATCGCGCGGCCGCACACCGGACGCGGCGAGCGCGCTCGCGAACTGCGCGGACCGCTCGTCGAGCTCGCGGTACGTGCAGGTGCGGTCACCGTCGACGATGGCGAGCCGGTCCCCGTAGCGCGCACCCATGCTCTGTGCCCACACGGCCATGGACACCTGCGGGTAGGTCAGGTGCATCTGGGTAAGAGTGCTGAGATCCATTGCGATACAGCCGTTACCGCGGTGCCATGCGGATGGCACCGTCGAGGCGGATGGTCTCGCCGTTGATGTAGCCGTTCTCGAGGATCGACGCGGCGAGGCGGCCGAACTCGTCCGGGCGGCCCAGGCGGGACGGGTTCGGGACGGTCGCCTCGAGCGACGCGCGCACGTCCTCACGCAGGCGGGCGAGCAGCGGGGTGTCCATGATGCCGGGGGCGATCGTGTTGACGCGGATGCCCTTGCTGGCCAGGTCGCGGGCGGCGACGATGGTCATGCCGACGATGCCGGCCTTGGACGCCGAGTAGTTGATCTGCCCGATCTGGCCCTCGAATGCCGCGACCGAAGCGGTCATGACGACCGCGCCGCGCTCACCGTCGATCGGCTCGAGCTGCGCCATGCGCTCGGCACCGAGGCGCAGCGCGTTGAACGAGCCGATGAGGTTGAGGCGGATCACGAACTCGAAGTCCTCGAGCGACCCGGCCTTGCCTTCCTTGTCGAGCACGCGCATCTTGCGGCCGGCACCGGCGCAGTGGACGACGCCGCGCAGCCCGCCGCGCTCGTGCGCGACGTCGAGTGCGGCGGCGAACTGGTCGGCGTCGGTGACGTCGGCGGGCGCGAAGACCGCAGCGTCACCGAGCTCGGCTGCGACGTCCGCGCCGTTGGAGGTGGGCAGGTCGATGAGGGTGACGGTGCCGCCCGCGTCGACGACGCGGCGCGCGGTGGCGAGGCCGAGGCCCGAGGCGCCACCGGTGATCGCGATCGAAAGTCCCTTGAGTTCCATGGTGTTCGATTTCCTTCGGTCGAGGCGGGTCAGGTCAGAGGAGTTCGAGAATGGTGGCGTTGGCCATGCCGCCGGCCTCGCACATGGACTGCAGGCCGTAGCGGATTCCGTTGTCGCGCATGTGGTGCACGAGGCGCGTCATGAGGATCGCGCCGGAGCCGCCGAGCGGGTGGCCGACGCCGATGGCACCGCCGAGGGGGTTGAGACGGTCGAGCTTGGCGCCGGTCTCGGCCTGCCACGCGAGCGGCACCGGGGCAAACGCCTCGTTGATCTCGAAGGCGCCGATGTCGTCGATGGACAGACCGGAACGCTTCAGCGCCTTCTCGGTCGCGGGGATCGGGCCGGTGAGCATGACGACCGGGTCGTCGGCGGCGACGACGGCGGTGTGGATGCGTGCGAGCGGCGTCCAGCCCTGCGCCGCGGCGTATTCGCTGCTGGTGATGAGCAGGGCGCCGGCACCGTCGGAGATCTGCGAGGAGTTGCCGGCGTGGATCACGCCGTCCTCCTTGAAGACGGTCTTGAGCTTGCCGAGCGACTCGAGGGTGCCGCCGCGGCGGATGCCCTCGTCCGTGGCGAAGTCGCCGACGGGAGCGATCTGGCCGGTGAAGGCGCCCGCGTCGGTGGCCGCTGCGGACAGCTCGTGCGAGCGCAGCGAGAACTCGTCGAGCGCGGCGCGCGAGTAGCCCCACTTCTCGGCGATCATCTCGGCGCCGATGCCCTGGCTGAAGCCCTCGACGCCGAAACGGTCGCGCACGTTCTGCGGGAAGTGCTGGCCGTCCTTGCTGGCGCTGCCCATCGGCACGCGGCTCATGGACTCGACACCACCGGCGACCACGACGTCGTTCTGGCCGGAGATGACGGTCGCGGCGGCGAAGGACACGGCCTGCTGGCTGGAGCCGCACGCGCGGTTGATCGTGGTGGCGGGCACGGTGACCGGCCATCCGGCTGCGAACACCGCGCTGCGCGAGACGATTCCGGCCTGGTCGCCGACCTGGCTGACGCAGCCCCACTGGACGTCGTCGATCGTGGCCGGGTCGAGGCCGGTCCGCTCGGCGAGCGCCGTCAGCACGTGTGCGGACAGGTTGACGGGGTGGATCTCGGACAGTGCGCCACCACGACGCCCGATGGGGGTCCGGACGGCGTCGACGATCACGGCATCGCGCATGCGAATCGGTCCTTTGCTGTTGCGGGACACGGCTGCCGGGCAACCGTGGCTGGGGGAAAACGACGACCGGCCGGGTGGTGGTCCTCACATTCGAGGAGATCACGCACCCGGCCGGTGAGGGAAAGTCTTTCGGCGGAAGCTTCCGTTAGGTGGAAGCTATGCCCGTGACCGTCAGGCTTCGCCGCGGATGAGCTTGCGGTCGCGTTCCGGGTTGGCGAAGACCAGCACCAGGACTGCGGCGATCGCACCGAGGACACCGATGGCCTGGAACGACGTGGCGTAGCCGGCCGCCGGAGTATCGGCGTTGTCGACGATGACACCGGTCGCGTACGGGGCGACGAGGCCACCGATCGCCATGAGCGCGAGGAACACGCCCATCGTGCCGGCGGTCTGCTGCGGCGGGCACAGCTCGGAGATCGCCGCGTTGATCAGCGGGAACGCGATGGCACCGAAGCCGTAGCCGATCGAGACGACAGCCACTGCGAGGGCCGGGGTACCGATGGACGGGAGGAAGATCAGGATGGCACCGCAGATGAGCACGCCGACGGCGGGAACGATGATGCGGACCACGCGAGAGGTGTAGCCGCGTCCGCTCAGCCGGTCGGTGACCGTGCCGGACGAGATCATCAGGAACAGACCCACGATGGACGGCAGCGCGAACATGGAGCCGGCCTGCAGCGCGCTGTAGCCGAGGCCTACCTCGAAGTACGAAGGCAGCCAGGTCAACACGACGGTGGTGAGCGCGTAGACGACGATGATCATCACTGCGCAGCTGAGGAAGGTGCGGCTGAGGAGGATCTTGCTCCACGGCACGGACGGCTCGGTATGCGCGGACGCGGCGTCGGCACCCTTGGCCGCCTTCGCGGTGAAGGGACCTTCCTTGAAGCCGATCACCCAGGACACCATCCACAGCACGCCGAGGAGCGACAGCGAGACGAGGGCCATCCGCCACCCGTACTCGACGGTGATGAACGTCAGGACGGGGGCGAGCGCGATCTTGGCGACCGACGCCGAGCCGGCGAGGAACGCACCGGGCAGACCGCGCTTGGTCGGCGGGTGCCACGAGTAGGCGGCGGTGTGCATCAGCGCCGAGCTGGGGCCCTCGGCGAAGCCGAGCAGCATGCGCGACACGATGAGCACCACGAACGTCGCGGTCACCAGGAGCGGCAGCATCACGACCGACCAGACGAGGCCGAGCGCGAGCAGCGCCCACCGGAGGGTCAGCTTCTTCTCGAGCGGCCCGGCGAGGAACCCGCCGATCGTGAAGGTCGCGAAGAACAGCGAGCCGACGAGGCCGATCTGCGAGGAGGTCATGCCGAGCTCACGTGCCAGCGGCTGCGCGATGATGCCGAGCACGGCCTTGTCCGCGTAGTTGACGACGTAGAGGAAGATGACCAGTCCGGTCATCCCCCATGCGCGGCCGGGGGTCACCTTGATGGCGGGGGCTTTCGCCCCCGCGGCATCGGGAGTGTCCGATCTGCCGTTGACGATTTCGCCTGTAGTCACTGGGGAGTCCCTTCAGAACTCGGAGGGTGCGAAGCGGGGACCTGCCCCGGCCTCTACGTGGAACATCACGCCTGGCGTCGTACACATTGAACGTGACCCATCTCACGGACCGCAAAGAGCCGTATACGAACGGATCGATCACTCGTACCTATGAAAGATCACAACCGGGTCGGAAGCAGTTGTGAACCGCGCTCAGTTCGACGATCAGCTCATTGGTGTGCGCTAACCGTCCGATAGCCGAACGGTCCTGGTTCCGTAGGTGAGATGTGTTGCATTCTGACGAGGCAATCGGTTCGGGACAGGTGTGCCCGGACCTCGTGACGAGGACAGGCAACGCATGAACTCCACCGCTTCCACCGACGAGCTCCCTTCGTCCACGGCACCCCTGGCCGGTGTGCGCGTGATCGAGGTGTCGAGCTTCGTGGCCGCGCCGTTGTGCGGAATGACCCTCGCCGCCCTCGGCGCCGACGTGATCCGCATCGACCCGATCGGTGGAGCCGCCGACTACAAGCGGTGGCCGCTGACCGAGGACGGCGAGTCGATCTACTGGGCGAACCTGAACAAGGGCAAGCGCTCCTTCGCCGCGGACTTCCGTGATCCGAACGCGCACAAGCTGATCCGCGACCTGATCATCGACGCCGGGATCGTCGTCACCAACGCCGCCGGCCGCGACTGGCTCGACTACGACGCGCTGTCCGCGATCCGTCCCGACCTGATCCACGTGCAGGTGCTCGGACGGGCCGACGGCACCGGCGCCGTCGACTACACCGTCAACGCCGCCGCCGGCTTCCCGCAGGTCACCGGCCCGGAGAATCTCGACGGCCCGGTCAACCACGTGCTGCCCGCGTGGGACGTCTCGTGCGGTCTGTACGCGGCGCTGTCGGTGGCGTCCGCGGTGTACCGCCGCGAGGTCACCGGCGCCGGCACCAAGATCGTTCTCCCCCTGGAGGATGTCGCGTTCGCGACCGTCGGCAACCTCGGCTACATCGCCGAGGCGCAGCTCGGCCTGACCGGGCGCGGGCGCGTCGGCAACGCCGTCTACGGCACCTACGGCTGCGACTTCGCCACGTCGGACGGTGCCCGCTTCATGATCGTCGCGCTGACCCCGCGGCACTTCCGCGACCTGACGGAGCTGACCGGCACGAGCGCGGCCGTCGCCGCCGTCGAAGCCGCGCTCGGCGCCGACTTCCGCGTCGAGGGCGAACGCTACAAGCACCGCGCCGTGCTGAACGGCCTGTTCGCCGGGTGGTTCGGTGCCCACACCGCCGCCGAGGTCGAGGCCGCGCTCGACGGCACCTCCATCCTGCACGAGCGCTACCGCACGTTCGCCGAGCTCGCCGCCGACCCCCGGGTCACGGACAATCCGATGTTCCAGCGGCTCGAGCAGCCGCGCATCGGCACCTACTCCGCGGCTGCGGTCCCCATGTCGTTCGACGGCGGGTACCCAGCAGTCCGCCCCGCTCCCGCCAACGGTGACGACACCGCCGACGTGCTCGCCGAGCACCTCGGCCTCACCGGCGACGAGGTCGACGCCCTCGCCGCAGCCGGCACCGTCCGCATCAACGCAAAGGATCACGCATGACCCGCCTCGCCCAGACGATCGGCCTGACCGAGTTCCAGACCGAAATCCTGGACACCGTCCGCACATTCGTCGACCGCGAGATCATCCCGAACGCGCAGGAACTCGAGCATTCGGACACCTACCCGCAGGCGATCGTCGACCAGATGCGGGAGATGGGCCTGTTCGGCCTGATGATCCCCGAGGAGTACGGCGGCCTCGGCGAGTCGCTGCTCACCTACGCGCTGTGCGTCGAGGAACTCGCCCGCGGCTGGATGAGCGTCTCCGGCGTCATCAACACCCACTTCATCGTCGCGTACATGCTGCGCCAGCACGGCACCGACGAGCAGAAGAACTACTACCTGCCGAAGATGGCCACCGGCGAGACCCGCGGCGCGTTCTCCATGTCCGAGCCCGAACTCGGCTCGGACGTCGCCGCTATCCGCACCAAGGCCAAGCGCGACGAGAACGGTGACTACGTCATCAACGGCCAGAAGATGTGGCTGACCAACGGCGGCAGTTCGACCCTGGTCGCCGCGCTGGTCAAGACCGAGGAAGGCGCCGACAAGCCGCACCAGAACCTAACGACCTTCCTGGTCGAGAAGCCCGCCGGATTCGGCGAGGTCGTCCCGGGTGTCACCATCCCCGGCAAGATCGACAAGATGGGCTACAAGGGCATCGACACCACCGAGCTCATCTTCGACAACTACCAGGCCAAGGCCACCGACATCCTCGGCGGCACCCCCGGCAAGGGCTTCTTCCAGATGATGGACGGCGTCGAGGTCGGTCGCGTCAACGTCTCGGCCCGCGCGTGCGGTGTCGCGATCCGCGCGTTCGAGCTCGCCGCGCAGTACGCCCAGCAGCGCACCACCTTCGGCAAGCCCATCGCGCAGCACCAGGCGATCTCGTTCTCCCTCGCGGAGATGGCCACCAAGGTCGAGGCCGCCCACCTGATGATGGTCAACGCTGCGCGCCTGAAGGATTCGGGCGAGCGCAACGACGTCGCGGCCGGTATGGCCAAGTACCTCACCAGCGAGTACTGCTCGGAGGTCACCCAGGCCAGCTTCCGCATCCACGGCGGCTACGGCTACTCCAAGGAATACGAAATCGAGCGGCTCATGCGGGAAGCGCCGTTCCTGCTCATCGGCGAAGGCACCAGCGAGATCCAGAAGACGATCATCAGCAAGGGTGTACTGCGTAGTTACGCATTGTAATTCGACCAACCGGACAACCAGAGGGAGTTCGACCGTGCAGCGTACGGTGTACAACGAGGATCACGAGGCGTTCCGCGAGACGGTGCGCGACTTCATCGCGAAGGAAGTCGCACCGGTGTACCACGAGTGGGAGGCCGACGGGCATCCCCCGCGCAAGTTCTACAACCGTCTCGGCGAGCTGGGCATCCTCGGAATCCAGGCACCGGAGGAGTTCGGCGGCGGTGGCGAGAGCTCGATCAAGTTCAATGCGGTTGTCGCCGAGGAATGCTCGGCCGCCGGCGTGACCTTCGGCTCGTACTCGGTGCACTCGAATCTCATCCTGCCGTACCTGTTGGAGTACGGAACCGAGGAGCAGAAGCAGCGCTGGATCCCGGGATTCTGTTCCGGCGACCTGATGTTCGCGATCGCCATGACCGAGCCGGGCACCGGTTCGGACCTCGCGAACATCGCGACCACCGCCAAGCTGTCCGAGGACGGCACCCACTACGTGATCAACGGCGCGAAGACGTTCATCACGGGCGGCGCGCTCGCCGACCGCATCCTCACCGTGTGCCGCACCTCGCCGTTCGATCCCGAGAACCGGCGGGCCGGCCTGTCGATCCTCGTCGTCGACACCACCAGTGAAGGTTTCGCGGTCGGCCGCAAGCTCAACAAGATCGGCCTGAAGACCTCCGACACCGCAGAGCTGTCGTACTCCGACGTCAAGGTTCCGGTCGAGGACCTGCTGGGCGAGGAGGGCAAGGGCTTCCAGTACCTGACCCACAACCTCGCGCAGGAGCGCCTCACCATCGCGTTCGGCGCGTCGGCGACCGCGGCGGCCGCGGTGCAGCACGCGCTTGCATACACCAAGGACCGCAAGGTGTTCGGCAAGCCGGTCGCCGCGTTCCAGAACACGAAGTTCGTGCTCGCCGAATGCTCGACGGAACTGCAGGCCCTGCAGCTGATGGTCGACAACGCGCTCGAACTGCACGACCGCGGTGAGCTCACCGTGCCCGACGCCGCCCGCGCGAAGCTGTTCGGCACCGAGGTGGCCGGACGCATCATCGACAAGTGCCTGCAGCTGCACGGTGGCTACGGCTACATCACCGAGTACCCGATCGCGCGCCTGTACGCGGACACGCGCGTCAGCCGCATCTACGGCGGCACCAGCGAGGTCATGAAGACGATCATCGCCAAGGATCTCGGCCTGTAGAACCCCCACAGGCCCTGCATCCGGCCCGGTCCGCCACACGCGGACCGGGCCGGATCCCATTCGGGGCAAGCAGCACATTCGGCGGTCCGATGCCGCTAGGCGCGCACGACCTGCACCCGCTATCGTTTCGCGCCATGCGACTGCTCGAGAAATCGAAACGGGTCATCGAGGCCCAGCTGAGCAACACCAGCATCCGTGCCCTGTCGGGCTCGATGGTGGCCTACGAAGGCCAGGTGAGCTTCAAGTCGGCCGGGTTCGGCGGCGGCGAGGGCGTGCTCGCGGGTCTGCGGCAGCGCGCGACCGGTGAGGGGCTGTCGCTGATGGAGGCCAGCGGCACCGGCATCGTCTATCTCGCGCATCGGGGCCGGAACGTGACCGTGCTCGACCTGAACAACGAGACGTTGCAGGTCGAGTCCGAGCAGTTGCTGGCGCTGAACGGGAACCTCTCCACCAATGTCGCGTTCGCCGGGGTCCGGGGCGGCATGAGCGGTCAGGGACTGTTCACCACGACCGTGACGGGCACCGGGCAGGTCGCGCTGCTGTCGTCGGGCGGGCCGCTGATCCACCTCGAGGTCTCTCCCCAGTACCCACTGGTCGTGGACCCCGATGCCTTCGTCTGCGCGAAGGGACAGTTGACGCAGTCGTTCGTCACCGACGTGTCGTGGCGGTCCGCGATCGGTCAGGGCAGCGGCGAAGCCTTCTCGCTCAAGTGGGACGGGATGGGTGTCGTGTCCATCCAGCCGGCGGAACGGTAGGAAGACGATGACTTTCACCAAGGTCAACAGCAAGGTGGTCCGCGTCGACCTGAACCAGTCGGGGCCCGTCGTCGCACGCCGCGGAGCGATGCTGTTCTACACGGGCACAGTGCATTTCAGCCCGCATCAGGTTCCGGGGGCCGGCGGCATGCCCGGCGGTATGGGCGGGATCGTGTCGATGGCCGGACGCATGATGCAGGGCGAGCACGAGGCGACGATGGTCGCGCAGGGCAACGGCGTGGTGCACTACGGATTCCGCGGACTCGAAACCCACATCGTGGACATGTCCGCCGGTGGGGAACTGCGGGTGGAGGCGTCCCGCCTGCTCGCGCACACCTCGGGCCTGCAGAGCGCGGTCGTGCAGGCGTCCGCCGCGCCGGCGGCCGCGGGTGGCGGTGGCGGCGGTCTGCTCGGAGCGCTGCGCGGCGCTGCCACCGGCATGGTGACGGGCACGGGAATGTTCACGACCCAGCTGTCCGGTTATGGGGCGGCGGTGCTGCTCGCGCACGGCGGGATCATCGAGCTGCAGGTCGGCGGACCGGCACCGGTGTTCGTCGATCCACAATCGTTCGTCGCGGCGCTCGGGCCGGTGCGGACCGATCTGAAGTCGACGATGAGCTGGCGCAACGCCGGCCGGACCGGAGGCGAGAGTCTGCAACTCGAGTGCACCGGGCAGGGCATTGTCTACGTGCAGGCATCGGAGGAGAAGCTTTGAGTGTCGTTCTGAATCCGTCGCATCTCGTCGGCAACGACAACGTGCCCGGCAACAACTACGCGTACTGCATCGATCTGCAGAGCCCGTGGTTCCTGTCGAAGGGCGCGATGATCGCCTACTACGGCCAGATCCAGTTCACCGCGCTCACCCACGGGCTGCAGGGGCAGTTGTTGCAGATGGTGGCCCACCAGTTCTCGGCACCGTTGTATCTGGGTGACTACGTGGTCGCCGAGGGCTACGGAAAGCTGATCCTCGGCGACCGCGGCTACGACATCAACTCCTACGATCTCGACGACGGCAACCTGACCATCCGGGCAGCGAACCTGCTGGCGTTCGAGCCGGGGTTGTCGCTGAACCAGTCGATCGTGCCCGGTTTCCTCACGTTGATCGGAACCGGCAAGTTCCTGGCGTCGTCGAACGGCCCGGTGATCTTCGCGGAGCCGCCGTTGCGGGTGGACCCGGAGGCGCTGGTGGGCTGGGCGGACTGCCCGTCCCCCAGCCACCACTTCGACGAGTCCTGGGTGACCGGCTTCGTCGCGGCCGGTGCGCGCATGTTCGGCGTGCAGTCCGGTGAGGAGCGGCAGTTCGATTTCACCGGCGCGGGGACGGTGCTCATCCAGTCCAGCGAGAAGGTGATCGACGACAGTTCCGTGGTCCGGATGATCGAGGGACAGCTGCCGGGGCTGACGAACAGCGGACTCCAACGCATCAATCATGCGGTGTCGTCGCAGCTGCAACAGCAGCAACAGTTCTGAGTGACCTGGGTGGAGGCTGGGCATTTTCCTGACGCAGAATCAGTCGCAATGTGATTACGATCACAGGGTAGCCACGCCTTAGTACGGTAAGGTTTGGACATCCTAAGTACCACTGCTCCAGATTGGTCGACCGCATGTACGTCTGCAGCTGCCACGCTCTCACCCACAATCACATCGAGGCTGAGATCGCTGCAGGCGCGCGCTGTACCCGGGAAATCAGCGCGGCATGCCGGGCGGGCACCGACTGCGGCGGTTGCGTACGCAATATCTCGGCGATCCTGCGGGCTGCCCGCCAGAGTGAGAACATCGAACTCGAGACCGCCGTGTAGCCAGCCCCTGCCCGGCGGTGAACTCGATGGTTCCACCCCGGGAGGTGCCATGAAGGGCGACAAGAAAGTCCTGGAGTATCTCAACGAGCAGCTGACTGCCGAACTCACCGCGATCAACCAGTATTTCCTGCACTCGAAGATGCAGGACAACAACGGCTGGGCGAAACTCGCGTCACACACGCGCGCCGAGTCGTTCGAGGAGATGCGTCACGCCGAGACTCTCACCGATCGGATTCTGTTCCTAGACGGCCTGCCGAACTACCAGCGCCTCGGGTCGATCCGCATCGGACAGACCGTGAAGGAGATGTTCGAAGCCGACTTACAGGTGGAGATCGAAGCCCGGGACCGCCTGCGGAAGGGCTCCGAGTACATGCGCTCGGTCAGCGACATCACGTCGGCGAACATCTTCGAGTCCATCCTGGCCGAAGAGGAAGAACACATCGATTACCTCGAAACCCAGCTCGCACTGCTCGAGCAGCTGGGTGAGCCGCTGTACATCTCCGTACACGTCTCCCCGCCGGAGTAACAGCCCCGAGGGCCGCCATAGTCGTTGATCACGCAACCATATCGCGTATCCTGACGATATGGACACTCCGAGGTGGCTCGACGACAACGAGCAACGCGCCTGGCGCGCCTATCTCGACGCCACGCGCCTGCTCATGGCGGCCCTCGACCGGCAACTGGTCCGCGACTCCGGCCTCTCGCTGACGGACTACGAACTGCTCGTCGCCCTGTCGGAGGCTCCGGGTAGACGCATGCGCATGAGCGCCCTGGCCGACGCCGTGGTCACGACCCGCAGCGGGGCCACCCGCGCGATCGCCCGCCTCGTCGAGGCCGGACTGGTCCGCCGGGTCGAATGCCCCGAGGACAAACGCGGCACGCTGGCCGAACTGACCGACGAGGGCGCCGCCAAGCTGGACGCAGCCAGCCCCGGACATGTCGAAGCGGTGCGTTCGAGTATGTTCGACCTGCTCAGCGCTGAGGACGTCACGCGGTTCGGCGACTCCTTCACCGCGATGCGCAAGCACCTGCTCGGAAACGGCTAGGGGAAAATTCATGAGCGACTCGTCCGTGATCACCGTCCATAACCCGGACCTGCAGCGATACGAACTGCGTGACGGCGACACCGTCATCGGCTACACCCAGTACCACCCGGACGGCGATGTCCAGCTCGTGTTCGACCACACCGAGGTCGACGGCGCCTACTCGGGCCGGGGCCTGTCCGGCAAACTCGTGCGCTTCGCCCTCGACGACGTACGCGAACAGGGCAAGCGGATCGTCCCGATCTGCCCCTTCGTGCACTCCTACATCGAGAAGCACCCCGAGTACCAGGACATCGCCGACTAGGACGTGTGTTGCGGACAATGGCCTCATGACCGAGCGCAAGCGTCCGGACATCACCTTCGAGTCGTGGGTCGAGCGGCAGATTCGCGTCGCCCAGGAACGCGGCGACTTCGACAACCTGCCCGGCGCGGGCAAGCCGATCCCACACTACGGCGACGACGAGCTGTGGTGGGTCAAGGACTACCTGCGCCGGGAAGGCCTGTCCACCGAGGCGCTGCTCCCGCCGCCGCTGCAACTGCGCAAGGAGATCGAACGGCTGCCGGAGACCGTGCGGGACATCCCGACCGAGGACGGTGTGCGCGAGGTCGTCGCGGAACTGAACCGGCGCATCGTCGACTGCCTGCGTGCACCCGACCGGCTGCCCGTGCCGCTGCACCTCGTCGACGCTGACGAGATGGTGCAGCAGTGGCGCGCGGATCGGCGTGCCGCGATCGCACAGCGCGTGGATCGGCCCGCGGCGAATCCGGTGCCGGCGCCTCCCGTGCGCATCTCCTGGTGGCGGCGGCTCTTCGCCTCGGGGTGACAGGGTCCGATCGAGAACCGGTCCGACGCGATGAGTTCCGCTCCGGTCTCCGGTCTGTTCCTGGTACGAGGTGCACGGCACCGGCCGTGCCCGAGCGACGAGGAGCGGACATGAGCGCACCCACGATCGGCAGCATCCTTCTGGCCAGCAGTAACCCCGAACGGCTACGCGACTGGTACGTCGCGGCACTGGCGCCGAAGGTCGAACGCACACCGGGCGAACCCGCGTACGACGTGCTCGATTTCGACGGCTTCTACCTCATGCTCGACCGGCGCGACGACGTCGGCGGCAAGAACCCCGAGCCCGGGCGGATGATCCTCAACATCGAGGTCACCGACGCTCCGGCGATCGCGGCACGGCTCGACGACCTCGGGGCGACCTGGCTGTCGCCGCTGGAGGACCGCGACGGTAGCTGGTTCGGCACGGTGGTGGACCCGGACGGCAACTACGTGCAGTTGATCGAACTGAGCGAACGGGCGCGTGCCGAGATGAGCTGAACGCGCCGGCCGGTCACCGCCGTACGAGGTCCGCGACCATCCGGTCGACGGCCCCGACGCTGAGCACCTGATCCAGCGTCATGGAGGCGCACCCGATCATGCCGGACCGGTCGCCGTACGCCCAGGGCAGTATCTGCAACGTCTGCGTCGCCGTGGAAATCGCGTTGCCGTACAAGGTTTCTCGCATGCCCGCGACGAAGACGTCGTAGGCCCCGGCCATGTCGCCCCCGACCACGAGCACCTCGGGATCGAGCAGGTTGACCGCGCCCGCGACCACTTCGCCGATGCGCCTTCCGCTGTCGCGGATCAGCCTGCGCGCCTCGAAGTCTCCCTTGCCGGCGAGTTCGACGACATCGCGAATGTGGGTGACGCTGCGGCCCAGCGCCTCCAGGTCGCGAACCAGCGCCCAGCCGCCGGCCACGGCCTCGACGCACCCGACGTTGCCGCAACGGCACACAACGCCTTGCGCCGCAGCGATTTTCGTATGTCCGATCTCCCCCACCGCGCCGACCGCGCCGCGCTGCAGCACACCACCGGAGACGATGCCCGCACGAAGCCCGGTGGATGCCTTGATGAGCAGCATGTCGCGGAACTTGCGCCGCTCACCGAAACGCTCGGCCAGCACCATGGCGTTGGCGTCGTTGTCGACGAAGATCGGCACGTCGCCGAGAGCGGCGAAATAGGGCTGCAGCGGCACGCAGTCCCACCCGGCCATCGTCGGCGAGTTGCGGCTGCAGCCACGGTCGACGTCGACGGTGCCGGGCAGAGCGACACCGATTCCGACGGTCTTCGGGCGTTCCGGGCCGAGGGTGTCGCGCAGCGCCCCGAGACGCGCGGCGACGAGCGGCATCAGTTCGTCGGGGTCGTTGCCGATTTCCTGTTCCACGTCGTCGGTACACAACAGACGACCGGCCAGGTCGCAGACGGCGAGCTGAGTGCGGCTGCGGCCGATCGCGGCGACGAGGACGATGCCGGCGTCGACCCCGAACGTGAGGGTCGCCGGAGGACGGCCGCCCGTGGACGGACCCTCCTCGCATTCGACGACCAGCCCGAGCGCCTGCAAGGCCGAGACCCGGGAGGCCACCGCGGTGCGGGAGAGCCCGGTGAGCTGCCCGATCTCGGTGCGAGTGGACGCGGTGCCGGCGCGCACCAGCGCGAACACGTCACCTGCAGTCGCGGGGGCGATCGATCGCGTCGCACGGGTCATGGATCAACCGTAAGCGCGATCGCTCACCGGCGGAGATCGGCGGTCGAGCCCCGCCGGTGGAGCGATCCGTCGGTCAGACCTTGGGCACACGCACGATCAGGGCGTCACCCTGACCACCGCCACCGCACAGTGCGGCCGCACCGACACCACCACCGCGACGCTTCAACTCCAGCGCCAGGTGCAGCACGATGCGCGCACCCGACATGCCGAGGGGATGGCCCATCGCGATCGCCCCACCG
>Ga0180215_1003289_pt1 | contig 15331 bp, 31 predicted proteins | sample eDN3rd37CBELigBY_FD_128871 | JGI IMG/M metagenome (GOLD analysis project Ga0180215, IMG submission 128871) | Enriched backyard soil microbial communities from Emeryville, California, USA - eDNA 3rd pass 37_C BE-Lig BY (version 2) (version 2) | ecosystem: Environmental > Terrestrial > Soil >...
CTGCAGGCAACTGCGTGCTGCTAAAGCCCTCACACCGCTCCAAGGCGACGCGGCAGGTCATCAAGGATCTGGTGGAACAGTGCGTAGAGGAAACTCGCATTGCAGTACAACGATGGGGCACAACCCAAAACCGAAGAAAAGGTGTGCATTTGTGGAAACTTCCCTGCGCAGGTACCTGGATGCGGACTGTTTCCGAGTGGTGTGCGCCGACACACACGAGGAGCAGGATGCCATTTTGCGCGAAAAGTTTGACTACATCTTTTTCACGGGCAGCCCCAAAGTCGGCCGCAAAATCATGGTGTGGCGGGAGCAGCTGAATAGGGATTAGAGTATCGTGCTGGGTTACTGACGGCACCCTCGTGACTCTCCGACGCTGATTTCATATGCTTACAGGAGGCCGCGGCTGCGCATCTGACGCCAATGACGCTGGAGCTGGGCGGCAAGTCGCCCGCCATCGTGGACCAGTCCGCCTCGCTGGTCGTTGCGGTGCGCCGCATCATGTGGTACGTCGCGCGTCAGTACGGATTGCATCCACGTCGCGCCAGCATAACCCCTGATGTCCCCGGCTCTCCTTTCGTTCCGAGCATGTTTATATCAGGGGCAAGTTGCAAAACGTCGGCCAGACGTGCATCGCGCCCGACTACGTGATGGTGCACGAGTCCATTCTAGATGACTTTGTCAAGCTGGCCATCGAGACTATCCGCGACTTTTACGGCGATGACATCAAAAACAGCAAGGACTACGGCCGGCTCATTGACGAGAAACACTTTGACAAGCTCGACAAGCTTCTCTCGGACTCCAGCCAATTCACCCTCCTCTTTGGTACGACAGCCTAGCCCCGGGCATAGTGCGCGGCCGAGCTTTCATTCGGCTGACTTTTAATTGCAATATTCCCGTCGTCTGGGATGGCCCAGGCGGCGAGCGCGACCGGTCGTCGCGGTTCTTTGGCCCGACACTGATTCGCGACGTCAAGCCCGCATCGGAGCTGGCCAAGACAGAGATCTTTGGGCCCATCCTGAACATCATGCCCTTCACCAACGTGGACGACGTCATCGACTACATCAACGCGCGCCCGCGTCCGCTTGCCCTGTACTGCTTCGCGCAGGACGACGCCTTCATCGAGAACGTGCTGGCCCACACCACCTCGGGCGGCTCCTGCGTGAACGAGACCTGTACGTAACCGGCGCCCAGCAAGCAGTGCCTAGAGTGGCTAACACGAAGATACGGCAGCTGTGGATTCGCCTGCTCCTTCAGTCATGCATGCCGCTGTCCAGGGCCTGCCGTTTGGCGGCGTCGGCGAGAGCGGCATGGGCCGCTACCACGGCAAGTACTCATTCGACACCTTCTCTCACCGCAAGAGTATTCTGAAGAAACTCACCTTTGTCGACCCACGGGTATGCAATACATTAACACACTGACTTGCGATGGGCATGGAAGCGATGCTAAGCCTGTCTTGGCTGTACTCGCTTGCCGGACGTGGTTCGTGCAGATGCGCTACCCGCCGTACACCAGCACCAAGCTGACGATGATGCAGCTGCTCACCTAAATCCTAGCCTAGCAAACTTTACGGCGATGCTTTGGAGATCAAAAAATCAATAAACGTCAGGGTGTACACGGTGGTGCAGGAAAGTGTACATGCGATGCGGGCATGCTACACGGCTGTGCACTAGTACTAGTACTACTATCAGGCCTAAATGCAGTTCTACAGTTTGTGTCTAGCTCGCCGAGGCGGCCTGGCGGGCCGCGTCGCCCGTGGTCGGCGCCGTGCTCCCGCTGCCGCCGCCCGCGTTGCCGCCCGCGCTGCCGGAGCTTGCGGCAGCGGTGGCAGACCCGCTGGCGTTGGCGGCGCTGTTGTCGTAGTTCGGGTTGACCATGCAAGACCGCGCGACCGAGTCGAAGAGCCGCTCGATCTCGGGCGCCGCACGCGTGAACGGGTAGTTCCAAAAGTTGTACCGCGGGTTCTTGATCAGCTCGATGAACGTGATCAGCAGGCCCCACGGATGTGGCCGGTTCACGATCAGGCGCTCCAGCAGGACCCTGCACCACCGCTCTCCACACGAGCGCAAGCGAGATCATGCGTCAGAAGTCACGTACGCGCCCGTTACTCCGTCATGCTCGTTATGCCCGTACCGTGTGATCTGCTCCTGGATCAGTGGCTGGGTGACCTCGGCGAACAGGTAGAGGATCACGCAGCTAAAATAGTGCGTGTGGCTGTTCGGGTACCGCAGCTGATTGGCCAGCGCGTTCAGGAAGAGGTAGCGGCCTATCGGTCCACGGAACGAAAAAAAGAACTCCGTCATCCCGGCGCTATTAGTATGAATCGTGCGCGGCCTAGACGTGCCGGCACGAAGGTGTACCCTCCGTGTCCAGGTCAACAATGAGCTGCTGGAAGATGTCCATGGGCGCCGAGTGCGTCATGGGCGGCTGCGTCGGCTTGGACTGCGCCTGCGCAACGGCGTACATACCGACATGCAGCACGAGCGCGTTGATCAGCGGCACGTTGTACTTGGTGCCTGTATGGTCGAGACGAACATAAAAGCGAACTAGGCGTACGTGGTTAGCGCAATCTTAAAAGAACGTTTTTGATTGTCCGTCTGCGTGGACTGCGTACCGGCCACGACGGCCTCGCGAGGCGACAGCAGAAGCTTGCTGCGCAGGTCGGCCAGGAACGAGACTGGCGCCCGCGTCTTGAGGTAATTGTCCAGGCTCGCCCTGCACACGACGCGAAAGGATCCATCGAGATGGCACTTGGTCAGGGCAGAGCCTGGCGGTTGCGGCGCACAGCGGACAAGCACGCACAGGAAGTTGCCGGCCACGAGCGCCTTGGTGTACGTGTTGAGGATGCGTGGCGACTGGCTGATCTCGGGAAGCAAGTCGACCTTGAGGTTCGGCGTAAACGGATCCGGCAGGCGCATGTTGCGCGGGAAGGCCGACAGCACGAGGTTCCGCAGCTGGATGCACGAGATCGGGATCACGTCGCAGAACGCCACGTGGTAATCGCTCAGGAACTCGGGGAAGTCGTGCAGCAGTACCAGCAAAACCCTGGCGGGAGCCAAAATGGTGAAAGGCGAGAGAGGGCGGCCGAGGCCAGTTAGCATAGCTGTACTGGTACGGTCAGCTCACGGTTGGTTGCACGCGTCGTACCGGAGCGTGCCACGGTAAAGGTGCCGGATTGGCTCAGTCATCTCGCCCACGCGCAGGTGCGGCGCGAAGAACTTAAACAGGTCCACCAGCAGGCGCTGGAACCAAGGCCAGCCCTTCATCTTGCTTTGCATGAGCTGTTTTAAAGAAGCGCCAGTGCCCAGCAACGGTCAACCAAGTCATTAGTAGGAGCGGCTTTGCATGCAATAACGATATCACAGCATCCGCAACAACGCACCTTAGGCATGAAGGCACGGTGCGAAATCAGCTCCAGCCACGCGAACGCAAATTGCGGCACGCGGGACGGGCGCAGCGCGTGGAACGCGTCGACAAAGGCGCCCAGGATGCTGCTGTTAAACGCGTCCAAGAACTTGTCCGGCGCCGTGATGTCGTAGATCAGGCTCAGAAACAGGCGGTAGAAGACCTACACCGGTGAACAATGCCAGTTGCGGGGCGGTGTTGGCAACACTACATGAGCCACCCGCGCGCTATTCCTTCATGGCCGTACCTTTTGGGGGAAAGCAACCTTGGTCGCCACGGACGCAGTACTGAGCTGCGTCATCATCAGCACCACCGTCGCAAGGAACCGGTTCAGGACGCTCAGGGGCAGCTGTCGGCAACGTCGCATGGAATGGCCTCAAGTCCGGCGCGTTAACCCACACGTGCACGCCTCAATCCACGCCGAGAGCGCCATCGCCGTACCAGAGGCCTCGCGGGGCCGGCGCCCGCAGTGGCGTGCGCAATCGCTAGGGGCTCCGCCTGCGCGCGCGCCAGGAAGAGCACTAGGCGCGCCAGCGCATCGGTGCTCTGGTATACGTTATGCACCGCTACCAAGTTGTCGGTGATGCTGCAGGGCACGACGAGATGAGCGCGGCGGTAACGCATAAGAAAGCGCATGTATTTATCACTCTTGTCGCCGGGCCGTCGACCGTACCACTTCTCGATGCAGGTGCGCATGAACAACGCAAAAGTCTCGTCGCTGGCAAAGAGGCCGCTGTCCGGCTGGCCGAGCTTGCTGGCAAACGTCTGTTGCGCCCGCTCCGATGTGTTGGGGTCGTTGACCAGAGCGGTCCACGAGTCAAAAATATGGGCCTGCATGGAATTTGTGCCCTCAAAAACACAAAGCGTGGCTAAGGCTTCTTCCTCCGAACAACAGCGTGTGCTGGCGCTGGCCGATCGGCGCACCATCTGCGCGCGCGGGTCGTCGCTCTCTGGCTTGGCCGGCACGTTGACGGGCGGTGGCGGCGCGTACTGCAGCCGCGTGCGTGCCTTGGCCGTGATCCTGAACAGCTCCTCCGCGAACGGCTGGCCGTACGCGCGCGCAAACTGGCAAGCGAAGCAACGCACAAGCAATTACCCAAGTTAGCCCGCTTCCCTTCGTGCACATTCGACCTCTACGCTGTGCTCCGTCGCGTACCCGCGCCAGGGTCTCGAGGGCGCCCGGCAGGTCGGCCTCGGTGGCACGTAGCGCCTCGGGCGAGTCGTCCGACAGGAAGGCCTGGACGACCTTAACAACAAAGTCGGCCGGGATCGTCGCCGTCGGCCCGACCGCGCTAGCTTGGTGGAATGGTCGCTGAGCTATGCGGACGAGCTCGGTGAGCGAGATGAGGCGGTGGCGCGCGAGCGCCACCGCGACCGGCACAGCCGTCGGCAGGACGTGTTTGCCGTCCTCGAACTGGCGTACGACGACGACCGCGACGTCCTTGGCGAAACGTCGCGGCGACCCCTCCACAAGCTTCTCGAGGATGAGGCAGCAAAACTGCCGCACGATCTCGACGTTCTTCTCGAACAGTGCGAGGATCGCGCGTTGCGCGACGAGGTTGGTGGCATCCTCGCGCTGGCTGGTTGAGGCGATTAGGTGGAGCACGTTGCGCGCGAGCGCGATGAGGTCCTGGGGCAGCGCTGTCTGCGCGCGCTCCAGCTCCAGCACGGCCTGCACAAACTTGTCGAGGCAGAGCTGCACCGTGACGAGGCTCTGGATGCTACCCGTCGCCGCCGGCAGCGGCATGTCCTTGGCCGGCGCCGGCACCGGGGGCATCACGGGCGTTGGAATCCCCTCTGGCAGTACGCCTTTGAGCAGGTCGGCCGCGGCGGGTGTGGCCGGCACGCCACCCACGAGGTCCGGACGGCGACCGACCAGGCGGCCAAAGTCCTCGTAGACGCGTAGCTGGAACGGCGCGAGGCCCGGCTTGGGCCGCAGAGGCTCAGGCAGCATGCTACAGCGGAGGGAACAGGAAACAGAGGCGAGCTTGACCTTAATCAATGAGCGCTGCGTAAGCGTGCCCGTAACATTCCAACAGTGGGTGTCCGTACCGCGTCGCCTGCATGACGCTCGTGTCGTAGTAGGGCCGACCAGTCTTTTCGCGCGAGCTCTTGCGCATGGCGAACGCCGGCGCGAGCTCCTCGTCCACCTCGCGGATGCCCTTCTCGGCGGCCGCCTTGTCGATCGACGGCATGAGCATGTCCAGGTGCGCGTCGGACGTGGCCACCTGCAGCGCTTGCTCGATCAGTCCAGCGTCAACCGCCGCTGCCGCTGATGTCGCGATGACGCGCAGATGATTCGCAATGCTACGCACGGGAGGGCAGGCACGGCATCAGTGCGCCAAGAGACCGCGTCAGCATCGGTTAGTCGACGAACCTCATTCTGGCCACAGTATAAGTCGTCGCACCTGGTGCGGAGGGGGTCCTTGTAGGCGACGAGAGCGAGGGACGACGCGAGGTTCTGCACCATCAGGTGCGCCGCCTTACGCATCTTGTTTTCGTCCGGCTCCATAGCAAAGTCCTTCATCACCATCTCGCGCGTGGCGATCGCTGCAATCTTGGCCGAGCGGTCCACGATTGACTGGAGGATATCGCGCATGGCGCTCTCGGTGGCCACCGTCACGATGCGCTTCACGTTCGGGTTAGCTTGCGCCGCGGCCAGGAACGCCGCCTGCGCCTGAGCCGACAGCGCCAGCTGCTCTGCGCTCGGCGCAAACTATCGTTGACGCAGATGTCACGAAAGGCCCCCGCGCGCAAGATGAGTACGTGCGCAAAGCCATCGCATTTTCGCTAATAACGGTCAGCAGCAGCGTACCTGGCCAGCCGCCGCGGTGGCACCGGGGAACATGGCGGAGCTGCCCGCGAGGCCCGCGGCCGCGCGCGAGAGGTCAAACTTGTCGCCGGCCGCGCTGGGCGGCAGCAGGCCCGTGCCGCTGGCGCCCGCAGGCAGGACGGCGAGCGCGGCGGCGCGCCCCTGGTGGCGAGTCTTGAGGATGTTGGACGGCTCCACGGTCTTGATGTCCATCTTAAGCGCCTTGAGCAGTACCTCGATTTCAAACTTGAGGTTGAGCCGCAGGTCGGCAGTCTGGTAGAGCTCCACGAGCAGCCGCACCATCGCCATCGTCCACGGGTTCGGCGGGCGGAACACCTGCGCAGGGCAGCAGACGCAGTGGAGCATGCGCAAATACAGTTGGCACGCGGACCGCGAATGCTCGAACATGCACCAAAGCAAGAACGTACCCGGCTGCGTGGGCACTGGTCCAGCACCTTGCATACGAACGGCACGACGACCAGGAGCCGGTTCTCATCGTAGGCGTGCAGCAACAGCTCCTTCATCGGCAGGTGCTGTGTGACGACTCCCACGCGAGCCCATGTATATTAACCGCGTGAGATTAAGAATCAGACGCCGGACAATTCTGTCATGCGCCACCAACCTTGTGCAGGATGGGCTTGTTGCGCGCGAGCGTAATGCTGCCGAGCCAGATGCCGAGGTTCTTCAGCAGGGTGCGGTCCGACGATGACGTTGCCGTCTTTTCCGACTGGATTAGGATGCGGATGTTGGCATATGTCTCCAGCAGGACCTTACGCTCTGCGGCGAGCGATTGGCCGACCACAGACTGAGCGCCAACTGATAAATTTAGCACGTCCGATGCACACAAAATAAACATCTTAAAGTGATTGGCGCAAGGACGCACCGAGCAACGGCGATTTGAACGTGTCAAGTACGAGGATGTATAGCGAGTGGAAGTTGGGCTCGATCGACGCGCGCTTGACAACGAGGTACTGGGCGAACCAGTCAAAGTTTTCCTCAGGCAGCATGTCGCGCATCTGGGCCACCTTCTCTTCCACATTGGCCGGCGATACGTTATTGACAATGAAGTGGATACGGTCGATGGTAGCGTCGCTCGGCACGCGGAACGACGACGTTGCGGCCTCCAGCAGTGTGTTGATGTTGACCGACGTGAGCGACCGAGCCGGTTCGACCGACGACCCAGCTGCCAGTGCATACCATAGCGCAGTGTTGCAACGATCGACCGGTCAGCCCACTGCTTGATACATTTCATCTTGGATCATTAACGCAAGGCCGTACAGCGCGAGACGGCGGCGGTGCCTGCGGCGCCGGCCGCCGGGCGGACGGCAGCGGCAGTCCCGGCCTTGGCAGCGTCGTCAGCGGCAGGCGCGCCCGCAGCAGCTGCCGTGGCGAGGCCCGGCGGCCCGCCCGCGGCGGGTGTGGCGCCGGCGGCCCCCACGGCACCACCCGCGGGCGCGGCGGCCGCCTGCTCCTCAAGCACGCGCTCAATGTACTGCACCAGCTCGGGGTGCGCCTGTTGCAGGTGCGAGATCTGCAGGATGTGCGAGCAGTACTGTGGCCACTCGCCGATGCGGCCGAGGAACTGCGACAGCGCGTGCACGCCAAAGCGGAACATCTTGCCCGTCGGCGGTTTGCGCAGTGCTAGCGGTGGGCACACGGACAGGAGCGACCACGCGTCCAGAGCGGTCAGCCGACCACGATCTGCCGCATTTCGACGCCACACCTGCGCGGCGCCTACCTTCAAGCACATAGCGGAGCGCGATGCCCAGCGGGATGTAAGACACGAGCTGGTGCTGGATGAGCGCGCCGAAGAGAGTGCCCGTGATCATCAGCTCCTTGTCCGGGTAGCGGCCAAAGAACCGATACTCGTCGAAGAGGTTGTGGATCATGCACGCAAAGACCTCCTGCTCGCGGGGGTTACTCGAGTTTTTGAACTTTTGCAGAAGCGCCACTGTGTCGTCGATGGTAAGCTGGTTGGTGTAAATCTTTTGGAAGTAGGCGTTGGCCTCCTCCTCGACGTCCGGCGGGAATGATGCTGGCTGGTCGACGCCTGCGATGAGCGCAAGCATCTTGGGGTACGATTGCAGGTAGCCGGCCTGGATCTGGCGGAACTGCTCGTGCAGCTCTGGCGTCATCTGCGACGTGTGCGCGGCGAGCGTCCGCAGGAACAGCGCGGCTGTGTCGACATGCAGCGGCACGGTGCGCTCGGGCGTCGTGACCTTTTGGTGCAGCGCGTCCAGACACGGCTTGATGAATGCCGCTTTGTGCTGCTGGATGCGCTCGTTCAACTGTGCGTGCCAAAGCGGTACATACGTATGGGCGTCCGTCCTGGGGCGTGTGAGCGGTGCATATAGCATTGAGCATACTGAAGTTGCGACGTACCCATTTCTCCAGGTTGAGATAGTCGCGTCGCGACGCCAGCGCGGCGACGTCAATGGCGAACAGGAATGCCGACGGCTTGCAGTCGATCAGGCCCGGCAGGATCTGCATGGAAGCAAGACACGCGGCGCGCCAACATGCGTGTCAGCACCACGCGTCAATTCGTCGTGGCTACAGTCCAGACTGTCAGTACTTTGAGCTCGGTGGCCATGTCGAGGAAGCGCGATGCGGCGGAAGGTTCGAGCCGGTGAGCGTCGGCCATTGCCTGAATAACCACGTCGTGGTTGATGAGCCAAAGGCGTGTGAGTGGCGCGGCGTATGACGGGCTGAAGAGTACGGCCTGCATCGCCACGTTGAGCGCGGCGACGCTGAGCGCGTTATTGGGGTTGTGCACCTGCGCGAGGCCCATCGCAAGGATCTCGGGGAATGACTTGATGGCCGCTTCCAGTAGCGCCCGCGCGCCGTCAACGGCGCGGGTGCCGTCCATGCTCAGCAGCGCGGTGAGGAGCTCCCGGCACGTCCAGGGCGCCGGGATGGGATACGGCAGCGGCAGAGACCGCGACAGGTCCACCGGTGGCTTTGCACGTTTGAACAAAATCGAGGTTGGTGGGATTCTTAGCATCAGCGTCTTGCCGCCGTGGCCCCATTATTCTGCTGCGCGCATCACTTACGTCGCGGTCCTCGAGTGTCAGTGTCGAGTGCAGCGCTGGGTCGCTGGCTGGGTTGAGTAGGTCCGGGTTGTGCATGAGCACGGCGCGGATCAGCGACAGCTGGCCCTCGGCGTGCTTCCACGGCGCCAGCAGCGCGGCCATCGGGAAGCGGCCCGAGCCCGCCAGGCGCCACGCGTGCAGGATGACTTCGAGCGATTTGCCGTCAACGACGTAAAAGCCCTCGTGGTCCAGGTTGCTGAGCACTTGCACCAAGTTAAGGTTAGGCCGCACCTGTCGCACGCCTTCAAAGAAGACCTCGAGGTTCCACGCGGCGGGTGCTTCGTCCTTGCCGTCGCCGCTGCGGTTGTCGTTCAGCACCGGCAGGCCCGACGCGTCGACGGCGCCCTGGGTGCGCGCCATCATGCCGAGCACGACGCCGACCTCTTGTTCGTCGATGGTGCGGCCCGTGGCAGAGGCGAAGTTGTTGAGCAGGTTGTTGAGCACGGTCGCGTTGGCACAACAGCCGTAGCCGAGCTCATGCATCACGCGCGCCAGCGACACGTTAGCGCCGGCTGCCGTAGCGGCCGCGGTGACGTCGCCCATAGTGACCTGGACAGAGCGCGCTCCGCTGAGCGCGGCGGTCGGGTGGAGAACGGCAGCGAGCGCTGGCGGTGCAATCGATGGCGGGAATCGCACGCGGAGCGCACCGAGCAGCGCGTCCAAGAGGTCTGCGGGTACGGGGCCGAGCGCCGCCGGCGGCGCCGTCAGCGTCGCGACGAGGCGATGTGCGGTGGCGGCGTCAACGGTAGCGGTGCCGGCCAGGAGCGCCGCGAGTGCCTCGCCGAGGTGGTCGCGAACAATGCGGCCGCCGGCCGCGGCAACGGCGGTGTCAGCCGAGGTCAGGAGCGCGCAGCCGAGGAGGAGCCGGTCGAGGACTCTCAGCGCCAGGTGCTGCAGAAGCAGCGCAACAGGCCGCTCCGCAAGCCGCGCGGGTGGCAGCGCCGCAAAGGCAGCGGCGAGCAAGCCGGCGGCGGCCGAGTCCCGCGCAAGCGGCGCAACAACCTTGGCGGCGCTTGCCCACCGCTGAGCCAGCGCTGAGTCCTTGGACTGTTAACCGCCATGGCCATTGGGATGGAGCCAAAAGCGTTAGGGGGAAGTGCCCGTGCAGTACAATCGAGAAGGTTAGGCTGGCGTACAATCGCTTCTTCGGGGTTGAGGGCGCTGAGGAGCGTTGCAACTCGGCGCGCTGTGGCTAACTCGCTACTACGCACGTTCACCTACAGCGTGTGGGCCAGGGGCCAATACTACAGGAGAGGTTAGTCATCGACCGGAGAGTTAGCCGTGAGTATGCATGGAGCTAACCTTGGACAGAATTGCGTCGACACGCGATTCTGCGACCGCGGGCAAGGGCGCCATCCTACTGGGGGCGCGCCATCCTAATGTGTCTCGTGGATGGCTGGCAGAGTGGGAACGGGCGGGCTCTCGGGTCGGTATTTGTCTGTCGGAAACCAAGCGGTATGGTGGTGGTGTGGGACAAGGTCAGCGAGAGTCCGCACCGGCACGGCGTGAGCAGCAGCGCGGTATGCCGAACGTGGTCTAATCGAGCTAAACTACGCAACACGTTTCTATCTGTCGGGCGCGAGGATAACGACGTGTGGATGTGACTACGTTAGCATGATGTTTGAAGCATCGCGGTGAGTTCGAAAGTCAATTTGTCGCGCTCAGCGGCAGCCACCACCGATGAGCCAGCTGCTTGCAACAACTGCAGCTTTGCATCTTCTTTCGGCAGCTCTCTTTTCCTCCTCTGAAATTGAACAGCTTTTCTACCATACGCCAGCAGCGAGCAAAAACGCGGCCGTCAACTATTACCATACTAAAGGGCACGTCTACCGTTAACCCTCTTCGCTTCATCCTGTCCATACTCCTGCTGTTCCTGTCCCTCTTCGGCTGCTCCGCTAGTGCCACCGCAGTATTCGCCAGCATACTTCGGTCGGCGCACGCGCGGAAAACGTGCCAGCCAGCGCGCGAGCTTGCAACGCTGTGTACCGAGCTAAACCCAGCATACAAGGAACGCCTTTTCTTCGCCGTCCTCTCCATCATCTTGTTCTTCTCCCTCTCCCTCTTCGTCCTCTTTCTGCGGTCTTTTCTTCGTCCTCGGCGTTCTCCTCGTCGTCCTCCTCTTCGCCGCTGCCGCGCCATACGCACCGGGCGAGCGAGCGAGCGAAACGTACAATGACGTCATCCTTGGATGACGTCATCGCCAAACAGGCCGAGGTGGCCGCGCGGAAGGACGAGGACGACGAGGACTACGACGAGGACGACGAAGACGACGAAGACGACGAAGACAAAGACAAAGGCTAAGACGAAGAGGAGGACGGAGAGGACGCGGACGAGGAGGGGGATATCGTTAAAGGGCCGAAGTGGAGGTTGAGGAGAACGACGAAAGAGAACGATGTGGAGGTGCCGGACTCCCGAGGAGGACGAGGTCGAAGAGGACGAAGACGTAGCTGCGGAACAGGCCGCCGAGGAGGCCGAAGAGGACACGGAGACAAAATTGGCAGCGTCGCGCCGCGCATGCGGAAGTCACCACATTATACTGTTGGGTCGAGTGGAAGGTGGGGAAGACGTTACAGAAGACATCGTCGCTCACTGCACGGACGCCGCCAGCAGCTGTCTCTGCGACCTCCGGCAACGGCGACGGTAGGTTTGTGACAGAGGGCGAGGCGGTGGAAAGGGAGAAGAAAGGGCCGACAACGGTGAGCCACCGCGCCCACAAAGCTTTACTACAAAGACGGTTTCTTTTGGCAGGCCCAACAACCGGTGGCAATGTCGAGACTTAAGCTAGAAGCCACGACCCCCCTGGAAGAGGCGCTGAGCGCGTTCGGACGGCTCAGCGAGGCCGACCAACGCCGTTGGTGCGTATCACTGCCTCCGCCCGAGCCGTGGTTAGCTTGTTGCTGATATCAAGACCTGCACTAACACGTCCGGCCTCCCACAGGCTGGCAAAGGCGCCGCTGTACGCTCGCTTTGAGGGCGGCGCCGACATTTACGCCGCCAACGAGCGCATATTCGCCAAAACTCGATTGGACCTGCTGACTGCCCTGCCGCCTGAGCTGGCGTATCGCATCCTAGATTACGCTTCGCTGCGCGACATCGTCCGCCTCTCCCAGGTGCGCTTGTGAGCAAGCATCCCCCTCGAATGGTGATAAGTCGACCTCACAATAAAGCCAGACATGTTTCACCTTTATTGCTCACTTTTTAGGTCAGCAACAGGCACCGCGAGCTCGTACGCCACCTGCCACGGTGGCCGACGTTCTGCCGCCAGGTGGGCATCACCGAACCGAGCGCATGGCAGACCCCACCAATTTCAGTTGAGGGCATTGGCGCAGCGAGTGTCATTGCTTCTGTGCCGGCCTATCCCCGCGGCCTCCCCGCCGCCTACTTGCACTGCCATCACTGGATCGCTGGCAACATCCTATCTCACTGCGAAACACTTCATCAACTTACGTCCATAGATTCAATATCATCGTTTGCGGCAATGGCCTTATGCGACACAACGATGGCGCTCGCACTCCGAGTTCACCATCCTGGCCGTAGAGAATTTTCGGCCGCGTCTCCACTGGACATGGATCCTTCGTTGGTCGACGACGTGGTCATATGGGTGTCGGGCTTCTCGACGACCGATCGGGGCATTTTTAGAAAGATTGCCAACCGCAGTCAGGACGACGTTTTGGCTGAAAGCATTCCGCTGGACCTGCAGGCGAAGCTTGTGGATATCAGTATTGCCCGACAGAATCTTGTAGTTGCGCATCATTACCGGTGCGCGTGCGCCACGAGTACGTATGAAAAATGGTACGGAAGTGCACTGACTTTGGATTCGCAGCTACTCTTGAGCAACGGATACGCGGTGCAGGAACACCCTGTCGCTCTATGATATGGGGACGCGCACCCTCCTCTGGCGGCTCGAGGCGGCATCTATGTCGCCCATTGAATATGTCGCGATCAGTCACGGCAGCACCGGGTGCTGTGTCGTCGCCACGATCGACCGAAGCGGTACCATCGTGCTCCGCCGCGGCGATACGGGCGACGTAATGCGGATCGTCGAGCGCACGGCCCTTGTCGTACGAAGACGTGTGCGTCGCCGCGTAGCCGAAATGGCGAGTACTACCGCTCAGGAATGCTGGTTGCCGCACGTGGCGTTCGTTTCGTGCAGAGGATGCTCCAGGGAATGCCGTTTGTGTCAAACGTTTACGTGCGCGACACCGAGGTCGTGCTGTTGGCGCATCGTGTGCTGGGGCCCAACGCCGCTGCGGACCTGCCGACGGGCGCATTGGACTTGTACGCCGTGTACGTGCAGTTTGGCGACGACGACGCGACCGGATCCGTGCGCCATGTTCACCGCCGGCTGCGTGCGCCCTCAGAGAACGCTCGGCCCGATGTGCGCGAAGACGTGTATGCCGCACTGGCCCGCACCGACCACGCTGGAGTGGCCTCAACAGACTAACCTACCTGGCGCCACGTATGCCGTGCATGTTAAGGCTGAGGCGCCAGGTCGGAATGGCTGCTGGCTGCCGCGCTGCTGGAACCTGGCGAATCGTGGCTGCTCGCGATCTTGGAGGAGGCCGCGGAAGATCGGGATGGTCGAGTCGTGGTGATGACAGCTGATTCAATTTACGATGCACGGCTTGATTGTTTGAACTTTCGTTGCCTACCCCTTGGGGAGGTGCCGATGTGCGACGGCGCTGGCATTCGTAGGGACCTAATGGACGTCCTATCGACAGTGTGTCAGCGCACACAGGCACCAAGCGACCGTTACCGCGCCCGCGTGTGGCATGATCCTACTAGCGGTCAGAGCGCGTTGCTCGTGTTGGACAGCCAGCAACCGAATTGCTTCTTTACGGTCGTAGCTAAGGTATAGACCTCGCCATGGCCAGGGCACTGGTCACAAAGCCAGCGCCTCGAGTATGGCTGTTGTGTGCGTGTATCGACTGTACAGGATGAGTATCGCAAATGTACAGCGCATGTAGAAGTAATTCGGTGGGATTGATCGCAATCGCGACACGCTTAGGGGCGCGCCGGAGCCGTGGCTTGTGCCGCCGCGGCCGTAATAGAGGGAATGTCCAGCGGCAGGCCCGGCCCCATGGTGGAGCTCACGTAAGCATATTGAACCACTCCGCCCGCGGCTGAAAAGAAGGCCCATCAATGTGCGTGCCCCGGAAATGGGTAAGCTTACGGTAAGTTTGCCGCGACATCCATCGGTCGAGGTTGCTCACGCACCCTTTTTGTCGCTGCCGCGCGTTGCGTTGACGGCATCCACAAAGGCCGCGATATTGGCGATCAGGGAGGGATCATCGAAGGACACCTGCGCGTTCGAGCATTTATTCTCGGCGGCTCAATGGCGTTAGCAAACAGCCACGGTTCACTCAGCGCTGTGTGGATCGCACAGCACCTTGCCAACGGCAGCGTGGACGACGCCACCCTTGTCGGCGCGGAACTCGCGCGCAAACTTGGATGACTTGACGGCCGCGCCCACCTGGTCCGTGACCGTCCCTAGCATTGCCGATCATCGACAGCCAAAACAACACGCCGTGTGATGTTAGCAGAACGACTGAAGGATCAGGCAGCATAGCAGCACGGAGTCGCACCGCTCTTGATGTTGGGCATGAGCCCGCGCGGGCCCAGCACGCGCGCCACCTTGGCCAGCGCTGGCATCATGTCCGGCGTGGCGATCAACCGGTCAAACTCAAGCTTGCCCGCCGCAATCTGCAGCAGCGACAAGAATCGTGGCCGAGTGTAAGGTAGGCAATCAGCATGGCTGCGGGCGCTGTGATGCTGCTGCTGGAAGCGGCCGTACGTCTTGCAGCAGATCGTCCGCGCCAACGCGGTCAGCGCCCGCCGCCTTGGCCTCTTCCGCGGCGGCGCCCTAGCGGGGACGGCATGAGCGCGCATGCGAGGGCTGAGTGTCAGACGACGCCAGACTGGTGTGCAGAGCGGCTATCCAACCTACGCGTGCGGCAACGGCGATCCGGAGTGTTTTGCCAATGGGCTTGGGCAGCAGCGCGACGCCACGCAGCGTCGAGCTGGGGAC
>Ga0180215_1003290_pt1 | contig 15329 bp, 13 predicted proteins | sample eDN3rd37CBELigBY_FD_128871 | JGI IMG/M metagenome (GOLD analysis project Ga0180215, IMG submission 128871) | Enriched backyard soil microbial communities from Emeryville, California, USA - eDNA 3rd pass 37_C BE-Lig BY (version 2) (version 2) | ecosystem: Environmental > Terrestrial > Soil >...
AGACCTGTCCCTACGAGTTGGGGGCATCGTGTTAGTCCTGCCCATGGCGTTCGGCGTGGCGTTCGACGGCGAGTTCTACCAGACGCGAGACGAGGTCGGGCAGTGGCAGGCCCGAGGCCTCCCAGAGGATCGGATACATGCTGATTGCGGTGAAGCCAGGGATCGTGTTGACCTCGTTGAGGTAGATGTGATGGGTATCGCGGTCGAGCAGGAAGTCAACGCGGGCCATCCCGGCGCAGTCGAGGACACGGAAGGCGCGGATCGCGACCTTCCTGATTTCGTCGGCCACTTCGTCCGGAATCGAGGCCGGGACAAGCAACTCCGAGTCGTCGTCAACGTACTTGGCCTCGTAGTCGTAGAACTCGCCAGCCGGGACGATCTCACCGATCACCGAGGCGGTTGGCTCGTCGTTGCCGAGGACCGATACCTCCAGTTCGCGCGCGTTGATGCCCTTTTCGATGACGATCTTGCGGTCATGCAAGCCGGCCTCGCGCATGGCGGCGTCCAGTTCGCTGGCGTCGTGGACCTTACTGATGCCGACGCTGGAGCCAAGGTTGGCTGGCTTCACGAAGCAGGGGTAGCCAAGTTCACGCTCGATGTCGGCCTGGATGGCGTCCGGGAAGCGCTGCCACTCCTTGCGCAGGACCGTCAGCCACGGTGCCTGCGGAATACCGGCCTGTGCCAGTAACTGCTTGGTGATCGACTTGTCCATCGAGACCGCCGACGACATGACCCCGGCGCCGACGTAGGGCAGTCCAGCCAGTTCAAACAACCCCTGAACGGTGCCGTCCTCACCCATCGGGCCGTGCAGGACCGGGAAAATTACATCCAGTTCACCAGCCCATCCGGCAGCCGGAATGACGGCTGGTGCCGACGACTGGTTGGCCCGCATCGAGAGGGCGTTGACGGCGTTGAGGACATCGCCTTCCTCACGCTCATCGCCACTGCCCAACGCAAACAGCGGCGATGCCGACTGTAGCGACTGCATCGGGTCGCCATCGGTCAGCCATGCGCCTTCGCGGGTGATGCCGATCGGGACGATGGCGTAGCCGGCGGCTTCGAGCGCGCCCATAACCGTCTGAGCCGAACGTAGTGAGACATCGTGTTCGCCGGAGCGTCCACCGAAGACGACGCCGACGCGGATTCGGCTATTGTGCGATGTCATGACCAGTCCCCAATCCGTTCGATCTCCGGTTCGAGCAGGACGCCTGTTTCGCGCTGAACCGCCTCCCGGACTACGGTCATCAATTCGACAATGTCAGATGCTGTCGCTTTGTCGTCGTTGACGATGAAGTTGGCGTGCTTCTCCGAGACGACCGCGCCGCCGACGCGGGTGCCCTTCAGTCCACAGCGCTCGACGATCGCGCCACTGTAGTCGCCCGGCGGATTCTTGAAGATCGACCCCGCGCAGGCACCGGTCGGCTGGCTACGGTCACGATACGCGCCGTACTCGTCGGCTTCGGCCTTGAGGGCGGTCGCATCGCCGCGCTCGAAGCGAAAGGTGCCGTCGACGACCACCAGTTGACGCGGACGTGGCGCGTGCTTGAGTCGCGTGTAGCGGTAGGCTGGTTCGAGCCAGTCGCGGTCCTGCTCGATGATGTTCCCCTCGGCATCGACCATCCGCAGCGTCAACAGATGGTCCTTCATCTCGCCGCCATGCGCTCCGGCGTTGTTGACGATCGCCCCGCCGACGTTGCCCGGCAGGCCGACCAGCCAGGCGAGGCCAGCCCAGCCGCGCTCGGCGGCTGTCCGGCCAAACCAGTTGGACGGAGCGAAGGCCGGAACGCGAACGGTGACGCTCGTATCGTCCTCAGCCAGCACCTCCAGCCCGCCCTCGGCGTCTTTGCCGGGTCGCCGGACAAGGATCGTCAACCCACGAATGCCCTTGTCGGACACCAGCAGGTTCGAGCCGCCGCCGAAGATCGTTACTGGCAGATCATGCTCCCGCGCCCAGCGGTAGGCCAGCGCGATCTCTTCGGCCGTCCCGGCCCGAACGAGGAAGTCGGCCGGTCCACCGACGCGGAAGGTGCTGTACAGGTCAGATCGAGCGTCACGCTGGATCGAGATGGTCGTGCCGTTGTCGGTGACCTCGATTGGCGGCGTTTTCTGTGTACGGGTGCTCAACAACCATGCCTATTCATGCTTAGAAGAATCAGGAACGCGACTGTCCGACGATGTCCGCCGCTCGATAGATGTCACCGGCCCCCATCACTAGCACGACATCTCCCGATCGCATCTGTTCGCTGGCGATTGTTGCCGCCGTCTCCGGAGAATCGGCAACGACGAAAGGTTTCGTCATCCGGGCGGCGATATCCGACGAGGCGACTCCCAACGAATCGGTTTCTCGCGACGGATAGATCTCTGCCAGGACGACCGAGTCAGCGCCATCGAGCGCGTCCGCGAACTCGGCCAGCAGCGCCTTCGTCCGCGAATACGTGTGCGGCTGGAAGACGGCGAAGACACGGCGACCTGGATAGCGCTCCCGCGCGGCGGCGATCGTTGCCGCGACCTCGGTCGGGTGGTGGGCGTAGTCGTTGACGACGGTAAGATCCGGCGTATCCACCACGATCTCGAATCGGCGGCTCACCCCACCGAACGCCTCCAGCCCCGGCACGAGTGCCTCGGCCTCGACGCCCAACCCCTCGGACGCCGCCAGCACCGCCAGCGCGTTCAGCAGATTGTGCCTACCAGGCACGGCCAGCCGCAACGCGAACATCCGTCCGCTTGGGGTAGTCACCTGCGCGTCGGGGCCGACTCTCCAGTCGCCGCTGCGCTCGCCGAACGTGACGATCCGGTAGCCGGTTGGCGTGCCAATCCGCTCCAGCAGCAGACGGCAACCCGGGTCATCGCCGCTGATGACCAGCGTCCCGCCGGGGCGGATTCCGGCGACGAAACGGGCGAACGCGTCCAGGACGGAATCCAGGTCGGGGAATATGTCGGGGTGGTCATGCTCGATATTGGTGATGATGGCGACGTGTGGCCGGAGCCAGAGGAACGAGTGATCGTACTCGTCGGCCTCGACGACGAAGTGCCGACCATCACCAAGTCGCGCATTGGTGCCGATCTCACGAACCGTCGCGCCGACCGCGAACGACGGTGACGTTCCGGCCCGCTCCAGCGCCAGCGCTGCCATCCCGGATGTCGTCGACTTGCCGTGCGATCCGGCGACAGCGACGCAGTCGGCGGCATTCGCCAGTAACCCGAGCAGGGCCGCACGCTTGACGACCGGGATGTTGGCTGCGCTCGCCGCGACGACCTCCGGATTATCGCCCCGGACAGCCGCCGTCATGACGACGAGGTCGGCTCCAGCGACGTTCTCAGCGGCGTGGCCGATTGAGACATCGATCCCCTCGACACGCAGCGCGTCGGTCGCGGGCGACTGGCTCATATCCGACCCGCTGACGCGATAGCCGCGGGTCGCCAGCATCCGAGCCAGACCGCTGACGCCGACGCCACCGATGCCAATCATGTGGACGTGCGCCGGTGGGTCGGGCAACTGGATCGTGCCGGAGTCAAAGGATGGAGGAGTCATGATCTGGTCCAAACGTGATCCAGGCGGACGGCGTGTCCCCTGTCATCCTGAGCCGCAGCGAAGGATCTCTCCGCTCTGGCCACCACGGTGTTTCGCGAGGAGAGATCCTTCGCTGCGGCTCAGGATGACAGGGGGTGATGTCGCGTCCTCGCAGGCCCACGACCGATGCGTACATCCACATCATTCCCAGCCTCCATATTCAGCCTGTTGTGGGGCTGCGCGCCCGAACGCCTGCGGGCGGGTGCGCGGACGTGCTCGACTGCTTGCAGGCACTGGGTGGGCCGGGCGTGTCGCGCGACGTCGCGGGGTGCCGCCGGAGTCTTTCGGAGGAGTTGATGCTGCACGGCGCGGCGTCAGTTCGGCAGTCGATAGCGTCTGACGCGAGATGTTGATCAGGATGCCGACTGAAACCATCGCGACGGCGAGTGCGGTTCCACCGGCTGAGATGAACGGCAGCGGAATCCCGGTGAACGGGATTGCGAGCGTCACGCCGCCAATGTTGAAGGCTGCCTGGAAGATGACCCAGGTCGTGATGCCGACCGCCATCAGCGTCCCGAGCGTGTCGGGCGCGCGACGGGCGATCTGGTAGCCGCGCCAGGCGAAGACGACGAAGAGCATCAGGACGAACGCGCATCCGGCCAGGCCGAGTTCCTCGCCGATGACGGCGAAGATCGCGTCGTGGTCGGCGGCTGGGAGCCATGAGAACTTCTGGCGGCTGGCGCCAAGGCCAACGCCGAACAGCCCGCCGGAACCGAGCGCGAGTCGCGCCTGAAACAGTTGCCAGCCGAGGTTGCGGATGTCCGTATCCGGATTGAGGAACACGAGCAGACGGTCACGGCGATACGGCGCCGAGAGCGCCATCGCGAGGAAGGCTGCCGAGCCGAGGATGATAAAGGTCGCAAAGTGAAGCAGGTTCGCACCGGCGACGAAGAACATCGCGATGCCGACGGTCACCAGCAGCGTCGCCGTCCCGAGGTCGGGTTGCAGCATCAGCAGCCCGACGAGGACGCCCATCAGGACCGAGAACTGGACGAGGCCATACGAGATCGACCGAATCCGGACTCCCTTACCGGCGAACCAGGTCGCCATGTAGAGGATCATCACCAGTTTGGCGATCTCAGCCGGCTGGAACGAGATCGGGCCAATAAAGATCCAGGCTTTCGCGCCGTAAATCTCGGTCCCGAGGCCGGGCACGAAGACGAGCGCCGCCAGCAGCAGCATCGTCGCCAGCAGCGCTGGGAACGCGAAGCGCGCGTAGCGGTGGTAGTCGATCCGCGTCGCGATCAGCATCCCGACGCCACCAACGAAGACGTAAGCCAGTTGACGGATCAGTTCCGAGTAACGCGACAGACCGGTCGCGGCGGCCGACTGCGGGAACGACGCTGAAAAAACCATGACGGTCCCGAACATGACGAGAGTGAGCAGGATCGAGAGCAACCACCAGTCCGGCTCATGGTAGCGGGGAGCGCGTCGGAGGCTGGTGCGTGCGCGTGCGCTCATCCGCTCACCTCCTGTTGCAACGCGGCAACGGCTGCCCGGAACATCTCACCCCGATGGAACTCGTCGCGGAACATGCCGAAACTGGCCGTTCCCGGCGAGAGCAGGACGACTGCGCCAGGGCTCGCGACTGCGGAGGCCCGTTTGACCGCCTCCTCCATTGAGCCAAAAGGCCCGTCGATGGAGGTGGCGTTCATCGCTTTGAGTTGAGCGTGCAGGTTCGGCGTCAGCGACCCATCGAGCAGGACGACATGGTGTGCTTGGGTTGCCAGCGCGTCGACCAGTGGCTCAATCGGGAGTTGCTTGTCGAAGCCACCGGCGATTGCCACAATCTCACGCCCTGCGTATGCACTCAAAGCCGCAACAGCCGCCGCTGGAGCGGTCGCTGCCGTGTCGTTGATGTAATCGACGCCATTGATGGTCGCGACGTGCTCCATTCGGTGCGGGACGCCGGGGAAGTTGGCGATGGCACGGGCGATCTCATCGGGTGTCACGCCGATGGAGAGCGCGGCTCCTGCTGCTGCCAGCGCGTTGAGGCGTGAGTGCTCACCGGGAAGACGCAGAGCGTCGACCGGACCGAGGTCAACGGGTTCGCCGTTCCAGATACCGGTAAAGCGGCCAGCACCAATTCCCAACAAACAATCCGGTACGGGCGACATCGCAATGTCGCCCTTCTTCCCTCGCCCGAACGCCTCGGCGGGGAGGCTGGGCGACATTGCGATGTCGCCCGTACCGGATTGTTTGAAGAACTTCACAAGCTGACTATTCGTGCCATCAACCACCCGATCCACCACCGGGTCACCCCCCGGCACGACCAGCCTGTCGTCGGCGGATTGGTGACGAGCGATCGCACCCTTCACCAAAGCGTAGTCGTCGAACGATGCGTAGCGGTCGAGGTGGTCGGGAGAGATGTTGGTGATGACGGCGACGTGTGGTGAGAGGCGATGCTCATCGAGCGCTTCGAGTTGGAACGACGAGAGTTCGAGGGCAACTGGCGTGTCGGGCCGAATCGATGAGAGTTGACCGAGCGCGGAGACGGCCATGTTCCCTGCCAGAACCGCGTCGGGCCACCGTTCGCGGAGCATGTACCAGAGCAGGGTCGTCGTCGTCGTCTTGCCCTTCGTGCCGGTGACGCCGAGGATCGGGGCCGGACAGGCACGGAAGAAGAGCGTCATCTCCATCTCGATGGTCTTGCCGAGGTCACGCGCCAGCACCAGCCATTTCGACTCGCGTGGAACAGCCGGGTTGCGAACAACAACATCCGCCCAGCGGAAATCCTCTTCCTCGTGCCGCCCGAGCGTGTACGTGATCGGCAGTCCCGCCAGATCAGCCAGCGTCCCTGCCAACGCAACCTCGTCGCGCAGGTCAGTCACACGCACCTCAGCGCCCGCCTCAACCAGATAGCGGGCCACACCAAGCCCACCCTGCCGGTTACCGAGTCCCATCAGGAGGACGCGCTTTCCGCGCAACTCCCCCCGATTCCCGATTCCCGATTCCCGATTCCCGCCCGTCATACCGGCGCCAATGCCAACGCCACACCCAGCAAGCCGCTCATCATGCCTGCCAGCCAGAAGCGCATCGTGATCTGGGTTTCGGACCAACCAATCGCTTCAAAGTGATGGTGGAGCGGTGATATCCGGAAAATGCGGCGTCCTTCGCCGTAGCGGATGCGGGTGAACTTGAACCAGTAGCGCTGGATGATGACGGAGGCCGCTTCGACGACGAAGACAGCACCGACGACGATCAGCAGGAGCCATTGGCCGGTCATGAAGGCAGCCGTCGCCAACGAACCACCGAGTGCCAGCGAGCCGGTATCGCCCATCATGACCTGGGCCGGGTGGGCGTTGTACCAGAGGAAGCCGAACAGCGCTCCGACCATCGTGAAACAGAAGGTGACGACGTGGACCTGCCCCTGCAGGAAGGCGATGATGCCGTAGGCCGTGAAGGCGACGGCAGCCGTCCCGCCGGCCAGCGTGTCGAGGCCATCGGCGAAGTTAACGGCATTCGCCGAACCGGCGATCACGAGTGTCGCGATCGGGATATAGATCAGACCGATGTCGTACTGCCCGACGAACGGGATGTAGATACGTTCGAGGTCGAGCGGGTAGTAGAGGACGAAGGCTGCGACTGTCGCGAAGAGCAGCAGCGGTAGCATCTTGTACTTCTCGCTCAGGCCGGTTGTCGTCCCGCCGACGAGGTTCATCTTGTCGTCGATGCCGCCGATGATCGAGCAGCCGATGACGACGAAGAGCGGCAGCAGCGTCGCCTCGCGACCGATGACGTTGAAGATGAGCGTCAGGACGACGACGACCGACGTGAACATGACGCCGCCCATCGTCGGCGTCCCCATCTTGGTGAAGTGGCCCTCCGGACCATCGACACGGATCTTCTTGCCGATGCCGTTGGCCTTGAGCCACTCGATATAGGGCTTCCCGATGATGAGCGTGATCAAGAATGCGACGCCCGAGAGAGCCAGCGAGATCGAGAGATTATCGAGTGGGTCGAGCGGCAGGATCGATGAATCCTCGAACCAGCGACGGATGTCCCCGAAGATACTCAGTACCGGTACCAGGAAGTGCAACAAGCCGGCTACTCCTCATCCCGCTCGTTGCGAAGATCAGCGACGACGGTTTCAAGTTGAAGACTTCGCGAACCCTTAATCAACACCAGGTCACCGTCGCGTAACCCCTCGCGGAGTGCGACGGCCAGACCTGCTTTATCGGCGACGAACGTGACCGGCAGCGATGGACGCGCCCGCTGGGCCTCCTCGCCGATGATCCGGGCACGCTCGCCCATCACGAACAGTTCATCGACGACCTGCGAGGCACGGTCACCCACCATCCGGTGTCCTTCGCGCTCAAAGTCACCGAGTTCCATCATGTCGCCAAAGACGGCCACCTTGCGGCGTGCGTCGAGTTCATCGAGCAGATTCAGCGCGGCAAGGCTGGAGGCCGGGTTGGCGTTGTAGGTGTCGTCGAGCAGCGTGGCCCCGTTGATGGCCGGGACGAGCAGCAGCCGGAGTTGGATGTTCGGCTGCTGGAAGCCGGCCATAATCTCCTCGAACGCCAGCCCAAGCTGGAAGCCAACGGCGAAGCCAGCCAGCGCCATGTGGACGCTGTGTCGCCCCAGCAGCGGGACCGAGACATGGTCGCGCCGTCCACGGTGATGGAGGGTGAACGAGATGCCTTCGAGTCCGTGGCTTTCGAGGTCGGTCGCGCGGATATCGGCCGTGTCGTCGAGTCCGTAGAAGACAACCGGGCACTTTGCCCGCTCGGCCATCTTGCGGACACGCTCGTCGTCGTAGTTGAGCACGGCGACACCGTGCTCGGGCAGCGAATCGACCAGTTCCGCCTTCGTCTCGGCGATCGCTTCGAGCGTCCCCATCCGGCCAAGGTGCGAGTGAGAAACGTTCGTGACGACGCCGATCGTCGGTCTGGCAATCGCGGCCAGTTCGCTGATCTCGCCAAAACGGTAGGCGCCGCCCATTTCCAGGACGACGACCTCGGTATCGGGTGTTACCTCAAGTACCGAGAGTGGCAGGCCAACCTCATTGTTGAAACTCTTGGCGCTGCGGGTGACGCGGAAGCGCTGCCCCGCAATGGCAGCGAGCACTTCCTTGGTGCTGGACTTTCCGATGCTGCCGGTGATGCCGATCACGTGCGGTGTGAACAGGCTACGCCAGTAGGTCGCCAACTCCTGGAGGGCGACCAGCGTGTCCGGGACGACAATGGCCGGCAGATCGCCGAGGTTGTAGCGGCTGTACCACTCCTCACTGACGAGGACGGCCGTCGCTCCATTCTCGTAGGCGTCCGGCACGAAGCGGTGTCCATCCTGATTCTCGCCGCGAATGGCGACGAACAGGTCATCGGGCTGGACATCGCGCGAGTCGTGGACGACACGTCGGAACAACTCGTTGCGGGAAAGATCGCCGGCAAGCCGACCACCGGTGCCGGTCAGAACATCATGTGCGCGAATCATGGCACCTCCTCCGGATGCGTTGGAGGAATACCGTACAGCATGAACAGTTGCTCAAACACCCTCGTCAATGCCGGGTTGCTGACAACCAGCCCGGTCTCTCCCTTCTTGGGCCAGTCGATCTTGACGAGGACGGTGAAGCGCGGGTCGGAAACGGGACCGAAACCGACGATCGAGGAAATGGCTGCGTCCTCGAGATAGCCGCCCTCCGGTGACGGAATCTGGGCCGTACCGGTCTTTGCGCCGATCCGGTAGCCGGGGACGCTGATGTAGAGGCTGTCGTCGTGGTGGACGACCGATTCCAGCATCTCGCGCATCGTCGCCGACGACTCGGCCGAGATCACCTGGCGGACCTGCTGCGGCTGGGTGACGGTGACGTTCTCACCGTCGTGGATCTCCGAGACGATGTACGGCTGCATCAACCGGCCACCGTTGACAATCGCCGAGAAGGCGTTGACGAGTTGAAGCGGGGTGCAGGCGATGCCCTGTCCGAAGGCATTGGTGTAGTGCAGGACGTCGTTCCAGCCCTCCTCGCCGGGCAAGGTCAGGATGCCGCCTTCTTCGCCCTGGAGGTCGACACCGGTAGGGACACCGAAGCCAAAGTCCTGCAACGACTGGTAGAACCGCTCCTGCCCGATTTCCTCGGCGACGAAGATCGCCCCGAGGTTGGACGAACGCTGCAGCATCTCGCGGACGCTGATCTCCCCGAACACCGCGTGTTCGAAGTTGTAGATCTTCGACCCGTCTTCAAGCGCGATAAATCCCGGTTCGTCGTTGTGGACCGTGTCGGGCGTAACAGCGCCGCTGTCGATGCCAACCGCCATCACGATCGACTTGAAGGTCGAGCCTGGCTCGTAGATCATCGAGATGGCTGGATTCAGGAACACCGACGGGTCGGTGACATTCTCATAGACGTTCGGGTTGTAGGTCGAACGGTTGGCGATGCCGAGAATCGCACCCGTCTGGGTGTCCTGGACGAGAATCGTTCCGCCGCGCGCGCCCTGTTCCTTGACGACATCGTCGAGAATCTCCTCGATAGCGCGCTGGACGGCGCTGTCGAGTGTCAGGACGAGGTCAACGCCATCGACCGGCGAATCCCAGGTCGATTGGGTCAGCCCAATGACGTTCCCGAGCGCGTCACGCTCGCCGACCAGTTTGCCGGGCGTACCGTCGAGCAGGTCGTTGTAATAACCCTCGACGCCGTAGTTACCCTGCAGATCGTCGGTGGTGAAGCCGATCAGGTGCGAACCGAACGCGCCGAACGGGTAGGTTCGGCTCGGCTCCGGGTCGAGAACGATTCCGTCTATCCCGAGCGCCTCAATCTTTGCGGACGCCTCTGGCGACAACTGACGCGCAAGCAGCACCCATTCCAGCCCCGACTGGTTGAGGGCATCCTCGATGTCCTCGACCGACCGGTTGATCAGCGGCGAGAGTTGCTCGGCAGCGGCGCGCTTATCGACGATCTGGTCGAGGATGGCCGACACGCGATTGGCCGGGACGTTGGTCGCCAGCCGGACGCCACGGGCATCGAAGATTTCGCCACGCCGGGCCGGGACGATGTTCTCCTGCATCCGCTCGGCAATCGCCCACTCGCTGAACTCGCCGGAGCGAACGACCTGGACCGATACGACCCGGTAGCCGATCAGGCCGACGAACAGGACAAAGATGAAGAACAGCGGCATCACCCGCCCGCGCGATTCGAGCATCGGTGGTCGCTGGCTCATGGCGTGCTCCCATCCGAGTTGCTCGCCTCAGCCTCGCCGGTCAGCCGGTCCCAGACGCGCTCGACCATCGAGCGCTCTTTCGGCTGCTCCGGAGCCGGGACATCCAGTTCATCGCTGGCAGGGCGTGGAACCGAGAGGTAGATGCGAGCATCAAGAGGCAGCATGCCGAGTTGACCGCGCGCGGCAAGTTCGATCTTCGGCAATGCCTCGTAGCCGGCCACCTGATAGGTCAGTTGCTGGTTCTCGAGCGACTTCTGCATCCGCTCGTTCTCCAGTTGGCTGACGGTGTAACCCAGCCCGGCCACCTGGCTGGTCTGGATCAGGTAGAGCAGCCCAACGATCGTGATGGTCGCCGCGACGATCAGGAAGACGGCAGGGTTGCCAAGCCGTTGACGGCTGGGTGGCGCACCGGCTGGCCGCTGAATCGTGGGACGAGCATCCTGCACGACCTCGCGGTCGAGCGTCCGGATCGGTTGGGTTTCGGTCCTCATGCGTCGCTCAGCCGCTCCACGACCCGGAGCCGTGCGCTCCGCGCTCGCGGGTTGGCCGCGACTTCCTCTGCCGAGGCTCGAACGTCCTTGCCAACTCGCGCAACCGTCGCGACGTGGCCGCAGATGCAGACCGGGACATCACGCGGGCAGATGCAGCCCCGTGAGGCGTCGACGAACGCCTGCTTGACGATCCGGTCTTCGAGCGAGTGGAACGAGATGACAGCCAGACGGCCACCCGGCGCCAGCAGCCCGAGCGCGGCCTGAATACCCCGCTCGACCTCGCCGAGTTCGTCATTGACGGCGATCCGCAACGCCTGGAAGGTCTTGGTCGCCGGGTGAAGCCGCTTCGAGCCATGCTTCGGCCCGACCGTCCATTCGACCATGTTGGCGAGTTGATGGGTGTACTCGATCTTGCGCCGGTCACGCTCGCGAATGATGACGCGGGCGATCTTCCGGGCGCGAGTCTCCTCGCCGTACTGGTACAGGATGCGCGTCAGTTCGTCCTCATCGACGGTCGCGATCAGTTCGGCAGCCGTGATGCCCTGCGTCTGGTCGTAGCGCATGTCCAGTGGTCCCTCGTGCATGAACGAGAAACCCCGCTGCGGGTCATCGATCTGGATCGACGAGAAGCCGAGATCGAGCAGGATGCCATCGACGTGCTCGAAGCCATAGCGAGCCGCCGCGCGCTTCATGTCGGCGTAACTGCCATGGACGAAGTGGAGTGATCCCGGATAGAGTGCCGCCAGCGGCTCGAAGTTGGCACGCGTCTCCGCATCGCGATCGATACAGATCAACGTGCCGTTCGGCTGGATCCGCTCCGCGATGAGTCGCGAGTGTCCGCTACCACCGAAGGTGCCATCGATGTAGACACCACCGGGCATTGGGGCGAGGGACTCGATGACTTCACGGGGCATGACACTGACGTGTCCGGACTGCCCGAAGGCGTGGTTATCGAACGGGCTGGTGCCCGCATCGCCGGTTTGCTCACTCATTCGACGTTCCCCACCCAGCGCCAATGAACCGATCCGCGCCCCGCTTCGTCATCGCAACCTAGACCAGCGCGGCCAGCTTCTCGGCAATCGACGCGCCATCGCGTTCGACCAACTCGTCCTGCGCCGCCCAGCCGTCGGGCGACCAGATCTCAATAAACGAATGCATGCCGACCACGACCGCTTCACGGTCGAGTCCGGCGTGTGTCCGCAACTCGGCTGGAACGAGGATACGTCCCTGCCGATCGAGCATCAGGTCGGTTGCATTGGCGAACAGCATTCGCCGCAGCAGCCGAACGTCCGGATCCCCGATCGAGAGCGCCGAAACCCGCTCGGCGAGCGGCGCCCAGGCAGCCATCGGGTAGACCAGCAGGCAGTTCTCGAAGCCACGGGTGATCACGACACCGTCGCGCAACTCATCGCGGTAGCGCGCCGGCAGCGCGAGCCGTCCCTTCTCATCCAGATTGTGGCTGTGTCGCCCGAGGAACACCCGTGTTGCCTGCCTTGCCTGACCTGTTTACTTCATCAGACCGACTCGACGTGCCACTTCACTCCACTGGGGGCCGGATTATCCACATTCACCCCCACTTATCCCCACTTTCCCCCACACTTGTCCACAGTATGACACGTTGAGGGTGTACGTACAAGGGCTTCGCTCAGTGATTAGGTGTTAGGTGATAGGCATTAGGAGATGCTTCACCGAGTCGAAGGGGCCACGCTCTCCCCGGAGTCGACTCCTAATACCTAACACCTGACACCTAATCACTTCAGCGCGTACGTACGCAGTTGACAATCTGGAAATAGAACATGCGTTCTGATAGAATGCAGGGACGAAAGGAGACCTGCGCATGTACCTTGGTTGGTATGACCCGGACAAGAAGAAGGCGACCGGTCGCAAGCTGGCGGACGCGATCTATCGATACGAGCGCAAGTGGGGCCGCAAGCCATCGGTGGCGCTGATGAATGCCGCTGATGTGTCCCAGTTGACCGACGATGCCGGTGTCGAAATCCGGACGGCGTCGCATGTCGCGCCCAACACATTCTTCGTCGGCGACGACGACGTAGAGGAGCCGGAACTGGCTGCCGCGTGAACCGCACCTCTGTCGTCCTGAGCCGCAGCGAAGGACCTCCCCTGCGTCGGATACCCAGGTGGTTAAGGCGGAGAGGTCCTTCGCTGCGGCTCAGTAGTGCACCAGAATGATCTTGCCGGATGACATGTTCGGGAGTGCTGTCCCGTAACCCCTGTCATCCCGACGAACGGAGGGATCTCGTCCTCGTTGAACCCGTGCAGCGCGAACGAGTCACGAGATCCCTCCGTTCGTCGGGATGACAGGGCCACAGAACGACGCAACCCAACGCAATGACTGTGGTGGACTACTCAGGACGACAGAGCGTTCAAGCCGTGGCCGGGTATCCTCCGGGCGCGTTTCCTCATGACATCAGCGCCCGGAAAGCCGGGTTCGGGTCACCCCCTTTTTTGCACCCGCGCCAGGCTGCCCCACGTGCCGTCGTGACGAACGCGTCCGGAGGATACCCGGTGGCGGTGGCGAACGGGAATCGGGATTCGGGAATCGGGGGTAGAGGAGCCGGTCATTCCGCTATTCCCGAATCCCGTTCATGCTACATTCCCGCTCGTATCGAATGAGCGAGTGGAGGATGCCGTGAGCACTGCCAAACCACGTCTGCGTGATCTTGGGATCACGATTGGGACAATGTCGCCGGGAGAACTCAACGCGATCACCGACGTGCCGGGCGTGCGGGTCGGGCAGACGACGGTCATTCATGGCGATGGGCCGCTGCGAGTTGGCGAAGGTCCAGCGCGGACGGGGGTGACGGCGGTTCACCCGCACGAGGGATCGGTCTGGGCTGAGCAGGTTCCGGTTGCGATCGAGATCCTCAACGGTGCGGGAGAGATCACCGGCCACGCCAACATCGACGAGTTCGGGATGCTGGCGTCGCCGGTCATGATCACCAACACGCTCTCGGTCGGTGCCGTTCATCAGGCGACGGTCGAGTGGCAGGTGCGGATGCACCCGCAGATTGGGCCGGAGGAGTGGTCGGCACCGGTCGTCGCCGAGACCTATGACGGCTTCCTCAACGACACTGCTGGCCAGCACGTCACCCGCGAGCACGTCTGGGAAGCGCTCGATTCCGCCACGAGCGGCCCGGTCCGCGAGGGCAATTGTGGCGGCGGGACCGGAATGCTGCTGTTCGGCTTCAAGGGCGGGACCGGCACGTCGTCCCGCATCGTCGAGTTCGATGGGCAGCCGTACACGGTCGGCGTTCTTGTCCAGGGCAATTTCGGCGGCCGCGAGCAGTTCATGGTCGATGGTGTCCCGGTCGGACGCGAGATCACCGATCTGCAACTGGAACGAGGTGCGTCTCCCGGCACCGTCAGCGACGGGTCAATCATCGTTGTCATCGCGACCGATCTGCCATTGTCGGATCGCCAGCTCAGCCGCCTCTGCCGGCGCGGGATGCTCGGATTGAGCCGGGTCGGTTCGGTCGCCAGCAACGGCTCAGGCGACCTGTTGATCGCCTTCACGAACCACCCCGATTGTCGAGTCCCCTACCCCGACGAGCCGACGATCATCACGTCGCCACGTCTCGCCGATGGAATCCTGACTCCGGCCTTCCAGGCGACGGTTGAGGCTACCGAAGAAGCCGTCATCAACGCGATGGTCGCCGCCGAAACGATGACGGGCCGTGATGGCAACACCGCCTACGCCCTCCCCCACGACCGGCTGGTCGAGGCGATGCGAAAGTACGGGCGGCTCCACTGATTGTGTCGAGCAGCAACACCACAGTTCCTCTGTGGTCCTGAACTGTTCACCACAGCATCCCATTCGGGTGCGGAGCGAGATCTGGTAGGGGCCGGTCCTGTACCGGCCCGCGCGGGGTGCCCTCTGGGCCATGGCGCCCGGTCTGAACATGGGACGTTGGCCACGGGTCACCAACGTCTGCGCCCGTATCCCTACGCCGATGTCATCGAGAAGGCGCCTCACGGCGCGGGCCGGTACAGGACCACCGGTTCCAACTTAATCGCTGCATGGTGGTGTGCAGCGACGGTGTGCATAGCGTGGTTGGCGCCAGACGGGTCGCGCGTCGAGACTGATGGCGG
>Ga0180215_1003293_pt1 | contig 15311 bp, 15 predicted proteins | sample eDN3rd37CBELigBY_FD_128871 | JGI IMG/M metagenome (GOLD analysis project Ga0180215, IMG submission 128871) | Enriched backyard soil microbial communities from Emeryville, California, USA - eDNA 3rd pass 37_C BE-Lig BY (version 2) (version 2) | ecosystem: Environmental > Terrestrial > Soil >...
CCAGGCGGCGACCCGCGCCTTCCAGATCTCTTCTCGTTCCATGTGCCGGATGGTGCCGGAACGCGCCTGGTCACGGAGGGACGGGGCTCATGCAGCGGATACAGCAGTGGCTCTCCGGCACGCCGTGCTCGTCGCACCAGTCGCCCTTCGCCTTGAATACGGGAGCGATGTCGGGGTTGCACTGCGTGCAAACGGCAGCGGGCACGCCGTGCTCGCACAGGCCTGCGGGAGCTGGCGCGGTTGCCATGGCAGGTTTCGCCGCCGCCGACGAATCCGGGCCCTTCGCGCATGCATAAAGCAATACGGGTACCGCGGCGACGACTACCAGCGCGCGCCTCACTTGATGCCCTTCTTCGCGAGTTCGGGGTTGCAAAGCACGCACTGCGACTCGGGCCGCGCATGCTCCTGGCACCAGTCGTTCTGGGCGCGGAAGGCGGGCTCGAGCTTGGGGTTGCAGCGGGCGCAGATGTCGGACTGAACGCCGTGCTCGCAAACAGCAGCGGCCTTTGCCACAGCGGCGGATGCACCGGCCGGCTGGGCGGGAGCAGACGACTCCGAGCAGGCGGCGGCGAAGAACGAGGAGACGAGGACGGCAACGAAAACGGACGTACGCATGGATGGCTCCAATCCCGGCAGGTAGCCGGCGAGTGCATGAACGGAGTGACGTGAGAGGCGCACGAGCGCATGGAGGGCGTCCGCTCGAGCTGCGGACACACGTCTCCCGTGGCGGCGCGCTAGTGGAGACTGGGCGGGTACTCGATGGCGCGCGAGCGCCCGGGCGGCAGCTCGGCGAGCTCGGCGCGAGCCGGCAGCGGCACTTCGCGCGCAACCGTAGACGCTTGCCGAATCTCGGGCGCTCCTGCGGTCCGTTGCGGGCAGCAGGAGCTGGCACACAATGGTGAGCAGGCACCTTCGTCGTCTGCGTCAGCCGCGTGCTCGTCCGAATCGGGACAGCAGTCGTCCGCGGGCACCGCGCGCTGCGCCGAAACCGCAACGAGCGCACGGGCGGCCGGCGGGGCCAGGGAAACCCCGAGGACCAGCACGAGCATGACGAAGCGTGCCCACGTGCGCATCAGCACCGGTTCCTACCAACGGCCGAATAATCGGTCAACGAACGGGGCCTTCTCGGCCTGGCAAGCAAGCGGCCTGGCGCCAAGCACAGCCGGTGTCTGCACCGCTCAGCTACCATAGTCGAATCCTCGCGAGACGAGCGCGCGCCACCGTCGCTGCCGGTGCCGGTAGAAGAAATGCGCGAACGCCCATACGAACGGCGTCAATGCGCCAGCGTGGACGTAAAGGACGTCGGTGTAGTCGGTCCCGCCATCCGGGCTCGGCTGGACGAAAATCCTGTGATCCCACGTCTCCGCGAGCTGCCCGACGCCATCGTCACGGAGCGTGTGCGCGCGCCCGTCCGACGAACGGGAAATTCGGATGAGCTGCTTTCCGGCCGGAAGCAAGCCGACCAGCAGCATCCGCACCTCGTAGGAGCCGTCCGACCAGATCGGCGGCAGTTCGGAGGGGCTCGCCGGCCGGAACCGAACGACCGGCGCAGCCACGTGCTCCAGCAGACGTGACGTCTGAACTTCCTCCCAGACACGTTCGGGAGGGGCCGGCAGGTGTGTCGTCAACGAGAGCCGCATGCAGCCTCCCGGCGTCTAGCCACGAATCCGAAGGATCCGCACGGCGCCCCAGAGTACGAGCAACCCGATGAGCGTACCGACCACGAGGTCGGGATAGCTGGAGCCCGTCCACGCGACGAGCACGCCAGCGGTGATGACGCCGATGTTCGCGAGCACGTCGTTGGCCGAGAAGATGTAGCTGGCCTTCATGTGCGCCCCGCCCTGCCGATGCCGCGAGACGAGAACGAGGCAGGCCACGTTGGCGCAGAGCGCGATCGCCGAGACGGCCATCATCCACTCCGGCTCGGGATCGCTTCCGACGAAGAACCGGCGGACCACCTCGCTCAGCGCGCCGAGCGCAAGGGCCAGCTGCAGAAAACCGCTGAACCGCGCCGCATGGAGCTTGTGTGACGCGGCACGCCCCACGACGTACAGGCTCAAGCCGTACACCATCGCGTCGGCGAGCATGTCTAGCGAGTCGGCGATCAGGCCGGTCGACTGGACGATGAAGCCCGCGGTCAGCTCGGCCACGAACATGACGGCGTTGATGGCCAGAACGATCCAGAGCGTTCGTGCCTCGGCGGCATCGCCCGAGGTGTCGGCCTGCAGGCCCTCCACCGCTCGAGCGCCGGTCTGCGTCTCGAGCAGGGACGCTCCGAGCCCCAGCGGCTCGAGGCGCCCAGCGATCTCCCGCGCAGCGCCGCGATCGTGCCAGACGGTCACACGCCGACCAGGCAAATCGAACGTGAGTCCGCGCACCGTGCCGACGCCGTCGAGGGCCAGCCGAATGGTTCGCTCCTCGGACGGGCAATCCATCCGCGGCACGTTGAACTCGCTCCGCTCGATCGAAGTTTCAGCCATTGCTTGAACCGCCTTCGCTGTTCGCGCGCTTGCCGGACACTGCGTCGCGCACCAGGCGCTCGACCCGCTTGTTCGCGAGCGTGTAGTAGACGAGCTTCCCCTGCGCCCGGAACTTCACGAGCCCCACGCGGCGGAGCAGCTGCAGCTGCCGCGACGTAGTAGGCATCGACCGGTTCACCAGGTGCGCCAGGTCACAGACGCAAAGCTCCTCGTGCGCGAGCGCGTGGAGCAGCCGCAGCCGGGTGGGGTCGCCGAGCGCCGCATACATCTCGGCGGCATCACGACATTCGTCGAGAGTGGCCAACGCCGACTCAACGGCGGCGACCTTGCGCTCGTCGATCACGTTCGTCTGGCAGATCCCTGTGGCAGCTGCCCTCTGCTCCGCGCTCGTTTTCACGTTTGCGTAAGTAAGCAATTGACCGAGGTTCGTCAAGTTGGACTGCTCAGCAGTGCTGACACGACTGCTCCTCGCCGGGTGCCTCCACCTGCAGAGTGACGTGGCCGATGCCAAACCGTTCGTGCACGGCCGCGCGGAGAGCGGCTATCTGCACGGTCGCTCCGCTCTCGGCGATGACGTGTGCCGACAGCGCGACGAGCCCGCTGCTGATCGTCCAGACATGGAGGTCGTGCACTGCGGCCACCCCCTGGGATGCACGAAGCGTTTCGCGAACCTCGTCGACGTCGATGTTTCCGGGCGCCCCCTCCATCAGCACAGCGGTCGCTTCCTTCAGCAGGTGCCACGACGAGTAGATCACCAGAAGCGAGATGAGCAGAGATGCAACCGGATCGACCCAGTTCCAGCCGAACGCCCAAATCAGCGCACCTGCGATGATCGCCTGCACGCTGCCCAGCATGTCCGTGAAGACGTGCAGCCAGGCGCCGCGAACGTTCAAGCTCTCGTTGCGCTGGCCTCGCAGGATGAGCAACCCGGCGACATTGACGACGAGGCCGCCGGCGGCAATCACCATCATCGCGCCGCCCTGCACCACGCGCGGCTCACGAAACCGCTCCCATGCCTCCACGCCGATGAAGAGCGCGATCGCCACGAGGGTCGCGCCGTTGGCGAGCGCAGCGAGAATCTCTGCGCGGTAGTAGCCGTAGGTCCGCCGTGGATCGGGCGGCCGCTTTGCGATCCAGATCGCAAACAGGGCAAGCGCCAGAGCCGCTACGTCCGAGAGCATGTGCCCCGCGTCCGCCAGAAGCGCCAGCGAGTTGGTCCAGAGACCACCGATGACTTCGGCCACCATGTAGCTGGCGGCGAGCCCAAGGGTGAGTGCGAGCGGCCGCGTGCTCCTCGATCTGCCGCCGCCGTGCCCGTGATCGTGTCCTGCGCCCATGATTCCTCCCGGCTCGTTCCGCCTAACGCGGCGGGGGCATCCCGACGTTCGGGGCACCCCCGCCATTACGCAGGACTAGAGAGCGGCGGCGTCTCGCTCGCCGGTTCTCACGCGGACGGCCGCGTCGACCGGAACGACGAAGACCTTCCCATCGCCCAAGTTGCCGGTTCGCGCGGTGCTCACGATGACGCCCACGACCGCGTCGACCTGGTCGTCATGGACGACGATCTCGATCCGGACCTTGGGAAGAAAGTGGAGAGCGCCGGGCGCGCGCACCTCGCCGAGCCCTGTCGCTCCACGCTGCCGACCGAAGCCGCGCACGTCGGACACCGTGATTCCGCCGATGCCCGCCTGCGACTCGAGCGCATCGACCACAGCGTCAAGTTTGCGCGGCTGCAGGATGGCCCACACGAGCTTCATCGCTTTCTCCCTTCTTTCGGTCGAACCAGGGATAGACCGCCGGCAACACGAGCAGCGTGAGCAGCGTCGAGGTGAACAGGCCGCCGATCACCACGGTGGCGAGCGGCTTCTGTACTTCGGCGCCTGCGCCAGTCGAGAGCGCCATCGGCAGGAAGCCGAGGGACGCGACGAGCGCAGTCGTCAGCACCGGGCGGAGTCGCATGTGCGCCGCATCGTGCGCTGCCTGCTTCGGCGGAAGGCCGTCCTTCCGGAGCGAGCGGATCGCAGACACGAGCACCAGCCCGTTCAGCACCGCGACGCCGAACAGCGCGATGAAGCCGACCGCAGCCGAGATGCTGAGTGGCATGCCACGAACCAGCAGCGCGAGGAGCCCGCCGCTGATCGCAAACGGGATGTTCAGGTAGATCAGCAATGCGGGCGCTACTGCACCGAAGGCCGCATAGAGCAGCAGGAAGATGAGCAGCATCGTGAACGGCACGACCACCGCGAGGCGCGCGCTGGCCGACTGGAGGTTCTCGAACTGCCCGCCCCAGTTCAGCCAGTAGCCGGTCGGAAGATCCAGCTGCCTGTCGATCCGGGCCTGCGCCTCGTCGACGAAGCTCGCCACGTCACGCCCGCGCACGTTCGCTTCCACTGTGATCCGCCGCTGCCCATTCTCGCGGCTCACCTGCGCCGGCCCCGGCTCGACGGTTACGCTCGCGAGCTGGCCGAGCGGGATCATCTGCCCGTTCGGTCCCGGGATGCGGATGTTCTCGATCTGCTCGACATTCTGGCGTGCACTCGACGCAAACCGCACCTGCAACGGGAAGCGCCGCTGCCCTTCGAGCACCACGCCCACCTGGCGACCGCCCAGCGTTTCCACCGCCTCGAGGACCTCACGCGCGTCGATGCCGTACCGCGCGAGTGCCGCCCGATCGATCTTCACGCGCGCGACTGGCAGCCCCGCCACCTGCTCGGCCTTCACGTCGGCTGCACCAGGTACGGCCGAGAGGACGCGAACGAGCTCACCTCCGACGCGCTCGAGCTCCGCGAGGTCATCGCCGTAGACCTGCACGGCCACGTCGGACCGAACGCCGGAGATCAGCTCGGAGACACGGAGCTCGATGGGCTGCGAATAGGAGAACATGGTGCCCGGCACTTCAGCGGTGAGGGCTTTGTCGAACGCGGCGACCAGTCCCTCGCGCGTGTCGGCGGTGGTCCACTCGTCGTGCGGCTTGAGCATCACGAAGATGTCGCTGATCTCCACGCCCATGGGGTCGGTGGCGATTTCCGCACGGCCCGTCTTCGAGACGACCGTCGTCACCTCGGGGAACCGCTTGAGCACCCGCTCGATCTCGCCGGTCTGGCGCACCGACTCCTCCAGCGCCACCGAAGGAACTCGCCATGCCTGCAGGGCGATGGCGCCTTCGTCCAGCCGCGGCATGAACTCCGCGCCGAGCAGCGGAACGGTCGCGAGACTTGCAACCAGCAACCCTGCCGCTACCGCAGGTGCGAGGACGGGTCTGCGCAGAACGCGTGCGAGGGCCTTCTCGTAGGGCTTGCGCACGGCACGGACGACGAAGCTCTCCTCCTCCTTCATGCGGCGCGGCAGGACGAGCGACGCGAGCGCGGGAACGAACGTCATCGAGAGGATGAAGGCGCCCGCCAGCGCACAGATCACCGTGACGGCCATCGGCCCGAACATCTTTCCCTCGATTCCCGTGAGAGCGAGGATCGGGATGTAGACCGCTGCGATGATCACTTCGCCGAACGCTGCCGCCTTCCGGACTTCGACCGCGGCGCGGTACACGACTTCGTCCCGCTCTTCCTTCGTCAGCGCACGGCCGAGCTCGTGGTTCTTCTCCGAGATGCGCCTTGCGCAGTTCTCGATGATGATCAGCGCGCCATCGACGATGAGACCGAAGTCGATTGCTCCCAGCGACATGAGGTTGCCGGAGACACCGAACCAGCGCATGCCGAGAAACGCGAAGAGCATCGCGAGCGGGATGGCGCTTGCCACGACGAGACCGGCCCGCAGATTCCGCAGCACGATGAACAGCACGAAGATGACGAGCAGGCCACCTTCGATCAGGTTGGTGGCGACCGTCTTGATCGTCTTCTGCACGAGCTCGGTGCGATCGTAGAACGGATCGATCGTCACGCCCTGGGGAAGGGACGGTGCGATCTGCGCCACCGCCTGCTTCACGTCCTGGACGACGGTGCGAGCATTCGCCCCCTGCAGCATCATCACGATGCCGGTCACCACCTCGCCGCGTCCGTCGCGAGTGACTGCGCCCTGGCGGACCATCGGTGCGAACCGGACGTCGGCAACGTCACCGATCGTGATCGGCGTACCTGTTTCGCTCGACCGCAGCACCACCGCTCGAACGTCGTCCAGCGACGTGATGAGGCCCTCGCCACGCACGAGCACCTGCTCGCCACGACTCTGGATATAGGCCCCGCCCACGTTGGCGTTGCTGCCCTCGAGCGCCTGGAAGATCCGGTCGAGCGAGACGTCGTAGGCGAGCAACCGTTCCGGATCGACCTGCACTTCGTAGGTCTTCAGCTCGCCGCCGAAGGAGTTCACCTCGACGACGCCCGGAACCTGGCGCAGCCGGGGGGCGATCTGCCACTCGAGGATGCTGCGCAGCTCCATCTGCGACAGGTTCTCGCCCTTGACCTCGAACTGATAGATCTCGCCGAGACCCGTCGAAATCGGACCCATCTCCGGACTGCCGTAGCCGGGCGGGATCTCCTCGCGCGCCTGGCTGAGGCGCTCACCGACCAGCTGGCGTGCAAAATAGATGTCGACCGAGTCGTCGAAGACGACCGTGACGACCGACAGCCCGAACTTCGAGACGGAGCGCACCTCCTCCACGTCGGGCAGACCGCTCATCGCGAGCTCGACGGGATAGGTGATGAAGCTCTCGACCTCCACCGGGCCGAGTCCCGGCGACGATGTGAGCACCTGCACCTGCACGTTGGTGACGTCGGGCGATGCGTCGATCGGAAGATTTCGCAGGGCGTTGAGCCCCGCTGCGATCAGCAGAATCGTCATCCCCAGCACGAGGAAGCGATGCGTGATCGAAAAGCGGATCAGCTTGTCGAACATGCGCCCTCCCTAGTGTGAATGACCTTCGCCCATGCTCTCTTTCGAAAGCTCGGACTTGAGGATGAAGGCGCCGTTGACCACCACAGGCTCGTCGCCCTGCAGGCCTTCCACGATCTCCACCTGCGAGGCCGTGGTCGTCCCGACGCGCACCGGAATCGGCTTGAACTGGTTCGGCCCGGACTGGACGAAGACGACGTCACGCCCTTCGACCGACTGCACGGCTTCACGCGGAACGACAGGCCTCTGCGGAGCATCACCGTTGCCTGCCGCAATCTCGCCGCTCGCGAACATGCCCGGCTTGAGCCTGCCCGATTCGTTGGGGATCACGACGCGGACCTGCGTGGTACGCGTCCTCGGATCGATCACCGCACCGACGTAGTCGACGACACCCTGGAACTTCTGGTCGGGCGCTGCCTGCAGCGTGAACGTCACCTGCTGGCCCTTCTGCACGTGAAGGGCGGCGCCCTCCGGCACCTGCAGCAGCGCCCACAGCTCGTCGAGCTGGCCCACGGTGAAGATGTTCGCCGTGGGTTCGATGCTCTCACCCGGAGCTGCGTTCACCTCGAGCACCGTGCCGGCAATCGGGCTGCGCAGTGGAAAGCGTGCGCCCTCGTGGCTCGAGCTGGCGACCAGCTTGCGGATCTCGTCCTCGGTGAGACCGAGCGTATGCAGCTTGTCGTCGGCCGCCTCGCGATCCGCGCGAGCAGCGACCCACGCCTCTTCCGCCTGGCTCATCTCCCGCTGGGAGCTGATGCCCCTCTCGAACAGCCGCTGTTCCCGTTCGTAATTGCCGCGGGCCACACGTGCCTTGGTTGCGGCTGCGAGATACTCCGCGCGGAGCGTGCCCACTGCCGGGCTCTCGATGATCGCGAGAACCTGCCGCTCGTTGACCTCGTCGCCCGGCTTCACGTGCAGCTGCGCGATGCGGCCGGGAACCCGTGCTGCCACTCGCGCGGTGCCGTTCTGCGCGAGCGTCAGGCTCGCGGGAGCAGTGACGGTCTGCTGCAGCGCCTTCATCTCCGGCTTGCCGACCTGCAGGCGCGCCGACTTCACGGCAGCATCCGTCAGCTCGACGAGATCTTCGTGCCCGCCCTCGCCATGCTCTGCCCCGTGACCGTCCTCACCCTCCGCATGCTCGTCGTGCGTTCCGGCTGCCTCTGCGTGTCTCTCTCCGGCAGCGGGATGTTCGTCCTTGGGGCAACCAGTCAGCGCCAGCGAAAGGAGTGCGAAGGCGATGCCCAACAGCTTCGTCTTCATTCGAGCCTCCCGAGCACCCGGAGCACCTCGGCTTCGGCGCGATCCAGATCTTCCTGGGCGTCGATCCACGCTTGCTGCGAGGCCAATGTTTCGCGACGCACGAGGAGCAGCTGCAGGAAGTCGATCTTCCCGGCGCGGTAGGCCTCGTTGACCATCTCGAGGTTCTGCTCGAGCGCCTGAACTGCGTCGTTGCCAAACGCATCGACGGTCGCGCGAGCGGTCTCGTATCGGCTCAGCGCAAGCTGCAGCTCGGCCTCCACCCGCCGCTGGAGTGCAGCGAGCTCGGCCGCCGCCTGTCGCACCTGCGCGGTGGCCACCGCCCTTCCCTCCTGGTTGCGGTCGAAGATCGGGAGAGGGACGGCGAGCGTGCCCTGAACGATCCGATCGCCTTCCTCCTGCCGGTAGCTCGCGCCGACGGCGATGTCGGGAAAGGCCTCAGCCGCCGCAAGCTTTGCTGCAGCCTTTGCCGCGTCGAGCTGCAGCTCGGCCGCGATGAGGTCCATTCGCTGCTTCGCCTGTTCACGAAGCGCCGCTGCAGAGCCGGTCAACTGTCCGCCGAGGTTGCCGGTCAACTGCAAGCCGGTATCCGCGCCAACTGCGAGCAGGAGGGCCAGATTGTTCTCGGCGGCTGCCTGCTGCTGCTCAGCGACACCGCGCTCGCGCATCGCCCGGCCGAGCTCCACGCGTGCCGTGTTGACCTCGAGTCGGGTACCGGCCCCGGCCTCGAGGCGCTCGTTCGCTGCGGCGAGTGCCTCTTGCGCAAGCCGCGTCGCCTCGCCTGCGAGTTGCTGTCGCTCCCGCGCGGCGAGCGCAGCGCCGAATGCCTGCCGAACCTCCGCAGCGAGCGCGACCGCACGTGCCTCGAGGCGGGCTCGGGCCGCGAGGAGCTCCGCCTCGCGCAACGCGATGCGGTTACCCCGCTGCCCCGCGATTTCGAGCTCCTGGGTGAGACCGACAGACCAGTCGAGCGTGTCGTCGTCTGCGCCCTTGCGCGGTCCGACAGCTCCGTCGACGACAGGGTTACTCCGCAGAAAGCGGCGATCGGCGCCCAGTACACCCTGGGCAGCCTCGACCGCTGCTTCGAGGCTCTGAATCTCGGGATTCTCGGACAAAGCCCGTGCGACCGCCTGCTCGCGCGTGAGCACGGCTGCGGGCGCAGCGGACGCATTTCCTGCAACAGCGAGCGCCACCACGGCGACCGCTGCGCGGACACATCCACGCAACATCGGAAATCTCCTGATGCAAAGACGGATCGAGGCCACGGTGCGCGAGCGCACACGTCAGCCGATTCGGCGGGTTTGCATCAGGAGATCGGTGGACGGAGCGGCGGCTCGATCCAGTTGTCGAGCGGCGCCTCGAAAGCCGCAATCGGACGTAGTGGCCCGAGCGGCAAGGAGAAGACCAGCATCACCGGTTCTCCACGCTCGGCTGCCTGGCTCGGGCAGCAATGGCAGAGGTGCGCGGTGGGGCTGCACCCGTGCTCATCGGTGCCCAGCTGCTCGTCGTGGTGCTGTACGGAATGGGCCCAGTGACCCTCGATCGCGCGATGTACGACCATCTCCACGACCTCGCCCACAGAGGGCACGAGGCTGAAGATGAGCGTGAAGAGCAGCAGGGCGCGAAGCACGAGTCGATCTCTAGCCGTCCCCAACTACGAGCGCAAGGCTCGGAAATGGCGTTCGACCGTGTCAGGCGTTACACCCCCGTCCATCCGGAGGTCACCATGAGGATGTCCAACAAGCGCCGCGCGCTCTTCGATTCAGCAATCGCTGACGGGCGTCAGTCCCGCAAGGCAGGCAGGCTCGACGAAGCCTTCGCCTCTTTCGAGCGTGCGCACGTAATCGGCCAGCTGTGGATCGTGCCGCACCTGATCGCCCACTGCGAGATGCTCCGGGTCGGCTGGATGCGGCTGGACCTCCGGGAAGTCGCTGGCCAAATCATGCGCCTGGCGCTCGTGATCCCCGGCACGGTGCTCGGCCGCCTGCCTGAGGGGAACACCGGTGGGGCAGATGTGAATGCGTTCCGTCCGATGCCAATCGGGCAAGAGCTCGCACGCCTGCTTTCGGACGCCGATAGGTCAAGCCCGCCGAGAGGCATCCGGCTTGCACCAAGTTGTTAGATTACCGGGCAGGCCAGCGCACAGAGCGCAGGCCACGCCGCTATTGCGCACTCGATCTCGCTGTGATCTCTTGGGTTTTAGGCGTTCGCTCAGAGCATTCCAAACGGCTCCATCCCGCTCGATAGGACACCGGTTTGCTCGGCAGTTGATACGAAGATGTGGCCCCGCCGGCGCCACCCCTCGCCCCTTAGGTTGGTTGAGTCAGGCAAGCATGTTCAGGGCAGGGGTTAGCGAGTGACCGAGCGGCTGGCATTCGGAAAGAACCTATGCGGGCAGACATTCTGAAGGTGCTCATTCAATCTCATGCGGTCGGCGACGAGGCGTCGTTCCGGAAGGCTGCCTTGCAGCTCGCGGCCGCAGAGAGCAGCGCCGGCCATGTCCGCATCGCTGATGACCTTCGTGCCATCATCGCGAAAATGCCACCGACGAGCACGCGAGCGTCGGTTGGGCCAATCGTCGACATAGCGGCACCCCGTGGAGATTTGGCTGATGTCCTCGAGGGCGGCCACCGAGAGGAGCGACTTCGCGACATCGTGCTCCGGGCGGAGACGCGCGACTTGCTCGTCCGTCTTATCAAAGAGAACAAGTCCCGCGCTCGGTTGGAGCGGTTCGGCGTCGCGCCTCGTCGTCGCCTTCTATTCCACGGCACACCCGGCTGTGGAAAGACGCTTGCGGCCGCGGTCCTCGCCGGAGAGATGGGGCTTCCCCTGATGACCGTGCGCTTCGATGCGCTCTTTTCTCGCTTCCTTGGCGCTACAGCCTCTCACCTCCGTGCAATATTCGCTGAGATGCCGAGGCGGCCTGGTGTGTACCTCTTCGATGAGTTCGATTCGGTTGCCAAGGCTCGCGGAGACTCGCAGGACGTCGGTGAGATGAACCGCGTTGTTACCGCCTTCCTCCAGTTGGTGGATGCGGACGTCAGCGGAAGTATCATGGTGGCGGCTACCAATCACGTCGAGCTCTTGGATCGTGCAGTTTTCCGCCGTTTTGATGCAATCATCCCGTTCGATAAGCCATCTCGAGAGCAGCTCACAGAACTCATGCTCCTTCGCCTTGCGAACGTCGGCCTTTCGCACGAGCAGGCCGCCCGGTTAGCCACGAGTGCGGAAGGAAATAGTTTTGCGGATGTCGCCCGTGCGTGTGACGATGCAATCCGCACCATGGCGCTCTCCGATCGTGACTCTATTGACGAGCGCGATCTGGTCGATGCCCTGGAGCAATTGAGATCACGAGAGTTGCCCTCCAGGTAATCGACGATGGCCGAGACCCGACTCCCGCTTCTCCGCGACAAGATAACCGCGGCTGAAACGTATTCAGCTCCTCAGGGTCGTGGGAAGCAGCCCCCACTGCCATCGCTCGACCCGAAGGCCCATCGGACGAGACTGCTCCGCCAGTTGGACGCACTCGCCCGCGAGGCACGCGAACGGAGCAGAGTTGAGCGAGACGAGCTGGCGGATCGCGAGCTTGTCGCGGTCAGGCCAGCGGAAGGCGTACAGCTCGTTCCCGACCAGCTCGACAACGCTAGAAGTGACGCTCGGCTGGTCGGAGTCGATCCCGATACGGGCGTCGTCCTCCTGGACGTTGCGAGTCCGCAGCTCAACTACCTCAGGGAAAAGATCGAGGCGTTCGGAGACGACACCAAAGCGGTAGCGAAGTTCGACCAGGACGGAAGCACCTCGGTCCATCGCGCCAGCGAAAGGGCGATTGCTCCCATCAATAGTATCGGCCTCGCAAATCTTGATGACCGGCGTGGGCCGCGACTCCGTACCGAAGCATTGGATGAGGCGCGAGCCTACTGGTTCGAGATCGGCTGCCGAGGTGGATATCGGCGCCCAGAGCACGAGACGAACGCTAGCCGGGTACAGGTTCGGAGGTTCTTCGCACAGAAGGGTTGGAGTACCTTCCCGGACGAGTTCGTCGCGCCCGAGCAGATTTACTTTTTCGCACGACTCACCCCCTCCGAGCTTCGCGACCTCCTGGTTGCTACTGACTGCGTCTACGAAGCCGAGTTCGTTTCTCCAGGCGTGCGCGATTTCTACCTATTTGAAGAGGGGCGCCCGGCGGACATACGCAACTTCGTTCTTGAGCCTCCGCCCGTTAGCGCCCCGGCCGTCGTCGTCCTCGACTCTGGCATTGCGAGCAGCCATCCGCTGCTTGCTCGTGCGGTATTGAGCGCCACTACTGCCAGCTCGCTCATTCCCTCGCCTGAAGACACCGACGGACACGGGACGAAGATGGCTGGGATCGCGCTACACCACGATTTGGGAAGCGCGCTGGAGCGTGGTCGCACGAGAGCGTCCCACTGGATCCAAAGCAGCCGCCTGCTCGTGAAGCAGGGGACCGGGACGGCTCACGACGACAACTATCCGCTGTGGCCGGTGCTAACTGTCGGGGCGATTAACGCCGCCGAAGCAGCTGATCCAGGCCGCCGCAACCGCGTCTTCGCGATGGCAGTCACCAGGTCGATGCAGGAACCACCGCTGGCCGGGTTGGAGCCGACACTCTGGAGCCATGCGATGGACCAGCTCGCCTTCGGCCAAGGGACGAGCCGGCTGCTTCTGGTTTCTGCCGGGAACGCCCGTTACGAGCAGTGGCTTACGCTCTCCGAGCAATTTCCCGATTTGCACCTATCGGAGAAGATCCACCAACCCGCGCAAGCCGCTAACGTCCTTACCGTTGGTGCCTTTACCGCTCGCGTAGAGTTACCCCCGGGGCCTGATTACGCCGAGCATATCCTCGTCGCGACCAGACCGGGCGGCATCTCGCCCTACACGAGTGCTGGGCTCGTCGGCAGCGAGTGGCCCATCAAGCCGGACATCGTCATGGAGGGCGGCAACCTCGCGACCGCCGGCGGCCTGCCGGATCCCACGGTTCCAACGCTGACCGGATTGACGACGGGCCACCGCCATACCTACGGCCAGCCCCTCGCCCAATTGGCGATGACAAGCGAGGCGACGGCCCGCGCTGCAAACCTTGCAGCAAGGATCTGGGTTGTGGAGCCGAGCCTGCGACCCGAGACAGTGCGCGGTCTGCTTGTCCATTCTGCTAGCTGGACTCCAGAAATGATGCGCCAGTTCGAGTCTACGAACGACCGGCTCCTGGCGTGTGGCTACGGCGTGCCGGACGAACGGCTGGCGCTCGAATGCACGCAAGATCGCGCGACGATCGTCGTTGAGGACGAGATGCCGAATGGGGTGATTGAGCAGGTACTAAAGAAGAAGCCCCCAAAGCGTCTCACAACCAAGCAGACGGAGGCCAAACTCCGCAGGAAGCTCAAGATCTACCGTCTGCCGATACCGACCGACCTTCTCTCTGGTAACGACGAGGACGTCGAGTTGCGCGTGACGCTGTCCTATTTCGCCGAGCCCAACAAGTTCCGCCGGTCCGTCTCCTACGGACTCGATCTGAAGTGGGACATGCAGGGCCCGCAGGAAGACGAGGAAGAGTTCCTGCAGCGAATCAACGTCTGGCACCGACCCACGGGACCGGATGGCAAGCCTGTCAAGGTCGAGTCGAAGAAGTCCTTCAACTGGGTGGTAGGAATTCAGGCCCGCAGTCGAGGCACTGTGCAAAGTGACCGCTGGAAAGGGAAGCTCTCGGCGCTCGTGGGCGACAAGCTCATCGCGGTCTGTCCCGTGCTCGGATGGTGGGACCAGCGAAAGCAGATGGCCACGCAGAGGCAACGCTTCTCGCTCATCGTCTCGGTGGTCGGGCCCGGCGTCTACACAGCCATCCGTCCGCGCATTGAACTCCCGGTCGAATCGCTAGTCGAGGTTTAGGAGACCGGGCTTTCGGCTAGGGGGAGGGCTGGAGATACCGTGGCGGGCGACCCTACGAGAGCCTGCGTACCTCCGGGTCGCCGACGTAGAGCTCCTCCTTCACGTAGTCGGCGAGCTCGCGCCCCTCGAGCCGCCAGCCAGGATGCAATCCCGAGCTGAAGAGTTCCCCGACCGCCGAGGTGTCCCGCAGCAGGTAGTCGCCGAGGGGGCGGACCTGCGCTTCATCGCTGGCGTGAACGATGGCCGCCCACGTCGTGCAGCGGTCGGAAATCTCGGCGACCGCGATCGTCAGGAGGAACGACCTGCCACCCTGAGGCAGCTCGGACGGTGCCTCGAGGAGCATCGGCCGCAACCAGGTGCCCTCGACCTTGAACGCGCCTCCGAGCTGTGCCGGGGCGCCGGCTCCTCAGGGGAGCGGAGAGCGGTCGCTCTCCAGGCAGCACGACCGGCATGAGTTAGAACCGCGGGACTTCGTCGATAGCATCGATAGCGGGATCGAGGAGCATCGTGACGGCACGCATGGGGAACCTCCTTCGGATGACTCAGGGCTTTCGGCGGCGAGAGAGAGTTCGAGCCCCGGTAGGGCGCGGAGCACCGCTTGCGCTCGCCGACGCGGTGGCACATTGATGCACCGGTGATGCAGGCTGATCGCTCGTCCGCCGTTTTCTGCTGCTTTGACGCGGGCTTGGAAGAACCTCGCAGGGGACTGAAAATCCCCGTGTCGTTGGTTCGATTCCGTCCCTGGGCACCAAGAGGGCCGACTCGGTTATCCGGGTCGGCCCTTTTCCTTTGCCACGCCTCGGCGGCTGCAGGACGGTTCAGCTCTCC
>Ga0180215_1003295_pt1 | contig 15310 bp, 16 predicted proteins | sample eDN3rd37CBELigBY_FD_128871 | JGI IMG/M metagenome (GOLD analysis project Ga0180215, IMG submission 128871) | Enriched backyard soil microbial communities from Emeryville, California, USA - eDNA 3rd pass 37_C BE-Lig BY (version 2) (version 2) | ecosystem: Environmental > Terrestrial > Soil >...
TAAAACGCTGGAAGATACTTCCGCATTTCATAAAGCGGTGTAATAGCTCGAAAAGAAGCGATACGCTGTGTAAACATAATCATTGGTGGGCAGGACTCCGGATTTAGGGGGCCTAGCCGATAGTATATTGTTTAAGCTATACTATGGCTAACGCCAATACGAGGAATGATTCGAATGAACCGTAAAAATAAACTGTTTAGGAGCGAGTCTTTTCTGCAAAACAGCTTGCATATGCACGTCAACCGATTTACGGAAGACTTCACGGTCCCTTATCATGAGCATGATTTTATCGAGTATTGCTATGTTGCAGAAGGAAGCGGCTTTCACCACATCGGCCAAGAGACGTACCCGATTCATAAAGGCTGGCTGTTCGTCATTCCGATCGGCACAGCCCATGTATTCAGACCTTCTACCTCCGAAAGGACCGGCAAGCCTCCTGTCGTATATAACTGCCTGTTCGATACAAGTGTTGCTGCACATCTGTCCGTTCTTCTGGAGCAGCCTATACAAGAACATTTGATTAACCTTGGCAGCAACGCCTCCTCGTACTTCTCCGTATTCGACCGGGACGGGGCTATTGAAAGCATCATGCTGCAGCTGCATCGCGAAATGCCGATGAAGGAAACGGGCTCCAAAACGATGCTCTACGCCCTCTTGTGTCAGCTGATCGTGACCGTTTTTCGGCGAAAGGAAGGGGATAAAGAAAAGCGGACAAACGAATTTGCCGGCTTCAATCATGTCATCTCCTGGCTTGACCAAAATTATTATCTGCCGGTCACATTATCCGAGCTGTCCCGTGTCGCTGGCTGGAGCTCCAGACATCTTCAGCGCCTCTTTGTTCGGCATACCGGGCAATCATTCGGCTCCTATCTTCAAAATTTGCGTATGCGAAAGAGCTGCGAATTATTGCGCAGCAGCGGAATGAAAATAAGCATGATTGCCGATAGCGTCGGATACCGGAGCATAGACTCGTTCAACCTAGCCTTCAAAAAGACGGTCGGGCTTACCCCGACGGAATACCGTAAAAGCTCATCTCCCTGAATTTGAATATTCCAGGCGATGTGCTTTCTGTTACTTGCTTCTCATTTTTTCATCATTTTCTAATCTGACTCTTATTGTTCTCTCATGCTGCGAATTTATGATAACAATATGAATTCGATGAGATGAACAAGGGAGGAACCAAATGATAGCTAAAACAACATGGATTGCGGTGCTTACAAGTGCAGCTATTATCGGAGGTATAATTGGAGCAGGCTCTTTAGGCATCACTAGAGCGGAAAAGACTGAGGCGCAGCCGCAGGCATTACTTACAGCAGCTGTTCAGACGAAAACAACCCCAGAACCGTTAAGGTACTGGGGTTGTTTTATGGAAAATTGTTCTGCTTCATAGAAGTGTAATCGGCTCTTCTTTAAAAGCCTGCAAAAGCGCTGTCTTTTAAAACGAAAAGCGAACGATTTGAGCGAATTCCTGCAAAAATACAGTTAGTTTGGTCCATATTTGCTAATAGGGTCGTTTGTTCAAACAAAACCTGCACTTTCGCAGGGATTTAGCTCAATCGATCATATTTAGTTGAAAAGCCTGCACGTTTGCAGGGATTACTTCTACTTTTTACTTTAGCTGGTCGTTTTTTGAACCGTGCCGGATATAACTTCTTCCTTGTTAAAATAATAGCGACGGAAATTGTTATAATGACCGAAATAATAGCGTGAAATTCTTAAAATCCGTTTCAGGTTCAAGTCCTTTTTATACCAAAGTGTGTTGAGCACTTGTTTCTGTTTGTACAGTTTTCTAATCTCTGCAGACAATGCCGGTTCCGTTACATATTTACGCAATACGGCTCTCGGCACATTGGACCAAAGGGCTGTTTGGTCGCTGTATACGCATTTTTCGTCTTTGCCATAAACAACATTATCGATTAGCGCAGCGACCATATTAAGTCCCGCCGCCCTAACGAAAAAGCTGCTTCTGCCCAGTCGCGGGTTAATCTCGAACATCATATATTTGCCTGTTCTGCTGTCATATTTCATATCGATGTTGGAAAAACCGACATAACCGATCTTTTCAAGGAATGCTTGCACCTTCTCATAAATGTCCTTATCGGAACGGCTAATAATCGCTGCGTAGTTGCCGAGTGTTTTTGGCGCATATTCCTCAAGCACCGGCTGGCCGAGGCACATCATTTTTACTTTCCCGTTATCGTCGGAATAGCTGTTAATGACACGCATCGAGCTGTCTCCGCCAGGAATAAACTCCTGAATAATAAGCTTTCCCTTATAGTCGGAAGTATTCATGCTTCTGACCATCGTTAAATACTCTTCTTTCGTATTAAAGAAAAATACTTTCTTTTTCCCTTCAAAATCACAGTGCAAATACTCATAGGCATTGCTGTTTTCAGGCTTCACGACGATTGGAAATTGAAAATCCATTTGTTCCAATGCTCTTTCCCGCTCATGCGGCTCACTAACAATCGTCTTTGGATAATCCAGTCCATGCTCTTCGCATAGTTTATAAAATTTATCCTTCGTATCGAGCGTATCGAGCAAAGCCTCGGAAATAAAATGATTCGCGATAAGTCCTTCAAACTTGCTATAATGCCGCGATAACATGCCTGCATAGTAATCCGAGCAAGGGATGACGACTAGTTTTCTGTTCGGAGCGGCGTATTTTTTCAAAATGGATAGCAAAGCGCCCGGGAATACGTCATCCTGATCAAAACCATCGATTCGGATGAGATCAAACATACTGCTGTTCATCGTTGGGATTAACAGACGGGTGCAAAGCAGCAGCGGCTTAATCTGGTAAGCTTCATGGATGAGCCTTACGTTTCCATATGCATTTTCATCGCTGCCAAGTATAATCGGCAAAAAGTCATTATTTTTCATGGTATCTCCTCGTTCAACTTGTTCTACATTCATTCCTCTTATTATATCAAAAAATAGGCGCATATTAACGAGATATAGCATTTATTAATATTGCAGAAATATACAACAAAAAAACCTTGATAAACCAGGGCATCCGGGAATCAAGGTTTTCTAAACTTTTTCATACGCGACTCTATCGATTGTATCCCAATATAACTTAACGGATCGTGATTCTGGCAGTCGCTTTGTGCCCGCCCGCGTCAAGCTGCCACCCCGGCTCGCCGAAGTACGGCGTGCCGTCCGGCTTCCACAGCAGCCGCTGCACTCGAGCATGGCGGTTCGGATCGTACAATGGTTCGCCCTCAATATTCTTATATGGGCGTGCATGGTAAACAATTAAATCGGCTGAGCCGTCATCGGACACCGTAAAGCTGTTATGCCCCGGACCGTACTGGGAAGCGGCCTCGCTGCTGACGAATACCGGCTCCCTTGTCTTAGTCCATGACGCCGGATCGAGCAGATCGCTCGTTTCCTCCGCCGTCAGCACCCCCATGCAGTAACGGTCGTCCGTCCCGCTGGCGGAGTAGGCCATGAAGACGCGCCCGTTCCGAATCAGGACGGCTGGTCCCTCGTTCACGCGGTGCAGTTGAATCTCCCAATCGTATTCCGGTTTCGAGAGCTTGACCGGCTCTGTTGCGATCGACCATGGCGTATCCATCTTTGCAATGTAGAGGCATGATTCCTCGAAAATCTGGACCCAGGCCAAGTAACGCTGTCCCCGATGCTCAAACGTCGTCGCATCGAGCGAAAAGCTTTCGGCCGGAAACCGGATTCGCCCCTTTTCGACCCAACGTCCCGAGAGAGGATCGTCGTCCTCGCATTCCAGTACATACGGACGGATAGCCCAACGGTCCTCCGTCGTACCGGCGGCGAAGTAGATATACCATTTTCCATCGATATAATGAAGCTCCGGCGCCCAAATATGGTTTCCCATTTCGCCCGCCTCATGTTTCGTCCAGATTACCGTTTCCTCCGCATGGGATAGACCGGCGACAGTTCGGGACCGCCGCAGAACGAGCCGATCGTATTCCGGCACGGAACCTGTAAAGTAGTAGTAACCGTCCGTATGCTTCAGCACATATGGATCGGCGCGATTGAAGACGAGCGGATCCGGATAATCGTCTCCCTTGAGGGCTCCTTCCACGGTAAACGTACCTGGCCGCTCGAGCAGTGCAGGCTCGATCGGTTCCCAATTGACCGGAAATGCCGCTGTCATGCCGCCCTCCAGTTCGACATCGATTAGCTGCGGCAGCTGCAGCCTCTCGCCGGCCGCCAATTCGATCGAACATTCCCTAACATCCGTTATTTTCATAATGCTTTCGACCGTCCTGCTTTATATAGCCGTTGCTGTAATTGCATGATGAACCTCCATTTAATATCGAAATGAGTTGTTATACAGCGACAATAATACTATTCGTCAAAGCGAGATTTCCATAGTAATTTTATTCAGCCGACAGTAATATATTGCGGCGCCGTATAATCGGGAAAAGCAAGTTATAAAGGTTATGATCGGCTACCCCACGATATGCTGATTTTTGCTAATGGAGAGCTTGTTGCCCATCCCATGAATGACTTTGGATCAAACATTTCGCCCTCAAATAAGAAGTCCTTGATTCATCAACGGTTTTTGACGAATCAAGGATCTCATTTTTAATCGTTTATTGTAGTAGATGTGTATTCATTTTCGAGAGGTTTTTAAAAAATGTCTCCCTATTATTTCGCCTTACTGCGTTCTTTGGAAAATATATACAGGCCCAGGCAAGCGGTAACCGCACTGATGCCTATCATCAGGCCTTGGACAAGGTCGGATACGATCATACCGCTTCTGTTCAAAGCCGTAGAAGCGATTAGTAATAAAGCTGCTGCAATCAAAAGAGGAAACGATTTAGATTTCATAGTAAACACTCCTTATATATTGAATTATTTTTTCAATTCGCTTACACCTTATAAGCCTTCATTGCTTTGCGAAGCTCTTTCCAGCTAGGGCGCTTGCCGTACATCAGGACGCCTGTGCGGTAAATTTTTGCGGATACCCATACGGCGAAGTAGATTGTAACTAGCAGGATGCCGATGGAAGCAAGCACTTCCCATACCGGCGGATCAGCAAGTCCCAATCGCAGCGGCATAACGAACGGCGAGAACAGCGGAATGAACGATGTAATTTTTACAAGCATGCTGTCCGGTGTGCTAATGCTGAAGATCGAGATATAGAAGCCGCCGAGCGAAATAATGGTGATCGGCATAACCGCTTGGCCAAGCTCTTCTGTACGGCTTACGATTGAGCCTACTGCCGCGAACATTGTCGCGAACAAGAAGAAGCCTGTCAAGAAATAAATGAGCGAGTAGACGAGCAGCATCGTATCGACATCCGACAGATTGATATTAAAGCTTGCGAATGTCTCCACATTATGAGGCAGGTTCATATTGACTATCGCTACGAGCACATAAGTTGCAACCTGGATAATCACGACTATGAACATGCCGAATATTTTGCCGAACATTTGCTTTAGCGGCGCTACACTCGTAATGAGAATCTCCATAACGCGCGAGCTTTTCTCGGCTGTAATCTCAGAGGCGATCATTTGTCCGGAAATCATGACGCTCATGAACAGCAGAATGATCAGAAAGTATACAAGTCCCATATTCATGCCTTGCTCGTCGATTGACTTGCCTTCACCGATGCTTCCCGCCCCTTCCGTTGCGGAAATTTGCATCGATTGAATGCTGATCGGCGTATTCAGCATCGTCATTTGCTCTTGCGTCAAGCCTGCATTTTGCAAAATCGTGCCTTGACGAATTAATGTAAGCGCATTTTGCAGCGAGTTGGTGAGCGAATATTCCATCAGCTTCTCCGACTTGTACGTTACCTCTGGGAAGCCGCTTTCTGTCATAGCGCCGAAATCCAAATAACCTGAAATCGCACCGTCGTTAATCGCTTGCTTCAATTGCTTGTCATTTTCTGCTGCGGAACCTTTATCTTCATAAGCAACCAGTTTAATTGCCGGCGACTCCTGGCCTTCAAAATACGCCTTCAATTGCTGGGCAGTCGAAGTGCCTAAAGTAAGCTCCTCGCTAGTCGATTGGATAAAGCCGATGCTTTTGGCCGCGTTTTCGCTGCTGCCAAACTGTGTAATAATGTACGGCAGGTTAATACCAATTGATATGAGCAATGCCAGCACGATCGTGGAAATAATGAACGGCTTGCCTTTCACTTTATTATTAACTGTAAATCCGACTACTGTCCAAAAACTATTCATTGCGATCACCTACCGTTTTTATAAATATTTCGTTCAGGGTTGGTTCCTTAATTTCAAATCTAGTAATTTCGGACTGATTCATCGCATGACGCAAAATGTCGCCGCCAACCGACTCGTTCTCTATCGACAGCTCATAGCCGTATTCATGGCGAATTACTTTCGTTACACCGCTTATCTGTTCAAGACCGGATACTTCCTGCTCCGTGCTGATAATAACCTTTTCCCTAGGAAATTGTTTCTTCAGCTCTTTAATATTGCCTTGCAGCACGGCATTGGAACGATGAAGAATCGTAATATTGCGGCAAAGCTCCTCCACATGCTCCATACGGTGCGTGGAGAACAGAATGCTCGTGCCGTTGTCACGGAGCTCTTTAACGGTCGACTTCAGCAATTCGACGTTGACGGGGTCAAGCCCGCTGAACGCTTCATCAAGAATAATAATTTGCGGCGAGTGAATAACGGATGCGATAAATCCGATTTTTTGCTGATTGCCCTTGGACAGCTCCTCTACCTTCTTGTTGTAATACTCAGGAACCTCGAACCGCTCCAGCCAATATTTCAAGCTTTTGTCGGCATCCTTCTTGGACATGCCTCGCAGCTGGGCCAAATAGATAAGCTGATCGCTGACTTTTATTTTCGGATAGAGACCGCGTTCCTCTGGCAAATAGCCCATCGTATGAAGAAGTTCTGTACTATACGGTTTGCCGTTATAAAGAATGCTTCCGCCATCCGGATAAATGAGGCCGAGCACCATCCGCATCGTCGTCGTTTTGCCGGCGCCATTCGCGCCCAGCAAGCCGTAAATTTCTCCTTTGCCTACCTCCAAGCTGATTCCGTTTACTGCCGTTTTATCGCCGTATTGCTTGACGACTTTTTCTACTATTAGTGGATTCATGATCTTGCTCCCTTCACGTCATTAAATCGATACGATTTGCGATCCTTCAAAACAAGCGCTTCTAGTATCTCATCAAGCGTCAGCATTTGGCGGCTTACGAGTCGCAAGCCTTCCCGCTCGCGCCATGCTTCTGCAGCTGCAGCATCATTCGTGATGACCCGGAATGTTGTGCCTCCGGCGTATTCTACGCCGCACTGACCTGGCATTGCTGCAGCAACCTCGGCATTCAAGCCTTCCCCGCTTAGGAACAACGTCTGCCAGCTGCTGAACAGCTCATCCTTCTCATACATCCCAATAATTCGGCCATCTGCCATAAATACGATAAAATCGGCAAGTCGTTTCACTTCTTCAACAATATGTGACGTCATGACAATCGTTCGGTTGCCGCTGTCCATATATTGATGAAGCAGTTCGATCATTTTTTTCCAAGCCAGCGGATCCAACCCGGAGGAAGGCTCATCGAGCAGCAGCAGCTCCGGCGCATGGGCGAGAGCGAGAGCGATATCGAACTTGCGCCTCGTCCCCTTGGACATTTTGCCTAACCGTCCGCTATCGTCTACCTCAAGCATCCTGAGCAGCTCCCGATAGCGGTTGCCGTCCCAATTGCTATACCAAAATTTGTAGAACTCGGCTTTCGCGGAAGCTCTCATTCCATCATCGCCAGTATACGGATGCTCCGGCAAATAGCCAATTTTTTGCTTAAGCTCAGTATCAGACCCTGCCCCTACTGTGTGCTCCAATATGGACAGCTTTCCCCCATCCGGCTTTTCCAGCTCGAGCAGCAGGCGAAACATTGAGCTTTTGCCGCAGCCGTTAGGCCCTACGATTGCCGTAATAAATCCTTTCGGTATGTCCAGATTAAGCGGGCCTAGCTCGAAATTGAGCCGACGCTGTATAACGTTCTCCAAGCGGATTGCGGAGTCTATTTCCTGCATCTCTATTCCTCCTTATATGAGCGGCGATTGATTAATCATAGTGCTTTTTTATCGATTCGCTGAACAGCTCCTCAAGCTCTTGAACTGTGCATTGTCCGCGCTTGCCGGCAACGACCGCTTGATCAATCGCTTCAATAACCGCAGCCAGCCGATGCCGGTCTCGCTCCTTTTCCCCGACAAACGCTACATAGGTGCCGGTTCCTTGTCTCGTCCGCAGCAGTCCCTCATTCTCCAAATCGCTATATACTCTTCTTACTGTAATTACGCTGCACTTCAGCATTCCGGCAAACTCTCGAATCGACGGTAGAAGAGTTCCTTCCGTCAACTGACCGCTAACGATCAATGCTCTAAGCTGAACTTCTATCTGATAATACAATGGCTCTGCGCTCTGTTCGTTAAGCTGAATCGGTAGCTGCATCGAATCACCACCCTTCTTCTACTCCTAACTACTTACCTATATTTCGGTTTGCGAGCCTTCGCTCGGTTATGGCAATGCCGCCGACGATTGCGAAGCCAACTGCCGCAACTGCAATTAACGCAATCCACCAGTATCCTTGTTCAAAAGCTTGGAACAGCCCTACTGATATGCTTCCCTTGATCAATATCATCAGTACCGTCGTTAGCAAGAAGTAAAATCCCAAGTATGCGAAGGTCATGAGGAAGTATGTGAATCCGGAATAACCAAGCTCCCAATACAGATATGAGATTGCTGTTGCCAGCGAATAACAGAACCATGTTACTGCGTATAAAACGAAAGATTTCAAGGAGAAGCTTTCAAGCATATGATTCATGTATAAGTAAGCTAGTGTGAATAATACGAGATGCGACATCATCATTGTTACTGCGGTCTGAATGATTCTTCCCGTTACGATCTGCTTGAGCGAGATCGGCATCGTTCTCCATTGGGCAAGCTTCTGCGAGTAGTAATCATTCTTCCAGTAATTCATCATACTGCGGTTGATGACGAAGCCCATTATCGGAAGGAGCGCAATATTTAAAAAGTCGGACGCCCAATTAAATACGTTGCTACCTCCTGTTTCTAATGAATCAGTAAGAGAAGGAATCGTAAATATTAACATATAAACAACAAATACAAGTGTAAAAAGCAATCCCCATCTCTCTTTTTTCATTTCATGCATGGCCAGCCGCCACGCTCCATTCCATACGCTCATGGAATCAGCTCCTTCATCCAGTGATTATACTGTATATATCTTTATACACAGTATAATCACACCTGCGCCAAGAGTCAATACCTTCCAAATGATTTTTTTTTCGCAAATAAAAATAGTGAACCAAACTTCACTGCCCATGAACTTGCATTCATGGCGAGTGAAGTTTGATTCACTATTTCACGTACTCCCTCGTGCGGGAGACCCATTAATTCAGCTCGGCTGTATGCCCAGGATTTCCTGAGCTTACAGCCCGAATATCGCATCAATAAGCGGCTTCGTATGCCCGCCCGGATACAACAAATAAAGCAGCACATAGACGAATACGCCTGTAATCGCAGTAATAAACCAAATGACTGCGGTCACTCTGCCCAGCTTGCGGTGCTTTGCATATTTCTTCTTGTAGCCGAGCGTAAGCGTCGTAATGCCGAATACGGCTGCAACAGTCGCGAGCGTAATGTGGAACAGCAGAAATACTAGATAGTAGGGCTTCAAGCTGTCGGGGCCGCCCCATGATGTATTGCCTATAAATATCGTACGCGATGAATAGATAATAAAGAAGATGACGGCAGCCACAGCAGCCCAGAACATAACGCGCTGATGCTGATCTAACTTGCGCTTAACGGCCAGTCTCCAGCCGATCGCTACAAGCACGGCGCTAATGACGATAAAAGTCGTGCTTATAGCCGGAAATATTTCGAAGCTAGTCACTTATAATCACACACCCATTGTTAGTATAGATGATTTTATTAGAAATTAAGCTGTACCTGTATTCGGCACGTCATCCTCAGAATGCTCGCGCTTGAACCATTGCTTGAAAATGAAGGCGAGAATGATGCCGTACATCACTTCTTGAACAAGCTTCATGACGATCCCGCCAATTTGCTGATCCTCGACTACGCTCAAATTACTGAAAAATTGCGGGCCTTCGAATTCGGACAGCAGCCAGGTTCGGTCACCCGGTACGCAGTAGCCCATCGCCACAACCCATACGTTCGGATCGCTGTACATTGCATACAGAGGCGATTTCGTAAATATGATTAAAGCGCATGCAGGCGTCAACAATACGCCGTTAGCGAACACATACGCCATTTTTTTCACATCGGTAAGCCTGCTCCACTCGGGAACCGGCGAAGTAATCTGCCACCACATCATGCAGGACGTAATAAGCAGCACCGCATAATAAAGACGGTGTACTGTAAAGTGAGTCATCACGTAGTCGTGCACGACCGGCACATGATAGATCGAAAAAAGCAAATTAAACAAGACAAGCGTAAAGATAGGATGCATCAAAAGGCGAAGCTTCCTCCAGAACGGTCTTGCGAATACGTAGCGCCACACAAACGCCGGAATCGACATAAGCAGCATTGGAGGTACGATCAAATAGGACAGCGCCATATTGACCATATGGAATGAAAACATAATATGGCCTAGCAGGCTAAGCGGTCCCCCGTGAGCCAAATAGAAGACGACTGCCGACGTTAGAAACATAATCTTCTGAGAACGTGTCGCCGCATCCGCCTCGGGAGCATGCTTCTCTTTCCAGGGGCCAATGATATAGAAGTATAGTATGGCAATCGCTGCCATCGCGAACAAAAACATCGGGCTCCACAGATCTTCAAAATCGAAATATTGCAAGCCAAACATTGTGGAATCCACCTACCTTTCAAGCTTTGCTCTCAAGCTTATATTTCAAAAAAAGGAGGGACCCAAGCCATAGGGACCCTCCTCTTTTCAATTGAGCTTTACCACCAAACCCAGTATTCAGCCATAACGACCATTGTAATTACGACTACGACTCCGCCTAGAATACCGATGATCGCATACTGATGGCCGCGGTCCTTCATATGCATCCAGAACGCCATTTGAACGAATACCTGCAGCACTGCAGTGCCGATCAAAATGATGTAGATAAAGTCTTTGTTAATCTCTCCGCCGATAACAGCCGCAAAAGCGATAAGCGTTAGAACAAGGGAGAAGATAAATGCAATGACATGCTTTTTGGGGCCTTCCACCCTATGTCGCTTGTTGCTTTCTTCAGTGGTTGTATGATTGCTTGCCATAAATTAAACCACCTTTCCCATCAGGTACACGACAGTGAAAATGAATACCCATACGACGTCGATAAAGTGCCAGTACATACCGGCAACATATACTTTCGGTGCGGTAACGACCGTCAGGCCTTTCTTGCTAAGCTGTCTGATAATCATCGAAATCCATACGATACCGAAGGCAACGTGAGCTCCGTGGAACCCGACTAGCGTATAGAACGAGGAGCTAAATGCGCTCGTTGTAAAGCCATGGCCTTCATGCACATAATGATAGAACTCGTAAATCTCAAGAATAAGAAACGCAATACCTAGCAATACAGTAACAACCAGCCATTTAATTAATGCTTTGTTGTCAAGCTTATGCAAAGCATGAACGGCGAATACGCTCGTCAAGCTTGAAGTAAGCAGAAGCAGTGTCGCCAGTGCCGTAAGCGGCAGCGAGAACAGCTCATGCGCCGGCTTGCCGTCAAGAACTTGATCGCGAAGCGCCAAGTATACGGAGAACAACGTACCGAACAGTACCGTCTCCCCGCCTAGGAATAGCCAGAAGCCTAGAATCTTATTGCGTCCCTCAAGGGTCGCTTTTTCGGGTTCATGAGGCAAATGCCCGTCTACATGTGAATGTGCGCTCATGCTTTACCCCCCTTATCGTCCAGTTCGTGCACTTCAATATGGAAGCCATGATCGTCTTTGATCGAGCGTAAAGCCATGCATCCCAAAGTGATCAGCAGACCGATAACGGCAACCGTGTAGCCCGTGTTAAGCGGTCCGATATGGCCCCAATTGCGTGCGTACATAAAGCCGAACCCTGCAATGAACAAGCCAATCGACATAAAGAACGGAAGAATCGATGGAGACGGCATATGAATCGGACCGATCGGCTCAGCCGGCGTCATGCCTTTATGTCCATCCATTTTTTCTTTCCAGAAAGCATCGTAACCGCGAACAAGCGGAGTTTGCTTAAAGTTGTACTCAGGCGCCGGCGAAGGAATTGTCCACTCCAGCGTACGTCCGTCTTCCCAAGGGTCGTTGCCGGCATTTTTAGGTTTGAACGATGCGCTGATTGCGTTGAGCAGGAACAAAATTGTACCTACGCCCATAAGCACTGCGCCAATTGTACTGATCAAGTTCATTTCGTTAAAGCCCAAGCCGTCGAGATAAGTCCAAATACGGCGAGGCATACCCATCAGACCAAGGAAATGCTGTACAAAGAACGTCATATGGAAGCCGATAAAAAATGTCCAGAACGTCCACTTGCCCAACGTTTCATTCAGGATACGGCCGAACATTTTTGGCCACCAGTAGTGAAGGCCTGCAAAGATACCGAATACAAGACCGCCTACGATAACGTAGTGGAAATGCGCAACTACGAAGTAGGAATCATGATACTGGAAGTCGGCAGGTGCTGCAGCAAGCATGACACCTGTTACGCCGCCCATAACGAATGTAGGGATAAAGCCGACCGCGAACAAGTTAGCGGACGTAAACTTGATGGAACCGCCCCACATTGTAAAAATCCAGTTGAAAATTTTAATACCGGTCGGTACTGCGATAAGCATCGTCGCAATCGAGAACAATGCGTTAGCAATTGGGCCAAGGCCTGTTGTAAACATGTGGTGAGCCCACACCATGAAGCCCAGGAAGCCGATAAGCATCGTCGCGAATACCATGGAGCTGTAACCGAACAACCGCTTGCGCGAGAATGTCGATATAACCTCAGAGATAATCCCGAAAGCAGGCAAGATCAGGATATAAACCTCAGGATGCCCGAAAATCCAGAAAATATGCTCCCACAGAACCATGTTGCCGCCGCCTGAAGGATTAAAGAAGTTAGCGCTGAAAATCCGGTCGAACATAAGGGCAACAAGGCCGACTGTCAGAGCCGGGAACGCGAACAAGATGAGGGCCGATGTAATGAAGATTGCCCATGTAAACATTGGCATGCGCATGAAAGTCATGCCTGGTGCGCGCATATTGATAATCGTAGCGAGGAAGTTGATGCCCCCGATAAGCGTACCAATACCGGCTATCTGCAAGCCTAACACGTAATAGTCAACGCCGTGATTAGCACTGTACGTCGTTCCAGCCAGCGGCACATAAGATGTCCAGCCAGCGTCTGGAGCGCCGCCAGTGAACCAGCTGATGTTAAGAAGAACGCCGCCAAAGAAGAACGTCCAGAAGCCGAGCGAGTTCAAAAATGGAAAAGCAACGTCGCGCGCGCCGATTTGGAGCGGAATAACCGCGTTCATCAAGGCGAACAGCAAAGGCATTGCCGCAAGGAAGATCATCGTCGTTCCATGCATCGTAATCAATTCGTTGTATGTATCGGCACCAACGAAATCGTTAAGCGGCTTCCATAACTGTACCCGAATCAACAAAGCTTCGAGTCCCCCGACAAGGAAGAAAAAACCTCCCGCGAGCAAATACAGTATACCGATTTTTTTATGGTCGACCGTTGTCAGCCAGTCCATCAGACCGCTGTAACGCTTAACCGTATGGGTATGAGACAAGGTAGGTACCTCCTTCGATCACCTGATGATTTATTATTCGTATTCAAGAGTTAGTTCAGACAAATATTGCGAAATTCCTTGTAACTCTTGCTCTGTCAGATCATATGCATCGCTCATAAGGTTGCCCGGCTTAACTGCTTCCGGATCTTTGATCCAACGATACAAATTGTCATACACTGATCCTTCATTGCTGTATTCAGGGTCATCAGTATTTACAAGGATACCTCCAACTGAAGCGCGGCTTCCGATACCAGTCAGGTTAGGGAAGGCAGGTCCGCCCTTATCGCCCACGGCATGGCAGGAAAGACATTTGCTTTCGAATGCAGCCGCAACAGCAGGGTCGCTTGGAAGCGCTACAGGCTCTTGAATCGCGGCTACCCAACGATCAAAGGAAGCACTGTCTACAGATTTAACTTTAAAGTCCATCAAACCGTGCGAAGGTCCGCACAATTCGGCGCATTTGCCGAGGTAAACACCGGTTTTTGGCGCTGAGAAATACATTTTATTCTCGTTAGATGCTGCGTTCGAGTCGATTTTGCCCGCAAGCGCAGGAATCCAGAACGAGTGCTTAACGTCTGCCGATTTCGTAGAGATGGAAATCGTTTTGCCCGCTGGGATAATCATTTCTTGAGCCGTTTTAATTCCGTACTGAGGATATTCAAACTCCCACCAATATTGATGCGAGGTAACGATAACCTGAACTGCATCCGGGTCGTTCGAATAGTCTTTCGACAAATTAAATACAGATTGAACGGTCGGAACGCCAAGAATAACGAGCAAGATGATTGGAATGACAGTCCAAATAATCTCTAACTTATGGTTTCCTTCAACCTGTTTAGGAACTTTATTGTCCCCTTTGCGTCTGCGATAACGGATAATGACATAGAATGTTAGCGCAAACACAATAATTACGACCAATGACATAATCGTAATTGCAAGCTTCATTAATCCGAACTGCTCTTCTGCTACCGGGCCTTGTGGATTCAATGCAGACAAGTCTTCGCGTCCGCATGCTGCAAGCACCAGCATCATCATGGCCATAAGCGGTGCTAGCCGTTTACCCAATTGCCACCGATTCATCATTAATCAACCCCACTTTTGACGTTTTCGCAGTTGCCTTATTCAAGTGGCAGCAAGCAAACTGCGTGTTTCACAGATGTTAGTACAACTCCTGCAACTTAAATCACTTTATTAAATATAAAGTTGAAGACCCTTTTTGTCAATGTTCCACAGAGAGTTCACAAATTGTTCTCAAAGCTGTCAAAATCGCACCGCTTGGGCATTTTCGGTCGCTTGCTTTTTCGCACGATAGCTCTTTAGAGCCATTGGTTGCTTATCCTACATTGTGCACCAAATCCATGGTCAATTATGTATTGAATGCAAAGCGTATATTTGTCCCCCCGCAACGCACCCTATAACTATTATTGCATGAATGGGGGGATTCTCGATCATGAAAAAAACGATGGCTTCATTGCTTTTTTGCACGGCGTTGACGCTGACCGCGATTACAGCTTCCGGCTGCAACTATAAAGAACTTGTTCAAAAAAGCGATTTCGATTACGGCAGCCGGA
>Ga0180215_1003297_pt1 | contig 15303 bp, 17 predicted proteins | sample eDN3rd37CBELigBY_FD_128871 | JGI IMG/M metagenome (GOLD analysis project Ga0180215, IMG submission 128871) | Enriched backyard soil microbial communities from Emeryville, California, USA - eDNA 3rd pass 37_C BE-Lig BY (version 2) (version 2) | ecosystem: Environmental > Terrestrial > Soil >...
AAGCGGTGGTGGTGAACGAGAAATTCGGCGCGCGGATCACCGAGATCGTCAGCCCGTCGGAGCGCCTCGCGCGCCTGAGATAAGCACGTGCTCGCCCCTCTCCTCCTCGCCTCGGCCCTCGCGGCCCTCCCTTCCCCTGCGGGTGCCGGAGACGGCGTCGCGGTGGAGCTCCCTGCAGCAGCCGAGGGCCCGACGGGATCCCCTCGAGGCGACGTCGCCGACGGAGCAGCAGAGCGCGCGTCGCCAATGCGGGACGAGAGCGATGCAGGCCTCCTCGGCCAAGGGAGGCTGGGCGGGATCCCGGACGAGACCTGGTCGACCAGCCGCCCCGGCGCGGGCGACGAGGCAGAGGATCTCCTCAGCCTCCGCCGGATGCTCCTCCCCGGCACCGCCCTCCTCCTCCTCGGCTGCGTCGCGCTCTTCCTCTCCGGGCGCAAGGGCAAGAGCAAAGGCCAGCTCCGGGTGATCGAGTCGGTGGCCCTGGGCCCCAAGCGCAGCCTGGTGATCGCCCAGGTCGGAGAGGAGCAGCTCGTCCTCGGCTGCAGCGAGGCGGGGATCTCCCTGCTCGCATCGCGCCCCGCGCCGCCGGAGCCGCAGGAGCCCAAGAAGCCCGCCAACTCCACGGGCCGAGGCGACGCCGGCGCCCAGAGCCGCGCCGTCGGCCGCTACGCCGAGGTCGCGTCCACCGGGGCCGAGCCTCCCTCCCCCTTCGACGAGCTCCTCGCCGAGAGCGCCGAGGATCAGGAGCTGCGCCGCAGGCTCGCCGAGGGGCTGCGCGGGCGGGTGCGATGATCGCTTCCGTCCTCCCGGATCGTCGCTCCCGCGAAGGCGTGAGCCTCGTGTGTCCACGCGCCCAGCGCGACCCGGGATCCCGCATGCGCGGGAACGACGGGAACAGGATGCGCCGCCGAGGAGGCCGAAGATGATCCCGCTCCTGGCGCAGGTGGCGGCGAACGCCGCCGAGCCGATGCAGATCACCCTGGACGGCGGCGGCTCCACCCCGGTCAAGCTCTTCCTCTTCCTCACCGCCCTCTCCTTCGCCACGGCCCTGCTGATCTCCATCACCTCCTTCACCCGGATCGTGGTGGTGCTCTCCTTCCTGCGGCAGGCCATGGGGACCCCGCAGCTCCCGCCGAACCAGGTGGTGATCGCCCTCGCCCTCGCGATCTCCTTCTTCGTGATGGCCCCCACGGCGACGAGGGTCTACGAGGGCGCCCTGGGCCCCTACCTCGCTGAAGAGATCGACGGGGAGGTGGCCTACCAGCGCGCCGCGGTGCCCGTTCGCGAGTTCCTCCTGCGCCAGACCCGCGACTCGGATCTGCGCCTCTTCTACGAGATCGCCGGGACCGAGCGCCCGGTCCGCGGCGACGAGGTGCCCCTCTCGGTGGCGGTCCCTGCCTTCATGGTCTCCGAGCTCACCACCTCGTTCCGGATGGGCCTCTTCCTCTACGTCCCCCTCCTCCTGGTCGACCTCCTCGTCGCCGCGATCCTGATGTCGATGGGCATGATGATGGTGCCCCCCACCCTGATCTCCCTGCCGATCAAGGTGGCGATCTTCCTCCTCGCCGACGGCTGGCACCTCGTGGTCGCCTCCCTGGTCCGGAGCTTCGGATGAGCCCCTTCCCCGGCGGCCTGATCCGAGAGGCGATGGTCCTCCTCGCCTACCTCGGAGGTCCCATCTTCGCGGTCCTCCTGCTCACCGGCCTCCTGGTCGGCGTCTTCCAGGCGGCGACCCAGATCAACGATCCCGCCATCGGCTTCCTGATCCGCCTCGGCGCCGTCGGCGTGGTCTGCTGGATGCTCGGCGGCTGGATGGCGGATCGGCTCGCAGCCTTCTTCATGGAGGCGGCGATGCGCATGGGCGTGCCCTTCTCATGAACGCAGCGGCCTTCCCCTTCCTGCTGGGCTTCGCCCTGATCCTCTTTCGCGCGCTGGGGGTGGTCCTCGTCGCCCCCGTCCTCTCGGCCCGGATGCTCCCGGCCCCCTTCCGGATCGGGATCGCCCTCATCGCCGCTGCCGCCGCCTTCGCAGGGGCGGGGATGCCCAGCGTGGTCCTACCCGACTCCTTCTTCTCCCTGCTCGGCCTCGCCCTGGGTGAGAGCGCAGTGGGGATCGCCGCCGGCCTCGCGGCGCGGCTGATCTTCGAGGCGGCGCTGGCAGCAGGGCAGCTCGCGGGCCTCGGCATGGGCTTCGGCTTCACCGCCCTGGTCGATCCCGTCGCCGGGGTCCCGTCCTCCGCCCTGGGTCAGCTCTTCATGATGTCGGCGCTGGGCTTCGCCGCCGCCTTCGGCCTCCACCGCGAGGCGATCGCCTGGCTCGCGCGGTCGGTGATCGCCTTTCCCCCCGGGAGCGGCCTCGACGGCGCCACCCTCGCGAGCTCGGTGATCTCCCACTCCCTCACCTCGGTGGCCTTGGCGGTGCGCCTCGCCTTCCCCATCCTGGCGGTGGTGACCATCGGTCATCTGGCCCTTGGCCTGGTGGGGCGGCTCGCTCCCCAGCTCAACATGGGGACCCTGGGCTTCTCGGTGGCCATCCTCGCCGGTGGCGGCGCGGTCTATCTGGTGGCGCCGCCTGCGGCGGAGCTGGTGGCGCGGATGGCGGTGGAGGCGCTCACCCGTGGTTGAGACGCCCCGGCCGACTGAGCTCCCGATGAGGAGCCGCCTCGATGGCTGAGGAGAACCAGGCGGACAAGACCGAGCAAGCGAGCCAAAAAAAGCTCCAGCAGGCGCTGGAGAAGGGAAAGATCTCCCTCGCCAAGGATCCGGTCTCGGTGGCGGCCCTGGGCGCGGGCTTCATCGCCGTCTATCTGACCGCGCTGCCGCTGCGCGACGCGCTGATCGAGCTCTTCGCCGCCACCATCCGCGGCGCCTCCGACGCGCACGCCAGCAGCATCTTCTCCCACCTGGTCCGCCCATCGCTCCTGAGCCTGGGGATCATCGTCGCCGCCTCCTCCGGCGCCCTCCTCGCCACCGTGCTCCAGACCAAGGGGAGGCTCTGGCCCCACCTGGCGGCGCCGGATCCCGAGCGGCTCTGGCAGGCGGGGAAGCTCAAGCGCCTCTTCACCCGCGAGGTCCTGACCGACCTCGGCCTCTCGGCGGTCAAGGTCTGCGCCCTCCTCGGCGTGATCTGGTTCTCCATCCAGAAGGACGTCCTCACCCTCGGCGCCATCGCGATCCAGGGGATCCACGCGCAGCTCGCCCACCTGGGCGGGGTCCTCGCCGACGCAGGTGTCAAAGCCTTGGCGGTGATGGTGGTGATCGCGGGTGCGGACTTTGCACTGACCCGTCATCGCTTCGGGGTGAAGATGCGGATGACCAAGGAAGAGACGCGGCGCGAGCTCAAGGAGGACGAGGGAGATCCCCTGATCCGATCCCAGCGGCGGCGCCGTCAGCGCGAGCTGGCGAAGGCCCGGGTGACCATCGAGGTCCCCAGGGCGGATGCGCTCCTGGTCAACCCCACCCACGTCGCCGTCGCGATCCGCTACCGCCGCGACGAGAGCCGCGCCCCCAAGGTGATCGCCAAGGGCAAGGGGCAGCTCGCGGAGATCATGCGGGACCTGGCCCGAAGCAACGGCGTCCCCATCGTCGAGGACATCCCCCTGGCCAGGCTCCTCTACCGCAAGGTCAAGGTGGGCCGTGAGATCCCGGCCGAGACCTACAAGGCGGTGGCCACCATCCTCGCCTTCGTCTACCGGATCACGGGCAGGGCCGCAGGGGGGATCGCAGCGTGAGCGAGGCCCGCACCAACCTGCGGATGGGCGAGATCCTCTCCGCCACGGCGGTGGTCTCGATCCTCGCGATCCTGATCGTCCCGGTGCCCGCAGGGGCGCTGGACGTGCTCCTCGCCTTCAACATCGGGATCTCCATCCTGATGCTGCTGGTGGCCCTGGGGATCAAGAAGCCCCTCGACTTCTCGGTCTTCCCCTCCCTGCTCCTGATCAGCACCCTCTTTCGCCTGGGGCTGAGCGTCGCCACCACCCGGCTGATCCTCCTGGACGGGAGCAAGGGGCCCGGCGCAGCGGGGACGGTGATCGAGACCTTCGGCCGCTTCGTGGTGGGCGGCAGCCTGATCGTCGGCGCCGTGGTCTTTGTGATCCTCCTGGTGGTCAACTTCGTGGTGATCACCAAGGGCTCCGGCAGGGTCTCCGAGGTGGCGGCCCGCTTCACCCTCGACGCCATGCCCGGCAAGCAGATGGCCATCGACGCGGACCTCGCCGCCGGGGTGATCGACGATCAGGAGGCCAAGCAGCGCCGCCAGGTCCTCTCCCAGGAGGCGGAGTTCTTCGGGGCCATGGACGGCGCCAGCAAGTTCGTCCGCGGCGACGCGATCGCCGGCCTGATGATCACCGCGGTGAACATCATCGGCGGCCTCGCCATCGGGATCCTCGGCGACAAGATCTCGGTGGGCCAGGCGGTGGAGACCTACACCCTCCTCACCATCGGCGACGGCCTCGTCACCCAGATGCCGGCGCTGCTGGTCTCCACCGCAGCCGGCATCGTCGTCACCCGGGCCCAGGGCGACGACCTCGGCACCCAGGTCGGGAGCCAGATCTTCGGGAACGCCCAGGTCCTCGCCTCCACCGCAGCGGTGCTGGGGCTGATGGCCCTGCTCCCCGGGCTCCCCGCCCTCCCCTTCGGCGCCCTCGCCGTCGCGGCGCTCCTCCTCTCCCGCCGTCTGGACGCCGCTGCGAAGAAGGCGGCGCAGCAGGCGCCCCTCGAGACCCAGCCCAAGGGGCCGGAGCGGATCCAGGACCTCCTCGCCGTCGACTCCCTCGAGCTCCATGTGGGCCACGCGCTCCTGCCGCTGATCGACCTGGCCAAGGGCGGCGAGCTCCCCGGCAGGGTCACCGCCCTGCGCAAGAAGCTCGCGGAGGAGCTGGGCATCGTGCTGCCCTCGGTCCACCTGCGCGACGACCTCCGGCTGGAGGCGAGCGAGTACCGGCTGCTCCTCCGGGGCCTCGAGCTGGCGAGGGGCGTCGCCCACGCAGACCGCCTCATGGCCCTGGACCCCACCGGCAAGGCCCCGTCGATCGAGGGCATCTCCGGGAAGGAGCCTGCCTTCGGCCTCCCCGCCACCTGGATCCTCCCCAAGGATCGCCAGCGGGCGGAGAGCCTGGGCCTCACCTTGGTGGACCCATCCTCGGTGATGGCCACCCACCTCTCCGAGCTGCTGCGTCGCCACGCCCACGAGCTGATCGGCAGGCAGGAGGTCCAGGAGCTCCTCGCCGTCTGCGCCAAGGAGGCGCCCAAGCTGGTGGACGACGTGATCCCCGCCATCGTCAGCCTCGGCGAGCTGGTCCGGGTGCTGCGGGGGCTCCTGCGGGAGCAGCTCTCCGTCCGCGACCTGCGCACGATCCTCGAGGCTGTGGCGGACGCGGCGCCCAGGAGCAAGGAGACCGCCTTCCTGGTGGAGCAGACCCGGCGGCGCCTCGCCCGGCTGATCACCGCCAAGGTCAGCGGCGGCTCCGGCGTGGTCCACGCCATCACCCTCGATCGGAGCGCGGAGGAGATGCTGCGAAGCTCCATGGGGATCTCCGATGGGGAGGCGGCCCTGGCCCCGGACCTCGAGTCCGCGCGCCAGCTCATCTCGACCCTGGAGTCCCAGGCGTCGAGCCTCTCCGCTGCGGGCAGGCTGCCGGTGCTGCTCTCGCCGCCGGATCTGCGCCGCCCCCTCTTCGACTTCGCCTCCCGCTTCGTCCCCGAGCTCTGGGTGATCAGCGCCCGCGAGCTGCTCCCGGGGACGGCGGTGGAGCCTGCGGGGGTGCTCCTCCTTCCCATGAGGGCCGCATGATCCTTCCCGGTTCTCCAAGACCGCTTCGCGCGCTCTGCGTCGGCGACGGCGACGCTGCACCCGCCGGCACCCCGTGCGATCGAACACCCGTCGTGACCAAGTCGAATCCTGCAACACAAGGAGCCACCTGATGAGCGAGACCATCCGCAGCTTTCGAGGTGCAGACGCAAAGGCAGCCTTCGCGGCGGTGAAGGCAGCGATGGGAGCCGACGCCGTGATCCTCTCGGCCCGCGAGATCCCCGGCGGCCTCCTGCGCAAGCCCGAGGTGGAGGTGCTGGCCATGGCGGGGAGCGCCGCAGCCCCGCGACCTGCGGAGGCGCCGCCCCATCGACCGGCTGCTTTGGCCCAGCCATCCCTCCGCCCGGCTGCCCCCGCCGCCGCTGGCCACCTCCGCCTGCACCCGGGCGAGGCCCCCGCTGCGGCACCCTTGCGCCAGCCCCAGCAGCCGGGATCGAACGTCGCGCACCTCGATCGCCCCGCCAGCCGCAGGGAGCCCTTGGTCCAGGCGAGCCCTCCCGCCGATCGCGCCCTCGCCGGGGAGGTCCTCGCCCTGCGTCGAACGGTGGAGGAGGCGCGCCGCGAGATGATGCAGCTCTCCCAGCGCACCCGCTCCGAGATCGAGCTCCACCTGCGCCCTGCCGCCGGCGAGATCTACAACCGCCTCCTCAACGGGGGCATGGAGGACGGCCTGGCGGAGGAGGTGCTGCGCCAGACCCTCGCCAAGGCGGTGGAGGGCGCCTCGTCCCGGGCCCTCTTCGACGCCTCCGTCCGGCTGATCGGCCAGCGGCTGGTGCCGGGCCGCGCCCCCTGGCTCCCGGGCGCGCGGCGGGCGATCGCCCTGGTCGGCCCCACCGGCGTGGGCAAGACCACCACCATCGCGAAGATCGCGGCGCGGGCCCTCCTCGACACCAGGCTGCGGGTGGCCCTGATCACCGTGGACACCTATCGGGTCGGCGCCAGCGAGCAGCTCCTGCGCTACGGCGAGATCATGGGGCTCCCCTCCCACATCGCCAGGACCGAGCAGGAGCTCGCCAGGGCGATGGGCCGCTGCAGGGACGCGGATCTGATCCTGATCGACACCGCCGGCCGCTCCACCCACGAGGCGGTGGCGCAGCAGGCGGAGCTCCTGGGATCCCTCCCCGGCATCCAGCTCCAGCTCGTGGTCAGCGCCGCGACGGGCTGGCGGGATCTGGCTGCGGTGGCGGAGCGCTACCGCCCCCTCCGGCCCCAGGGGCTGATCCTCTCCAAGCTCGACGAGGCCGCGGCACCAGCCAGCGTGATCTCGGCGGCGGTGCGCCTCTCCTGCCCGATCACCTGCATCGCCGACGGGCAGAAGGTCCCCGACGATCTCCACGCCGCCTCCGCTCCGGAGCTGCTCCGGCGGGCCATGGCAGCGAGCGAGATGCCCCTCAACCTGCGCGCGAACGCATGAATTCAGACATGGAGCCTCCGTTGGATCAGGCCGAGAACCTTCGACTCTTGCTTCGAAAAAAACGCACCGAGGTCGGCGATCCCCTGCGGGTGATCGCGGTCACCTCGGGCAAGGGCGGCGTGGGCAAGTCCACCGTCGCCGCCAACCTCGCGGTCCTCGCCGCGGCGCGGGGGAAGCGGGTCCTCCTCATCGACGGGGATCTCGGCCTCGCCAACGCGGAGATCCTCCTGGGGATCAAGCCGCGCTACCACCTGGCGCACCTCCTGGACGGATCGATCCCTCTGCCGCAGATCCTCGCCACCGGCCCCCACGGGGTGAAGGTCCTCTCCGCCGGCACCGGGGTCCAGCAGCTCTCGCACCTGGGCTCCGCCCAGAAGATGCGGCTGATCTCCGAGCTCGACGCCCTCGAGGACGACTTCGACGTGGTGATCACCGACTCGGCAGGCGGAATCGGAGACAACGTCCTCTTCTTCGTCGGGGCCTGCCAGGAGACGATCCTGGTCGTGAGCCCAGAGCCCACCTCCCTCACCGACGCATACGCCGCGGTGAAGGTCCTCTCCCAGAACGGGATGGCGGGGACCTTCCACGTGGTGATCAACCCTGCAGGGAGCGAGGAGCAGGCGCGCGAGGTCTTCGGCAGGCTCTCCTCCCTCACCGAGCGCTTCCTGCACGCCAGGCTCCGCTACATCGGCTGCATCCCCCGAGACGAGAACATCCACCGGGCGGTGATGCAGCAGCAGCCCCTGGTCCTGGGCTTCCCGCTCTCGCCCTCCAGCAGGAGCCTCGCCGCCCTCGCCGATCGCCTCCTCTACCAGAGCGCTCCCCCCCAGCTCGAGGGGGGGCTCAAACTCCTCTGGGAGCGCCTCTTCCGAGAGTCTCCCACGAGAGCCAGCGAATGAGCCGAGTCATACGAGAGACCAGGACCTCGCCCTCCTCGCGACGTCGGCGCCTGGGTGCCCCCTCCGTCGGCCGCCTCCGCGCCGCCGCTCCCATCGAGCGCCGGCCCTCCCCCTCTACAGCCAACCCTCTCTCGAGCGGAACCTCCCACCCCAAGACAGGATGTAACGAACGCCTCTGACCCCTGCTTCCTTCGGATCCCATGCGCCGCTTCCACGCCCATTACGCCACCGAGGGCGGTGACCCCTCGGCCTTGATCGCCCGCTACGGACACCTGATCGATCGCCTGGCCCGCCGGATCGCCGCGCGCACCGGGCTGCCGGTGCTGGAGGAGGATCTCTGGTCGGCGGGGGCCGTGGGGCTCCTCGAGGCAGCGAGCCGCTTCGATCCTGCCAGGGACATCCGCTTCGAGAGCTTCGCCGAGCATCGGATCCGCGGCGCCATGCTCGACGAGCTGCGGCGCCTCGATCACCTGCCCCGCCGCCTGCGCGACGACCTCGATCGGATCGCCAAGGCCCGCGAGGACCTCCTCCATCGGCTGGGACGCGAAGCGACCCTCGACGAGCTCGCCGACTACCTCGGGGTGGGGGTCGAGGGCCTCGGCGAGATGGAGGCCTTGGGCCACCCGCCCCTGCCGCTCCCCGTCGATCTTCCCCTCGCCAGCGAAGAGCTCCCCGCGGACCAGCGCCTCCTCGACGCGGAGTCGCAGGCAGGGATCGCCGCGGCGATCGGCCAGCTCCCCGAGCGCCTGCAGCTCGTGATGAGCCTGCACTACGTGGAGTCCCTCGCCTACAAGGAGATCGCCGGGATCCTCGAGGTGAGCGAGGCCCGGATCTCCCAGCTCCACTCCGACGCGATCCGCCGGGTTCGCGCGTTTCTCGCAGGCGAAGCGACGTAGGAGATGGACGGCCCGCCTCCCAAGCGAAAGACCCGCCTCGACCTCCTCGTGCAGCTCCGGGAACGGGAGGAGGAAGCGGCCCGCCTCGAGTTCGCCAAGGCCGCTGCAGCCGTCCAGCGGGCCAGGGCCCTCGAGACGGCGCTGCGGGAGCGCGCCGCAAAGGAGCGAGACCTGGGCCGCCCCAGCGGCGCCGACGAATGGGAGATCGTCGAGGCCTCCCAGCGTCGGGCCGCCGTCGCGATCGAGGCGGCAGCCCAGAAGACCCGGGAGGCCGTCGAGGCGGAGCGCAAGGCGAGGGCCATCCTCGACGAAGCCCATCGGGCAGCGGAGGCGATGCGCCGCGCTGCGGAGGCCAAGCGGGAGGAGCTGCGCCTCGAAGAGGAGCGCCAGGAGCGAAAGGAGCTCGACGCCCTGGGCCAGCTCCTCCACGGCTTCCGCAGACGGAAGGGGGAGGGGGATCGCTGAGCGTCTGTGACGGAACCACAAACGCTGCGAGCCGGGGGCGAGCGAGCGATGAGGAGGCTGAGAGCGTCAAGGACCTGGCGCGAAAGAGTGGCAGGGATCTTGCGGAGGCCATCCCCCAGGAGGTGCGCGACAGATGAGTGACGGCATCTACATCGGCATGAGCGCCGCGGTGGCCCGCGCGCGCCAGCTCGACGCGGTGGCAGACAACCTGGCCAACGCGCAGACCGTGGGCTTCAAGGCGGCGCGGCCGTCCTTCGAGTCCTTCCTCCCCAAGGGCGGGAGCGCCTCCAAGGTCTACGCGGCGGCGGTGGACACCGGGGTGGATCTGCGCGAGGGCTCCGTGGCTCCCACCGGTCGGCCGCTGGACCTCGTCCCCAACGACGGCGCCTTCCTCTCGGTCCGCCTCCCCTCCGGCGCCGCCGCCTACACCAGGGACGGCCGCGTCTCGGTGGACGCGGACGGCAGGCTCCGCGCAGCGGGGCACCCGCTCCTCTCCGACGCAGGGGAGCCCATCTTCATCCCCCCCGGCGAAGGCACCCCGGTGATCGACAGCCTCGGCGTGATCCGGATGGGCGATCTCGAGGTCGGCAGGATCGCGCTCTTCCACCTCGAGGGGCCGGTCCAGAAGATGGGAGGCGCCCTCCTCTCCCCCCAGGAGGAGGGACGGGTGACCCAGAGCTTGGCAGGTGTCCGGGTCGGCGAGATCGAGCTCGGCAACGCGACGCCCCTCGAGGCAACCGTCCAGATGATCGGCGCCCAGCGCGCCTTCGACCAGTCCATGCAAGCGATCCAGACCTACCGCAAGCTCGACGAGAAGATCGGGGAGCTCGGCAAGGTCCGCTGACCCGCGAGGCCTCCGAGCTCCCAAGGAGAAAGAGATGATCCGCTCCCTCTACACAGCGGCGACCGGAATGGAAGCCCAGCAGCTCAAGATGGACGTCACCGCCAACAACCTGGCGAACGCCAGCACCACGGGCTTCAAGAAGGGCCGCGCCGAGTTCGAGGAGCTCTTCTCCGACACCGTCCGCAGCGCCGAGGCGCCGGAGCCCAACGGCGGCAGCGCGCCGGCGCCCCTGCAGGTGGGCCTCGGGGTCCGCACGGGCTCCACCACCCGCAGCTACGCCCAGGGCGATCTGATCGCCACGAAGAACCCCCTCGACGTGGCCATCGAGGGGGACGGCTTCTTCCGGGTGCTGCGTCCCAACGGAGAGCTGGCCTACACCCGTGCCGGCAACTTCCGCATCGACGCGGAGGGCAGGCTCGTCACCCAGCGCGGCGAGCTGATCGATCCGGGGATCCACTTCCCCGTCGACGCCAAGGAGATCACCATCCGAAGCGACGGCCTGGTGCAGGCCCGCCTCGCCGACTCCGACTACGTGGAGGAGCTGGGCCACATCGAGCTCTCGATCTTCCAGAACCCCAGCGGCCTGATGGCCCTGGGCAGCAACCTCTTCGCTGCCTCCCTCGCCAGCGGGGAGCCGATCCAGACCCGGCCCGGCGAGGAGGGGACGGGCCTCCTCTCCCAGGGCTTCCTCGAGGGTTCCAACGTCAAGGCGGTGGAGGAGATGATCGACATGATCTCCACCCAGCGCGCCTACGAGCTGAACTCCAAGGTGATCCAGACCGCCGACCAGATGTTGCAACGCCTCACCTCCCTGCGATGACGATGAGCGCCTCTCTCTCGATCCTCTTCGCCGCTGCAGCCGTCGCCCTCCCGGCGATCGCGGGTGCGGCGCCGAAAATGGAGACATCCTCCTCGGCACCGGCGGCGCCGCCTTCGGAGAGGGCCTCCCAGCCGGGAGCCGCCGCTGGCGCTGCGACGCCTGCGGCGGCGGAGGGGATCCCGCCCCAGGTCGAAGCGGCGCTCCGTGCTGCCTTCGCGCTCCCGGACGCGAGGATGGAGATCGTGGGCTACCGCTCGTTCCTCTCCGGGGACTGCAGCCCGAACGCGGCGGAGGCCAGCGGCGCCATCGAAGGCTCCGGGCGGGTGGCGGTCCGAGTGCTCGGTGCAGACACCCTAGGTGCACCGTGCGAAGGCTGGAGCTGGGCCGAGGTACAGGTGAGCGCCCGGGTCTGGATCACGACCCGCCCGCTCCGCCAGGGCGATCCGCTCGAAGGCGCCGTCCGCGGCGAGATCCGCGAGATCGGCGAGATCGGCGCCTCGAGGCGCCCGCTCCTCTCCCTCGCCGACGGTGCCCGGGCCTCTCGCAGCCTCGCCGCGGGGACCGTCCTCGAGCCGTCCCAGATCGCGGTGGGTCTGCTCCCCGGGGAACCCGTCCTGGTGAACCTGCGGTCGGGCGCACTCTCGATCCTCGCCGAGGGCCGCGGGGTCGCCTGCGGCAGGGATCGGATCTGCGCCACCCTCCCCTCCGGCAAGCGGGTGGAGGGCCACCTCGAAGGCGAGCTCCTCGTGGTGGAGGCGCCATGATCCGCTGCCCGCTCCTCCTCCCCCTTGCGGCGATCCTCCTCCTCTCGTGGAGCTGCACCGGCTCGAAGCAGCAGCGGGTCTACGACCAGAAGCGGCGCGAGTACCAGCTCCCTGCCGAGACGGTGGAGACCGAGGAGGTCGCCACACCGGGGAGCCTCTGGCGCGAGAACCGCCCGGTGGCGAACCTCTTCACCGACGCGAGGGCGCTGCGGACCAACGACCTGGTGGTGGTGAAGATCGAGGAGGTCGCCGACGCGCGGCGCCGCGCCGACACGGGGGTCAGCAGGACCTCGGAGGCGCAGGCCAGCATCAACAGCTTCCTCGGCCTCCTGGAGCAGCTCCAGCAGGACACCGACCTGCGCGCGAGCCTCGGTGGACAGAGCTCCTCGTCCTTCCGCAGCGAAGGCGCCACCGGCAGATCCGAGCGCCTCACCGCGACGGTCCCCGCCATCGTGCGCAAGGTCCTCCCCAACGGAAACCTCTTCATCGAGGGCCACCGGGTGGTGCTGGTGAACGACGAGGAGCAGCACTTCTACATCTCCGGCGTGGTGCGCCCCATCGACATCGATCAGGAGAACAGCGTCAAGAGCACCATGGTCGCCGACGCGGAGATCGAGTTCACGGGCCAGGGGGTCCTCACCGACAACCAACACCAGGGCTGGCTCTCCCGCAACCTGGGCTGGATCTGGCCCTTCTGAGGTGGCTGCGTTGAAACAAGACATCTCCGCACGGTCCGTCCTGCTCCTCCTCGTCGCGGTCCTCCTCGCTCCCTCCTTCGCCGACGCAGCGCCGGTCCGCGTGAAGGAGCTGGCGGCGGTGGAGGGGGTCCGCGACAACGAGCTCTTCGGCTACGGCCTCGTGGTGGGCCTCGCCGGGACCGGCGACACCGAGCGGGTCTTCTTCACCTCCCAGTCGATCTCCAGCATGCTCGGCAGGCTCGGGATCCGCATCGATCCCCGCGAGGTTCGGGTCCGGAACGTGGCGGCGGTGATGGTCACCGCCAGGCTCCCGCCCTTCGCCAGGGCCGGCGGACAGATCGACGTCAGCGTCAGCTCCATGGGGAACGCCCGCAGCCTCGCAGGGGGCGTGCTCCTGGTGACGCCCCTCACCGGCGCCGACGGGGCGGTCTACGCCCTGGCGCAGGGGCCCGTCCAGGTCGGCGGCTTCGACGCTGCTGCTGCGGGCTCGAGCATGCGCAAGAACCACCCGACCTCCGGCAGGGTGCCAGGCGGCGGGACCATCGAGCGGGCGGTGCGGGTGGAGCTGGGCGAAGGGCCGCTGGTCTTCGCCCTGCGGGATCCGGACTTCACCACCGCCAGCCGGATCGCAGAGGCCTTCAACCAGACCCTGGGCGAAGGCGCCGCGAGGGCCCTGGACTCCGCTGCGGTGGAGGTGAGCGTCCCCGAGGCGCGGGATCCGGATCGGGTGGGGCTGATCGCCGAGCTCGAGGCGCTGGAGGTGGACGCAGACGAGAGGGCGAAGGTGGTGATCAGCGAGCGCACCGGCACCGTGGTGGCGGGGGCACGGGTGCGGATCCGCCCCGTCGCCGTCTCGCACGGCGGCCTGCGGATCTCGGTGAGCGAGACCCCGCTCGTCTCCCAACCCGCCCCCTTCTCCGACGGCGCCACCGTCCGCGACCGCTTCGCCACCATCGACGCCCACGAGGGAGGCAGAGGCGCCGTCGCCCTCCCCGCCTCCTCCAACGTCGACGATCTGGTCCGCTCCCTGAACCTCCTCGGCGTCTCCTCCCGGGATCTGATCTCGATCCTCCAGGCCATCAAGGCCGCCGGGGCCCTCGACGCAGAGCTGGAGATCCTGTGATGGAGAGCCCCTCGATCCGGCGCAGCTCGGGGCGCCCACGGAAAGGAGCCGCCTGAGTGCTCCTCACCGATCCACATTCGATCCGGTCGGGCGATCAGCGGGAAGCCGAGCGGGCCTTCGACGCGCTCTTCCTGCGCCAGCTCCTCCAGGCGAGCGGCGCGTTCGAGCCCAAGGAGGGCGCCTCACCGATCTTCGCCGATCTGATCGTCGATTCCCTCGCCCACGCCCTCGCGCGTGCGGATGGTCCGGGCGGCAGAGGGCCCCTCTCCCTCCTCTCGGGGCAGGCGGAACCCGCTCCCTCGGCTCCAGGCGCCGGCGCTCCCGGCGGGATCGATCCCGCCACCCTCCTCGCCTCCCCGCGCGGGAGCTTCGCTCCAGGGTCTGTCGCGCCACCGGCTTCGGAGCGACGTCCGGCGGCGCCCGCAGCACCGCCGTTCCTGGGCCTGGAGCGGCTCGTCGCAGGGCCGAGCTCCCTCACCAGCGCCTTCGGCACGCGGATCGATCCGCTGGGCGCCGGCCATCGCCACCACCACGGCGTGGATCTGGCAGCGCCGGAAGGCTCGACGATCGTCGCAGCAGCTGGGGGCGTGGTCCGCTCCGTGGGAGAGCGGGGCGCCTACGGCCAGGCGGTGGAGATCGACCACGGAGGGGGCATCACCACCCTCTACGCCCACGCCTCCGAGCTCCTGGTGGCAGCGGGGGAGCGGGTGTCCAAGGGGCAGCCCATCGCCAAGGTCGGACAGACCGGCAGGGCCACCGGCCCACATCTCCATTTCGAGCTCCGTGTCAAGGAAAGGCCTGTGAATCCATCCCGCGCCCTTAAGGCATACGCCGATCGTCCCGAAGAGAAGGGAGCAGCACTGGACCCAAGGGGGCCAAGGCCATGACCGTGAAAGATATCAAGCAGATCAACAACTTACCTGCTGCCCGCAGCGCCACCGGGCTCCGGCGCAGCGCCGAGTCCCAAGGGGCCGAAGAGGCGGACGCCATCGCCTCCTCCCGTCCCACCGATCGGATCTCGACAACCGAGCGGGTGCAGGTGCAGGCAGCCATCGATCGGGCCCGGGCAGCGGCGAGCGACGCCCGCGCCGCCCGGCTCGCCGACATCGAGGCGGCGGTCCGCAAGGGCGAGTACCGCCCGGACCCCGCCCGGATCGCCCAACGGATCCTGGACGAGGCAGAGCTCCTCGCCCGGATCCACGTGATGCTTCGACGATGAACCAGGGGTCTCGCGAACCGAAGGTGAGCAGACGAAACGGAGGGCTCTCGCGCGAAGCGCGAGCGGACGGAAGCGCCTCCCTCTCCGCTGGGGCGATTCCATCACAGGTTCTGAGGCGACGCCGAAAGGGAGACGGATGCTGAAGGAAGCGATGGTCCTCGTGGGAGAGCTGCACGCGCTCCTGTGCGCCAACCTCGCCGCAACGGCCGAGGAGCGCAGGCGCCTCTCGGTCCTGGATCCCGAGGCCCTCGGCGCCTGGGTCGCCTCGAGGGAGAGCCGCAACCACCAGGCACTCGTCCTCGAGCAGGGGATCCTCCAGCGCCTCGCAGCAGCCTGCGGCGAGGGCGAGGAGG
>Ga0180215_1003301_pt1 | contig 15292 bp, 11 predicted proteins | sample eDN3rd37CBELigBY_FD_128871 | JGI IMG/M metagenome (GOLD analysis project Ga0180215, IMG submission 128871) | Enriched backyard soil microbial communities from Emeryville, California, USA - eDNA 3rd pass 37_C BE-Lig BY (version 2) (version 2) | ecosystem: Environmental > Terrestrial > Soil >...
CCGGTACAACTGGAAGAACTGGGGGTAGCGCATGGGGCGGAGCGTCAGCTCCAGCTGGGAGTCGAGTAGCATTACTGGCAGGCCTCGCAGGATTCAGGGTTCTCCAGCGAGCAGGCGATCGCCTGCTCGCTCACGCGGGAATCGACGGTCGTCTTTCGGATGCGGGTCTTGGCGCGGCTCCGCAAGTAGTAAGTGCTCTTTAGCCCCCGCTTCCAGGCGTACATGTACATCGACGAGAGCTTGCCCAAGGTCGGCTCCTCCTGGAAGAGGTTGAGCGACTGGGACTGGCAGATGAACGCCGAGCGTTCGGCAGCCATGTCGATGAGGATCTTCTGAGACATCTCCCAGGCCGTCTTGTAGAGGGCCTTGAGATCGTCAGGGAGGCCCGGGATCTCCTGGACCGAGCCTTCGCTCGCAATCAGGTGCGCCCGAACCTCGGGAGTCCAGAGGCCCCGCGCCTGGAGGTCGCGAACCAGGTAGCGGTTGATCTGGAGGAACTCCCCCGAGAGCGTCTCTCGCTTGAAGAGGTTGGAGACCTGGGGTTCGACGCATTCGTAGCTTCCGACGATCGAGCCGATGGTCGCGGTGGGGGCGATGGCCACCAGCAGGCTGTTGCGCAGCCCTTCCTGGCGGATGCGCGCGCGAAGCCCATCCCAATCCTCGTGGAGCGCGGGAACCGGATGGCCCGCTTCGGCCGCCAGGTCGAACTGGAGCTTGCCCTCGGCGTACCAGGACTCGTCGAAGGCCGGGAAACGCTCGCCGGCACTGGCCGAGAGGGCCTCGAAGTAGATCACCTCGGCGAGGCGGGTCGAGAGCGCGCGCGCCTCCTCGGACTCGAAAGGCAGGCGCAGCTGGAAGAAGAGATCCTGAAGGCCCATCACGCCGAGGCCCACGGGACGCCAGCGCTGGTTGGAGGCCGCCGCTTCGGGCGTCGGGTAGAAGTTGCGATCGACGACCCGATCCAGGAAGCGGACCGCAAGGCGGACGACCTGCCGGAGGCCGTGCCAGTCGACCTCACCCCCGGGAGTCGCGAGAGCCGCGAGGTTGATGGACCCCAGGTTGCAGACGGCCGTCTCAGAGGCGTTCGTGACCTCCATGATCTCGGTGCAGAGGTTGCTCGAATGGATGACGTTGCGAGGGAGGCGGGTCTGCGCCGAGCGGGCGTTGGCCGCGTCCTTAAAGCAGATCCAAGCGTTCCCGGTCTCGGCCAGGGTCTGGAGCATGCGACCATATAGCATGCGGGCGCTCAACTTCCGCTTGGCCTTGCCCTCGGCTTCCAATTCCTCGTAGCGGCGCTCGAAGGCGTCTCCCCAGAGCTCGGCGAGTTCCGGGAAGTCCGACGGACAGAAGAGGCTCCACGCCCCGTCGGCTTCGACGCGCCTCATGAAGAGATCCGGGATCCAGAGCGCGAGGTTGAGGTGGTGCGTGCGCCGCTCCTCGGCGCCGGTATTGTTGCGAAGCTCGAGGAAGCTCTCGATGTCCGGATGCCAAGGCTGCACGTAGATGGCCGCGGCCCCCTTGCGCTTTCCGCCCTGATTGACGGCATGCACCGAGGAATCGAGCACCTTGAGGAAGGGCACGAGGCCGCTGCTCACGCCGTTGTTGCCACGGATGAGCGAGCCTGAGCCGCGCACGGGCGTCCAATCGATGCCGATGCCACCCGACCACTTGGAAAGGCGGGCGCAATCCGCGTAAGCCTTGTAGATGCCTTCAAGGGAGTCCTCGGCGACCGTCAAGAGGTAGCAGGAAGACATCTGGGGATGGCGCGTGCCCGAGTTGAAGAGCGTGGGCGAAGCGGGCATGTAGCGGAAGCGGCTGATCAGGTCGTAGAAGGCGATCGCCTCGTCGATGGTCTCGGACAGGCCCAGGGCCACGCGCATGAAGAGCCATTGCGGGCGCTCGATCACGAGCCGGGTCTCGGGGTGGCGTAAGAGGTAGCGGTCGTAGACGGTCTTGAGGCCGAAGTACTCGAAGGCTCCGTCACGCGCGTGGTCGATTGCCGCTTCCAGCGCCGACATGTCGCTCTGGGCAAGGTTTCGTACTGCCGGGTCCAAGAGGCCCAGGGCCTCCGCGTCTCGCAGGTAGTCGCCGAAGGATTGGCGTAGGCCGACCTCCTCCGCCACGTAGGCGGATAGCAAGCGCGAAGCCACCCGGGAGTACTGGGGTTCTTCGGTCACGAGCATGACGGCCGTGGCAATCGCGCGCTCATCGAGATCCCGCGTGGTGCTGCCTTCGTGGAGGCCCGCGATGGTCTGGGTGGCGATCGCGATGGCATCCACCCCCGTCAAGCCCTCGCAAGCCCGCGTGGCGGCCTGGAGGATCTTCTCGAACCGAACGTCCTCGCGCGTCCCGTCCCGTTTGATGACTTGCATTCCCGTTTCCTTTCCTATCCGCCGATTCGCGCTTCCAGGCGATGGCGTAGCGACACATGCGTGCGAACCAACGCCAGGCCCTCTTCGGGCGCGGACGGCAAGAGCCCGAAACCAATGGTCAGGGTCACGTCGCGTCCGATGACTTCGGCTCCCAGGGCCGCCGCCTGAAACGACGTGGCCATGTTGAAGTAATAAACCGTGCCGCCATCTCGGCAGCAGCTCACGGCCCCGACTTCCGTCCCTCGGGAGCTCGCGCAATCAATGACCACGTCCATCAGGACGCCCCGCGACGCCTCCAAGGCCACGCGCGTGAGTTCGGCGGCATCCGTCGCATCGGCCAGGCAAGGTACGACCCACGGGGGCAAGTCCTCGAGCTGCTCCAGCTCCTGGGCGCGGGGGACCACGGCGATGACCGCTCCTTCGGGTCCCACGGCGTCGGCGGCCGCGTAGGTCGCGAGCAAGCCCGCCTTTCCAGCCGCTCCGATGACCATGACCCGGTCTCCCGGCTGCGCCAGGCGCCGGGTCTGCGGCACGACACCGCAGACGTCGAAGATACTCAGAGCGAGCGCCTCGGGCAAGTCGTCCGGGATCCGAGCGAAGCGCGCCTCCGGCGCCAGGATCGCGTCCCCTACAACCGCCAGTTGATGCGTGAGCGGGTCGACGCCCGTCACGGCCCGGAGCGAGAGGGGGACGAGGGTATTGGAGACGAGCGTGACAACCGACTCACCCAGTTGGACCTCGCCCGCGCGGGAAGAACCGACTCCTGCAACACGCCCGCGCATGACGCCTCCGGAACCCGTTCGAGGGTTATGCATCTTGCCGCGCTCGGCAACGATGGCCATGACCTCAGCAGCCATCGCCGCGACGTCCCCCCCATGGCGCTCCCACAGCTCGCGGAAGCTCGTCGCATCGAGGTTGAGGGCATCCACCGCCAGGCGAATCTCATTTGGAGCGAGCGGTGAGCCGGCATCCAGACTCCACGCGTCGTACGGGGTGGCTTTGGGAGGGTGTTTGACGCGAGGAAACCCCGCGCTTACCATCACCCTAGCCATGGGCGCGCCTCCGACGATCGGCCTTCATGCGGGCCGCGAGCTCCCAGGCGGCCTGGGCCTCGGGCGTCTCCGGTTCGAACTTGGGAACCGGCACAGGACGGCCCTCCGGTCCAATGGCGACCATATGAAAGTAGCCCTCGGTGGCATGTTCACGCTCCCCCTTGACCGGATCCTCGGCGAAGAGATTGACGTGGATGGAAACGGAGGTCCGGCCGGTGTGAACAACGGTGGCGACGGCCTCGACCATCTGCCCGTGCTTGATGGGGCGGTGAAAATCGATACGCTCGGACGATGCCGTCACCATGGCTTCCTGAGCGAATCGCGACGCAGCGAGAAAAGCGGCACGATCCATGAGTTCGAGGACCTTGCCTCCGAACATGGTGCCGTAGTGGTTGGTGGAATTGGGAAAGACCGTCTCGACGATCCGAACGGGCTCGGATCGTCCCGGTGCGGGGACGGTACGGGTGAACATCTCAAGCTCCTCACGCGTGAGCCGCGGTCCACGGCCGACGAGGAGCTTGGCAGGGCGAGCAAGGGCTCGCCGGCATGCCGCTCTTATGCCTCGAAGAGCTGGGACACGCGTCAAGCCTGGTAGGCGATCGGGCTTACGAGCGTACTCGCTTACCGTTGCGGGACAGCACCGGATTCTCACCGGATTTCCCCTAGCCAGGCGACTAATCGTTAGAGCAGCTTAATGAACACAGTAAGGGCTTGTCAACATGCTGGGCCCATGGCTCGCGCCGTTTCGGCCTCCCATGCGCGTTTCAGCAAGTCCGAGGGCTGAAATCGGGCTCCGAAGGCAGCCAAGACGATCCTTTCCGTCTTGGCCGGATCGGAGTTGGGCCCCTTCCGATGCCCGCCTATCATTCCCCCATCGCCTGTGAAACGGGCGGAACTCGATTCAGGGTCAGGGTAAGGAGGTTTCGATGAGCGGGAAGATTCCGAGGGCAGGGTTGCTAGGCATGCTCGCCGTGGCGGTGGTGGGATGCAACGCCCCTCCCGCGACGCAGGCGCCCCTGGTGACGAACCAGACGAGCCTACCGGCCGACGCGATTCCCACCATCCCCATGCCGGATCAGATCTCTCCCAGCGAGATGGTCACGGGTGAGGATACCGAGCTGGAAACCCAGCAGCGCTGGCGCGGGCGCGGGCGCCGGCCGGCGATTCGCTGGCGCCGGACCTTCTACGGAGGCAGCCCGTACTACGTGCCCTATTACTACTATTACTGGGCGCCGCAACCCTATTACGTGCCTTACTACTCCGGCGTCTACTGGAACTACTACGACCGGCCCGGCTTCCGTTACCGCAGCCGCCGCTTCCGCCGCGGCTACTAGGTCCGTTCGCTGCTGAACGTGCCAGGGCGGCCCGCTTTCGCGAGCCGCCCTGGCACGATTTCTTGGCGATTCTGCCCGCCTCGCGAGGCGAGGTTTTAACGCTTGAGCTTGGGGTCGAGGGCGTCGCGGAGGCCGTCGCCCACGAAGTTGATGCTCGCCACCGTCAGGAAGATCAACAAGCCCGGGTAGAAGGCCAGCCACGGGGTCGAGATCATGTACTGCTGCGCGTCGGTGAGCATGTTGCCCCAGGACGGCGTCGGAGGCTGGATGCCGAAGCCCAGGAAGGACAGGGCGGATTCCAGCATGATGGCGTCCGCCACGCCCAGGGTGGCCGCCACGAAGATGGGAGCCAGGGCGTTGGGAAGCATATGCCGCAGCATGATCCAGATGGACGACGCTCCTTGAGCGTGCGAGGCCTCGATGAACTCCTGGTTGCGCAGGGAGAGGAACTCGCCGCGCACCAGTCGGGCCACACCCATCCAGCTTGTCGCCCCCAGGATCAGGACGATGATGAACAGCTCCTTGCCCAGGAACTTCATCATGACCATCAGGAGCATGAGGATGGGAATCGAGAGGAAGACGTCCGTCAGACGCATTCCGGCGTTATCCACCCATTTGCCGAAGTAACCGGCGAGGCCGCCCACGATGGTGCCGATCACGACGCCGAGGAAGGCGACCGAGAGCCCCACCGAGAGCGAGATCCGGCCGGCGTACATCAAGCGGGTGAGGATGTCGCGGCCCAGCTCGTCCGTGCCCAGCCAGTGGGCCATGGAGGGCCATTGCTGGTTGGAGTTGGGGAGGTCGATGCCGTCGAAGGAATACGGCGACAAGAACGGCCCCACGAAGGACATGAAGACCAAGAGGAAGAGCGTGATCGACCCGAAGACGGCCATGCGATGCTTCATGAAGCGGCGCAGGACCAGCTTCCAGTAGGGCTGAGGGGGTTCCGCGAACTCCGCCTTGGGGCGCTCCACGGCTGCCGTCGAGGTGACTTGCGTAGACATGGGCCCTCCTAACTCAGTCGGATCCGCGGATCCAAGAGCGCGTAGATCATGTCCGCCAGCAGGTTGCCGATGACCACCAGGCTAGCCGAGATGGTCAGGATCGCCATGAGGACGGGATAATCGCTCTTGGTCAGGGCGTCGAAGAAGAGCCGGCCGACACCGGGCCAGGTGAAGATGGTCTCGGTCATGATCGCCCCGGCGAACAACGAGGGCAGCGACAAGGCGACCACCGTCACGACCGGGATCAGGCCGTTACGCAGACCGTGCTTGACGATGACGGACCATTCGTCGAGCCCCTTGGCGCGGGCAGTACGAATGTACTCCTGGCGAATGACCTCCAGCATCGAGCTCCGGGTGTACCGGCTCCAGGAGGCGATCTGGAGGATGCTGAGCATGGCCGCGGGAAGGATCAGGTGCGAGAGCACGTTGAGGGGATTGCCCTCCTGGCCGTAATCCGCGAATCCGCCGGCGGGCAGCCACTGCAGGGTGGAAGCGAAGACGATCATCAGGACGATACCGAACCAGAAAGGCGGCAGCGAGTAGCCGATGAAGGCCAGGGTGGTCACCGAGAAGTCGAACTTCGAGTACTGCTTGATGGCCGAGATGACGCCGAGGATGACGCCGACCAAGAGCGAGAAGCTCATGGCCACGGTCATCAACAGGAGGGTGGCGGGGATCCGCTCGCCGATCATCTCGAGGACCGCGCGCCCCGTGAAGAGGGAGTGTCCGAAGTTGAGTTGGATGACTTCCTTCAGCCAGTAGAGGTACTGGATGACGGGAGGCTTGTCGAGGCCCATGGCCACCTTGATGGCCTCGAGGTCCTCCGCGGTCAGGTGGGGGTTCTCACCGTAGACGGCCAGGGGGCCGCCCGGGGCCAGCTGCATGAGCGAGAAGACCACCGCGGTGATGACGATCAGAAGAGGAATGGCACCGAGGAGGCGCCGGATAACGTATGCTCCCATTGCTTACTCCGTCAATTGCCATTCGTGGGCGTTCCAGAAGTTGCCGTTGGCCGAGCCGCTCGGTTTGAAGTTGAGCAGCTTGGAGGAGGCAACGTCCAGGTTGGTCCACCAGAGGAGGGGGATCATCGGAACGTCCTCGGCGAGAATGGCCTGAGCGCGCTGGTAGATCCGCCGGCGCTCCTCGCGGTCGAGGGCCACGAGTCCCGCCTCGAGCATCCGATCCATCTCGGGATTCTTCCAGCGCACCGAGTTCTGCCCGTTGGGCGGAATCGCGCCGGAGTGCCAGAGGTTGAGGTTATTGGGATCCACGGGTGAGACCCAGGCGTAGAGGGCCAAGTCGAACTTGCCGCCGCGGAGGTGGCCGTCGGGATAAGGCCCGAAGAGGATCGCCCCCGGGTAGTTGTCGATGGCGACCTCGATGCCGACCTGCTTGAGGTAGTGCTGGACCAAGAGCTCGGTCAACTCGCGGGGCTTGCGGCCGGCGGTCGTGGAGATCTTGATCGAGAAACGCTGGCCGTCCTTGACCCGGACCCCGTCGCGCCCGACCGTCCAACCCGCCTCATCGAGCATGCGCTTGGCAAGCTCGGGGTCGTACGGGTAGCGGTTCTCAACCGCGGGGTTGTAATGGTAGTTGAGGGGGCTCTTGTCGGACCAGGCTTCTTCCCAGAGGCCCTTGAAGATGTACTTCGAGATCTCTTGCTTGTTGATCGCATGGGCGATCGCCTGCCGAACCCGCTTGTCCTGGAAGTAGGGTTTTTCCAGGTTCATGTCGAGATGCTCGTAGGTCGCGGCCGGCGTCTCGTAGATCGTCACGCCGGGCAAGCGCTTCAGCGCCTGGTACTGCGTGATGGCCGCGTGCTGGTAGACGTGAAGCCCGCCGCTCTTGAGTTGCACGAAGGCGGAGTTCTCGTCGGGCACGAACTTGTAGATGATGCGGTCGATCTTGGGCTTGCCGCGCCAGTAGTCGGGGTTGGCGGCCAAGGTGATCGAGTCGCCCGACTTCCAGCTTTCGAACTTGAAGGGGCCCGCTCCGATGGGGGCACGATTGAAAGGGTCCTTGTTGATGTCCGGCGAGTTCTCAAGCACATGCTTGGGAAGCAGCTTGTCGAACATCTCGACGTACGGGGCGAAGCGCTGCTTGAAGTGGACGCGGACCGTGTGCGAATCCACGATCTCGATGCGCTCGACCTTGTTGTAGCCTTCGCGGCTGATGACCTTCACCTTGGGGTTCATGTAGACCGAATGGGTGAAGGCCACGTCCTCCGCCGTGAGCGGGTGGCCGTCGTGCCAGCGGACGCCCTTGCGGATCTTGTAGGTGACGACCATCTTTTCGCCGTCGAGCTTGACCCCGCCGTTTTCCAGCGTGGGGACTTCCTCGGCGAGGTCGGGAATGTAGTTGAGCTTGTCGTCGTAAGTGACGAGGCCGCCCTGCAGCGCCGTCAAGACGTTCGTCGAGACCATCATGCTGGAGATGGCCTTGTTGAGCGCGTCGGGTTCCTGCTGCTCCTGAACGATCACCGTCCCGCCTTCGATGGGCTTACCAGGGGACGATGCGACAGGGGGCTCCCCTTTCGGAGAGCACCCGGTCATCAGAAGCGCGGTGACGAAAACGGAAACGAGCTTGGACTTCGTTGATTTCATCAATGCGCCGCCTCCCTAAGCTTTAGGGATGGTGGCGGTAACCGTACCTTGGGTGGACGTGGTCGGGACCAGCTTGTCCACGTGGTGGCAGGCCACGAAGTGCTCGCCGCCGGTATCCCGCCAAACGGGGGCCTCGGCCTTGCAAACATCGGTGGCGAAGGGACAACGCGTGTGGAAGGTGCAGCCGGAAGGCGGGTTCACCGGGCTGGGAATGTCTCCCTGCAGGATGACGCGCTGCTTCTTCTTGGTGGGATCCGGCTCGGGCACCGCCGAAAGGAGGGCCTGGGTGTAGGGGTGCTTGGGGTTGGTGTAGAGATCGAGCGACGAGGCCAACTCCACCATGCGACCCAGGTACATGACCGCCACCCGGTCGGAGATATGCTCGACCGTCGAGAGGTTATGCGCGATGAAGAGGTAGGTGAGGCCGAACTCCTTCTGGAGATCCTCCAGGAGGTTCAGGACCTGCGCCTGGACCGAGACGTCCAGGGCGGAGACGGGCTCGTCGGCCACGATGAACTTGGGGTTGATGGCCAGGGCGCGGGCGATGCCGATGCGCTGGCGCTGACCGCCGGAGAACTCGTGGGGGTAGCGCTCGGCGTACATGGGGTTGAGGCCCACGCGATCCAAGAGTTCACGGACCCGCTTCTCGCGCTCGCCGCGGGTCTGGTAGATCTTGTGGACCAAGAGGGGCTCGGCAATCGAGTCGCCGATGGTCATGCGCGGGTCCAGCGAAGCGTAGGGGTTCTGGAAGACGATCTGCATCTCACGGCGCAGCTCGCGCATCTCGGAGGGCGACATCTTGGTGACGTCGCGGCCCTCGAACTTGACCTCGCCGGCAGTGGGCTCGATCAGGCGAAGGATCAAGCGGCCCGTCGTGGACTTGCCGCAACCCGACTCGCCGACCAGACCGAGGGTCTCGCCCTTCTTGACCGAGAAGTTGAGTCCGTCGACGGCTTTGACCGCACCGACCTGCTTGTTGAAGAGGATTCCCCGATGAATCGGGAAGTGCTTGACGAGGCCCTTGACCTCGAGAAGGTTCTCACTCATTTACTTGGACTCCTTCGTCAACCAGCAGCGCACGAGGTGGCCTTGTTCGAACGTGTCGAGCGCGGGAACTTCCCGGCACTTGGTCATGTAGTGCTTGCAACGGGGGCCGAACGAGCAGCCCTGCGGCAGCTTGGAAAGACTCGGAGGCTGACCCTCGATGGGCTCCAGACGCTCCTTGCGCTCGCCGAGTTTGGGAATCGAGTTGAGCAGGCCCTGGGTGTAGGGGTGCTTGGGATTCTTGAAGAGGGTGTGGACGTCGGCGTACTCGACGACCTTGCCCGCGTACATGACCGCCACGTAATCGCACATCTCGGCGACGACGCCCATGTCGTGGGTGATCAAGACGATGGCCGAGTTGCGCTGGTCGCGAATCTCGCGCATGAGGTCGAGGATCTGGGCCTGGATGGTGACGTCGAGGGCCGTGGTCGGCTCGTCGGCGATCAGGAGATCCGGCTCGCAGGACAGGGCCATCGCGATGATGGCGCGCTGGCGCATACCGCCCGAGAACTGGTGGGGATAGTCATCCACGCGGGACTCGGGGCTGGGGATGCCGACGGCCTCGAGCATCGATATGGCCTTCTGGCGGGCCGTGGCCTTATCGACCTTCTGGTGAAGGATGATGGCTTCCATGATCTGCTCGCCGATGGTCAAGACCGGGTTCAGCGAGGTCATGGGGTCCTGCGAGATGAGGGCGATGCGGTTGCCACGGATGGCGCGCATCTCGCTCTCACTCAACGAAAGCAGGTTCTTGCCCTGGAAAAGAATCTGGCCCCCGACGATCTTGCCCTGAGGCTGGGCCACGAGACGCATGATGGACAGCGAGGTGATGCTCTTACCGCAACCGGATTCCCCGACGATGCCCAGGATTTGCCCTTTCTGGACCTCGAAGTCGACCCCATCTACCGCTTTGACGATGCCTTCTTCGGTGGTGAAATGGGTTTGTAACCCCGAAACCTTGAGCAACGCTTCTGCCACGGATCCTCCTCAGAACACGCTTCTTGCGCTTTCGATTCTACGAGCAGCGTCGCTGCTCTCCGAACCCCCAGACGCGGGGCGTCTTTGCGATCACCTTGCCGTTACTTGGCAATCATGTAGCGAAAAAAGGGGAAGAGTTGCTCTTCCCTCCCGGAAACGTTATCATACTGCCCCTTCCCTGTCCAGTGGAGGCGTGGGTTTGCGGGCTATGCCCACCTTTGCGCCGTGACGTTATTCTTCCCCTTCGTCGTCATCGAAATCGAAGAATTCCTCGAGCGAGAACGTCTGTGGACGCTCAAAGGAGTCATGGGTCAGCGAGGCCTCCTTGATGCGATCGACGCGGAAGACCCGCATATCCTCGCGCAGGTGACAGTAGGCGACCATCCAAAGCAGATCGCCCTCGGGGCGTAGGCCGTAGGGATCCACCTTGCGGGTGGTGAACTCCTCGCGGGTCATCGAAAAGTAGTTGATCTCAACCGAGCGGCTCTCGTCGACCGCCTGCTCCAAGAGCGGGCGAACAGTATCGATGGCGTACATCGGGAGCGGGTGCGAGGAATCCGCCGTGATCGCTTGGAGGGGATCCACCGTGGCCATGACGATGTCGTCGACGATCTCATCGGTCATGGCGACCAGATCCGCCGGGATGGCACCGCTGAGCTTCCTCATCAAGCCGCCCATCATGGCCTGCTGCGACTGGCCGTTGAACTCGATGGCCTCGACCATCTCGTCGAGCAGCTTCAAGCCGACTAGAAGGAGGACCGCCTCGTCCATCGAAAGGCGAAGCGGAAGTTTTGAAGGCTCTGACATCAGCTTCTCCTCTCAGACGCAAACCAGCACGGAATCACGGTTTTGGCGATCGCCAAGCCAGATAGGCTTGATTACCCGGCCATCTTAAGGGGATGCCCCCCATCTGTCAAACCCGCGCAAGGCCCCATCGGGGATAATCCCTCTCCCTCACCGGGTATGAAGCCCTCGGTCGGTTTTCAAGTAAAATGTCAGGTCGAGGAAGCAAGAATGATGCAACGGAAAGCTTGGGCCGCCGTCCTGGGGATCGCCACCATCGGGCTCACCGGTTGCCCCGGGGCGGTCACCGTTCTCGGAGACGACCCGTTCCTTGGCCTCCCCACCTCACAGCGTCCCGCACGTGGCGATCAACTGCCGGGCGCCCTGCCGCCCAGCGGGGGGGGCGGCACGCCTGGTGATCCGTCGACCGGCGGCAGCGGACCCCTGCCCGACGGCGGAGGCAGCTTCGGTGAAACCGGGACCAACCCCGCCCAGGTCGCGCTCGCGAGCGAAACTCCCCTTCATGTCGAAAGCCTCTTTCCGAAGGCCAGCCAGACGAGCGTTTCCATCTCGAACGCCAGCCGAGGCATGCTGGCGATCGCCGGCTACATGGACCTCTCGGCCAGCTCGCCCACGCCACCCAGCGTCAGTATCACCTGGCCGAGCGGCTCATCCCTGCAATCCCTGTTGCCGGGCCTCTCCGCACCCGCCCCGGGGGGCTTCGCGGACGAAGCCGCCTTCAAGCGCAAGTTGCGGCAACGCCTCGGAGAGAAGTCCCTTCAGAGCACGCGCGGCGTGGTCACGCCCCGCGCCCTTGCCGGCACCACGAACCCCAGCGTCTGGATCCTCGACAAGGACGACAAGGCCGTCAATCGCCCCCTCAAGGTCTATCCGGTCGAGACCCTCACCCATGGGGGTCGAACCACCCGCTTCGCCCTGGCCGTGGATACCGCGGACGAGGCGATTTTCGAGGGGACTACGGGAACCACCCTCCGGACGCGCATCGTCACCGCCCTCAAATCCAACATCATCCCGTCGCTTCAGGCGGACTACGGCGGGATCCCGAGTCAGTCGGAAGCCAGCGGCAAAAACGTCGCCTTCCAGGACGACGTCACGTACTTCATCTTCAGCTCGACGCTCAGACCCGGCCTGCTGGGTTACTTCAACCCCGGCGATTTCTTCGAGGGGCCCACGTCGAATCAGATCAAGGCGCTCTACCTCTCGGCGGGCTCCGCGCAGAGCGCACGCTCCAACCAGCGCCAGCTGCATGACCTGCTCGGCACGATCGCCCACGAGCTCCAGCACCTGCAATTCGCCTGGAACCGGGTGAAAGCCGTGGGTCGATACCATTACTTGCTGGAAGCCCAAGGGGGGGCCGATATCTGGATCGACGAAGGCCTGTCCATGCTGGCGACCGCAAACGCGGGCTACGGGCTCGACGCGGCCTCCGGAACGTCGCCGTATCACCTGGGTCCCAGCTACAACCTCGCCGGTCACGTCAAGGCGTTCCTCAGCCAGCCTGGTGCGTACTCGCTCGTCGCCTTTCACCAGAACGCCAAGCTCGCGGGTGAATCCGGCTCGGGCAACCCGGCGCCCGCCTACGGCATGGCGTATCTCTTCGCGCAGTACATGGTGGATCAGGTCGGGACCGGATCCATCCAGTCGATCCTCTCCAGCACCAAGAACGGCTTTGATTCCAATGGATCGGGCAAGCACGACCCCCTGGGCATCGTGAGCGACGGGCTCTCCCGCCGAAACGTGAAGCTGAACACGCTCTTCTCCAACTTCGCGGCGGCTGTGGCGCTCGACGGCACCGAGGCGTTGGCGGCCAGCGTGGACACCGTCAAGACTCGCTACGATATCAAGCAGATCAACCTGCGCCAATCGCCGTTCTGGGATGTGACCTTCACCGGACCCGCCACCGTCAACCGCGTGAGCGAGCCCCCACGCCCCTATGGCATCCGCATCCTGGATCCCGGCGTGATCGCCAACCCGTCGACCCTGACGTTCAAAGGCAACGCGAACGTCTCGACGCGCCTGATCCTTCACCGTTAGCGGAACGCGGCCGTCAAGGCTCGCCGAAACCTCCGAACGTCGCTCGTGCTAGAACGAGACGCCGTAAGTGGTATAGAGCTGCGTACCGCCACCTGGGCTGGTGCCTTGCGCCACGCCCAGGCGAATCTCGGTCGGAATCTGATTGAGGAAGATCTTGGCGCGCGCCTCGAGACCGAGGCCGTGCTTGATCCGCGCCATGGTCAACTCCTCGCGGCTTCCCGCGAAGCCAACGTCGTAGAAGGCGGCCGCGTGAAGCGTATCCATGAAGAAGGGCAAGGTCCAGAGGCCGCGGTGTAGTTCGAGAACCGGGAAACGGTACTCCAGGCTTCCGGCCAGCAGATGGCTGCCTTGCAGAATGCCGTAGCCGTAGCCGCGCAGCGGCACCGCGCTGACGTCTCCGACGTAGCGAAGATCCGTGTAAATGGACGGCAGGGTCGAGAACGAGCCTCCGAGCGTGTAGTCGCCGCCGGGCCGTCCCAGGTTGAGGCCGCCGGCCACGCGCCAGCCCAGCACGTGGCGCTTCCAGGGGAGGGAATGGTAGGACCGGTAATCTCCGCTGAGGCGGTTGAAGCCTGCCTGGCCGCCGATGCCGGGGGGCGCGAGCTCGTACGTGAGCGAGCCCAGGTTCCCCCGCTCGGGGCTGATGGCGAATGAGGGGCGGTAATTATCCGCGTGGCGCCACTGCGCGTAGACCGAATGGGTCGTGCCTTCGGGAGCGACCGCGAGCGCCCTGTCGAGACTCGCCCGTTCCCGAGCCTCGAGGCCATCCGGATCTCCGACTGGCTGGCCTGTCCCGCGATCAAGCAGGGCCAAGCCCGAGATCGCGCGGACGCGATAGCCGAGGGTCAGGCTGTCGCCCATGACCGAGAGATGGCCCAGCGCCTGGCTCGGCATACCGGGGAAGGTCACCCCGAGATCTCCCTGAATCATGCGCACGCGACGCTCGAGCGTCTGCCCCACGCCGTAAAGGCTGGGCAGGTCGCTGAGGCTGACGGTGACGCTGGGGGGGAGCTCGTCATTCTGATAAAAGAACGAGTAGAAGGGACGCTGGCTCTTCAGCTCGGCACCTGCAGAGAGGTAGAGGTAATGCTTCAGCAGGACGTCCATCCCATAGGTCGCGCCGCCAAGCCAGATGCCATGGGAGCCGTAATCCCCGATGGGGCTCCAGACCTTCGGCCGCAAAGTCGGCCAAGGGTTATAGGGATGCGACGGGAACGGGGTGGGGTCGACGGGCATGGTCTCGCCCTGCGGAAACGGCAAGGCTTCGAGCGAGCCATCCGGGGCATAGGCAAGGGCCGGGCCTTCGACCGGGCGCCAGGTCTCGGGCGCGAAGGGCATGACGTGGATATCGTAGCCGCGCGACGTGTATAGCGAAAAGGCGATCTGAGTGCCGTCGGGAGAGACCGAAGGCTCCATTGCTCCCCCGATCACGTTGGTCACCTGAAAGGCCTTGCCGTCTTCGAGCCTCAGGGCGTGAAGATTGAAAACCCCGGTATGATCCGAGCTGAAGAGCAGCCACTTGCCATCGGGCGACCACGCGGGAGCGGTTTCGACGGCCAGATCGCGCCAGAGCGGGCGCATCGCACCCGTCGTCGGATCAATCAGGTAGAGGTCGCGGCTTCCGTCCTTCCAGACCGACGCGGCCACCTGCTTGCCATCGGGAGACCAGGCCAGACCCGAGATCTGCTGGCCATCCGTTCCCTCGGTCAAGGTCTCTAGCAGCTTGCCTTGCGAATCGAGGCGCACCAGGTCATTGCGGCCCTTGCCGTTGACGACGGCCAGGACGTGCTTGCCGTCCGGCGAGACGGCAGGGTCCTTGGCGCGCATGCCCTCGGTGAGGCGCGTGATCGCTCGGGTGGCGACGTCGAGCTTGTAGAGATCGTAAAAGGAATTGAAGCGGTCGACATCGCGGAAGGCCGCGAAATAGACCTCCTTGCCGTCGGCGCTCACCTGGTAGCTACCGAACGGGCTCTTGTAGATCATCCGGCGGGCGGGCTTCCCGTCACGCGCATCCATGAGGAGGACGGAGTACTCGCCCCTGACGAACTCGGGGTACAGGAGTCGGCC
>Ga0180215_1003307_pt1 | contig 15275 bp, 21 predicted proteins | sample eDN3rd37CBELigBY_FD_128871 | JGI IMG/M metagenome (GOLD analysis project Ga0180215, IMG submission 128871) | Enriched backyard soil microbial communities from Emeryville, California, USA - eDNA 3rd pass 37_C BE-Lig BY (version 2) (version 2) | ecosystem: Environmental > Terrestrial > Soil >...
CCCGACCCATCAAACGATTCAACTCCGCCAGCCACGCCCCCGGGCCGTGCGTCGGCGGGGGGCCGTCGAAGACGCCGGAGTCCTCTTGGATCGCCCGGCGCTCGGCCTCCCATTCGGCCAGGGCCTCGGCGTCTTCGGCCACAGCGACGGCGGGGGCCTCGGAAGGGACGGCGAGCCAGGCGGGCGGCCAAGCTGAAGCGCCTACGCGACCGCCTGCGGATGCGTAGGACTGCAATTTCTTGCTGCTGAACGGGTTACGGAAAAGCCTACGCGAACCTACGCGAGATTCGCCATTGCAGCTTCTACTTTGCATCTTCCTCTCCCGCATCCATCCCCATCCCCATGCGAGCCTTCCTTGGATCGCATGGGGGATTAATTTCTGAAAATCGCGTAGGCTCGCGTAGGCTGAAACGCAAGCCGTGTCTGTTTCAGGGGTTGCGGGAGCGTGTTCGCGTAGGTTGTCGCGTAGGTCCCGCGTAGGTTGTCGCGTAGGTTGCCGGTCAGAACGCCACTTTCAGGCCGATGCCGAAATAGAGCCGGACAGGTTTTGGGTACCCCGGTCGGGTCGTCGGCTTCGATGTCTGGACCTCGGGGGCGGCCGCCTTTAGATCCCGTCCGAAGGATGTAGCGACTCCCGGGTGGTCTCGGCCGTTCTCCGTGCACCACCGCTTCCAGGCGTTGAACAGGTCGCCGGTGACAACTTCTCGCCCCGGACCAACCTCGCATTCCTCTCGGATGAATTGACCGACGGGGGATGACAGGTCGAGTAGCTGTTCGATCAACTCGCCGCCGCTGGCCGGTTGCTGAAAGTAGCCGCGGGCGTTGAGACGCCTCCAGCCCTCCACGGCCCAAAGCAGGATACCGGGGAGCTCCTCCAGCAGTTTGTTTGTGAGCCCCGGATCTTCTTTGCCGTAGAAGGTCCGTGTGAACTTCAAGATGATGAACCGTCCCGCCAGAGCCCCGGACGAGTCGGGTAGCCTGGGGATCTCGTTCGACAGGATCACTAGCCGCGTCGGGAGTTTCCCCGTCCACGCCGGCTTATGCTTCACGTCCACTGTGAGCGTGGCTTCCCCGCTGATGGACAGCAGCCGTTCCGTAATGATGGACAGGTCATTGCGGCCGGTCAGCCGCGCGTCGTCAACAATGCAAAGCCGCTTGCCGATCAGCGGGGCCAGTCCAAAGTTCCCAGCCATCGCCGACAAGGTTTGACCAGCCACGTTCGCCTTGCCGACCAGCGCCGTCAGGACTCGCGCGGCCACGCCCTTTCCGGCTCGCTTCGGGCCGATGAGTCCGAAGATTTTTTGTTGGGTCGTGTCGGCCGTCAGAGCCAGCCCGAAGACCTCTTGCAGCGTCTCGACCGCCTCTTTGTCACCTGGGAAAACCTGATCCAAGAACTCGTGCCACAGGTCCGGGCGCGGGGCGTTCAGGTCGATGTCGTAGTCGAGCGAGAACCGTGTGTAAAAAGCCGGGGTTGGCCGCATGGTCGCCCGGTCGCCGGCGACAAGGCTTGGCAGATGGAGCAGCATGTTGCGGGCTGGAAGGACCTCGTCGGCCGGGAACGGCTCATCATCACCGAGCCAGCACGGCTCCTCTTTCTCGCCGTCGATTTGAGACAACGAACGAAGCGCCAGCGCCACGCCGTTGACCACCGAGGTTGAAATCTTTTTGCGGTCCTTCGGCTCCAAGTCGGCGTTGAGCTGCATGAGATGCGCGTGGGCCGTTCGGGCAACCTCCCCTTGGACTTCCATGTCGTCCCGCGGACGATAGGCCGAATCCCTCCAGAGCAGGAACTCGCCTCGATGGTGAATGAGGGTTGGCAAGCCGTCGAACTTGTACTGCCGCCGATGCAAGGCCGCGATGGTGTACGGGTCGTCTGGCCGCGCCACGTCCGCCCATGGAATGTCGTCGTCTTCCGGCGTCCATTTCCGGGTCTTGCCCGCGATCTCCGCCAGGTCCTCGGCGGTCCCGCCCTGGTCCAGCCAATCGGACACGTCGCCCTTCTCGGGCAGGCCGGGGAGCTCGACCACCGCGACGGAGGCCGCCACGCCCGCCAGGGACCGCGCCACGGTCTCCGCGTGGGTTCGGCCGGGGTCGTCATTGTCGGGCAAGATGACGACGTTCCGGCCGCTCAGAGGGGCCTCGTAATCGGTGGACCACTTCTTAGCGCCCATCGGGCTCGTCGTCGCGATCAAGCCGATGGAGCGGAGCCGATCAACGTCCTTCTCTCCTTCGACCAGATAGACCGTCTCGGCCGGATCGACGGCGGCCAGTTCGGGGAGGCGATAGAGAACCCGCTCCGCGTCGTACAGGCGGTTCAGATACTTCCCGGCCTGGGGCGCGTAGGCGTTCTGAAAGAACTTCTTCCCACCATCCGACGTGGGGACGCGAACGACCCGGAAGAGGATCGCTCCGGCTTCATCGCGGTACGTATAGACAGTGTCTATAGGTCTGGGGTCGAGAGCCCATTTGACGCCGGCCAGCACCACGTCTTCCGGCAACGGGTCGGTCGCCGTCTTGACGCTGAATCCAGCCGGGAGCTTGGCTTTCTTCGCCTTGCCGTTGGCGCGCGGGGCAGCCTGGGGACCGCCCTCGGCGACGACGGTGAACGGGTCGCCCTGGGTTTTGCCCTTCGGCTTCATCCTGTAATCGGGTCGATCCGCCGGCGCGTGCTCGATCCCGCACGGACAGGGGCCGCCGATGAAGTGCAACCAACATTCGGAGCGATCGTCGTACTTAGCTTGCCCCGCGTGCTCCTCTCGCGAGCAATGGACGGCCTTCCCGTCCGCGCTGGTGCCGCCGCGGCATCGCTCGCCGGCCCCGCGCTGATCTTCGTCGCAGCCTCCACAGATTGGACACGTTACCCCACCGCGATGCGAGACCCACTCGCCGTTGACGAAGGACGTCGACATGTTATGATTGTTTCCGGCTTAGAGACGCGCCGGCTAAGGGGGTCATCACCTCCCCTTAGCCGGCCATTTTCGTTTTTGAAGCTGTTCATTGCCGAGTCTCCCGAGGCCCTTGGTTTTCAATTCACGCCCTCCGCTCGGAGGGCTATCGCTGGGGTCGTCACTGGTGTCGGTCGGGGGTCGTTGCTGGTTAGCGGTTGCAAGCCGCCAGAAATTCGGACAAGGCTTCACGCCGGAACCGCACGGCCCGGCCGACCTTGATCCGTCTCAGGACGACGATCTCCCCTGTCTCCCGGTCCCTGAACCCGTGGCTCGCCCACAGCCGCACGGTCGACGGATCGACCCTCAGCACGGCCGCCGCCTCGTGAACAGTCAGTTCTTCGCCTGTAAGCTCCAACGTCGCGTCCATTGCCACTCTCCTTTCGGTCGCCAAATCAGCACCGCCGCGACAAGCGTACATCATGTCGCGGCAGAAGCAAGGTCAAACTAATTGATCCTTATAGGTGCATACCCCCGCAAGTCGCGCGAAACCAAGCAAGCCATGCAAACGCCGCACGGCCTGCTTGGTCCGTGTTGCCTGAAAGCAACAGTCGTGCTCACATGTAGAAGTTCGGCTCCAACGTGAGCGTCAGCGGCTCGCCGTTGACCGTGATGTTGGCGGCGCAACCGCCGTTGCCCGTCAGCGAGGCGTCCACGTCGCCGATCTCGGTTTCGAGCCAGTCGAGGACCCGCCTTCGCATGGCCCGCGTCGCCTCGATCCGCTCGGGCTCATCCGGCTTGGGCATCCCCTGCATCGGCGGCTCCGCGTCCGGGAGATGCAGCCGCGCCGCCAGAACGTGGCCGTCGTCGAGCTCCACGCCCGCCCACTGCGCGGCCCTTCGGGTGCTGGCGAATTCGTCCCAGCTCTTCCGGTCCTGTTTGAAGACATCGAATTCGATGTCCCGCGGCCAGCCGTCGGCGGTCACCGTGAATCGAAGGTTCGCCAGAAGCTGAAGCGTCTCCCGGCCCGGCGTCGTCGCCACGTCGGCCGGCTCGACGACGTGAATCTGGGTCGTCGCCGGGTCGTCCCAGCCCGGGGCGACGATGATCAGGATGTCGTCGATCCGCGTGGCGATCGGCCGGGGAATCCTTTCTCGCGGGTCCATTCCGTGCTCAAGGCAAACCGCCGAGAGCAGCAGTCCCCGGGCTTGGCAAAACGGCTCGAAGCACTCTTCGTGAAGCCGGTCGTCGGCGTCGTTGGATTCGTCGGTCGACAACGACTCGGCGTCGTGGCGGGCGTCAAGGGCGGCCCTGGCGTTCTCGTAGGCGGCGAGGGCGGAACGGTACTGAGCAAGCAAAGCGCGCGTCATCGCGTGTCTCTCTTCCATTGAGTTGGGTCGTCGTGAAGGAGGGGACCGACCGGGGCGACCACCCCGGTCGGCGTGGGAGACGTGAGAGGGGGTCAGTTCAGGTCGCGGCCTTCGTGGATCTCGCGGACCATCTCATGGAACGCGCGGCGGTCGGCGTCCAGCGTGTTGAGCCACAACTCGTATTCGTCGAGGTCGGCGGTGGTCGGCCCGTAGCAGGGAGCTCCCCCGGCCAGGGGCGGGAGCGAGGCGGCCAAGACCTCGAGGGGCGTCTCGTCGGCGGGCTCGGGGGCGGTGGGGTCAAAACCGCGCTCGAGCAGGAGCTCGGCGAGCGGCTTCGCGGTCGACAAGATGGGAAGCCTGGGGTCGACGGGCTCGGTGTCGGTGTCGATCGTCGCGAGGGCCTCCAGCGCCGCGAGGGCCTGGACGCGGAGGGCGTCTTCGCGGCGGGAGGCGATCGAAGTTCCGTTGGAGCTTCGCGACGCCAGGCCGAAGTATTCAGCGACGGCGGCCAAAGCGGCCTCAGCGGATTCGATGGCGTGCAGGTCGATGATGCTGTACATTAGTGGTCTCCAGTCTTGATCTTCGCGGGTCACGGGTTGGGGACACCGGCCCGGGGGAGTCTGAACCACTCCGCCCGGGCCTCTTCGTTCACGTCACTTCTCAAGAAACTTGAGGATGGCGGCCAGCTTCGCGGCCGTCCCCTTCGCCTCAAGGTCAAGATCGCCGAGGCGGTCGTAAACCTCGTCCAGCGCCGCCTGATTCTTCTGCCCCCGGATCTGGGCGCGGGCGCCTTCCAGCGTGTCCGAGGCGTCGTCAAACCGGCCCTGGTAGTGCATCTCGAAGGCGATCTCGCCGTCCGACTCGTCGCGGGTCTTGACGATCTGCCAGTCCGCGTCCACCGCCCATCGCTTCAATTCCGTGCAGGTCATCGTCCGGGTCTCCGTGTGGTGATGATGCGTCGGGTCAACTCGCCCGACACCCAAACTGTACGTTACGCCGTTACGCAAGTCAACACGTTTCACGGAAATTTTGTTGCGTTTTGCCGATTGATACGCAATACTGTCTGTGGGCGGACGAATTCATGTTGCGTTAGACTATCCGTGGACCCAGTAACCCCACGGAGAGACGCAATGGCTCGAAAGAAGGCGCAGGACACGGAGAAAACAGACATGCCGGCAGTTGAGCAAAAACTGCGGATGGTTCGCTTGGAGCTTCCAGAAGACTTCCACAAGCTGCTGAGGCTGGAGGCGGCGAAGCGAGACATTAGCCTCGCGGCGCTCGCGCGGGAGGCGGTCGAAGCCTATCTAACGCGGGCGGGCAAGGCGTCCGGCCGATGAAGCGAAAGACCAGCGAGGGCCTCGATATGGACGACGAACGCCCGCTCACGATCGCGCAGGCCGCCGCGTTCTATCCGGTCGGGACGAACGCGAGCACGATCATCCGACACATAACGCGCGGCGTCCGCGTCCGGGGCGTCGTCGTGAAGCTGGAGGGCCACCGCATGGGCGCCCGGTGGGTCACCACCGCCGAGGCCATCGAGCGGTTCGTCGACCGGCTCAACGCGCGGGCGGGGGCCGATCCAGTTCCGCCGGCACGGAGCCGGGCGTTTCGACGAGCCGAGGCGTTTCTGGACAAGATCGGCATGTGAGAAGAAAGGACGGGCGGATGAACATCGACTACCAGGATGGCCTCGATGACGCCGTGAGGTGGGTTGATCTCATCGCGGGCAACGCGCAGCTTGAGCGGATGAGAGCCATTCGGCAAATCCCGGAATGGCCCGCCGGCACCGACAAGATCGCGTCGACAATCTTCTTCGTCGACTTCGAAGAGTCGAGCGGCGTGAGCGATGTCGAGATGCAGCTCGCCGCCGAGCAGTCGTTTGAGACTGCAATGAAGAAGTCGCGGGATTACTTCGACGGCTTCCTTGACGGCCTCGGGGTCGTCAACGGCGCGGCGCCATTCGCCTAAAGGTGTTCAGACACACCTTTGACCCACGCCGCCGGCCCGGGCCCGCCCTGGTCGGCGTTTTTCGTTCCGCATCGCTCCCGCGCCAGGCTGGACTTGATCCCGAAGGCGCGGGATAGTGGACTCGCTCGGTTCGCGACGGTCGCGACGAGCGCATGAAAAAAGCCGGGGTCGCGCCAACGACCACCGGCTTAAAGAGATTCAGGTGATATTCAATGATCGGCTCTTCCCCGGCCCCGGTCAAGGCGTCTCCACGCCTTGGCTTTCGATTCCGCCCTCAGCCCCTCGGAATCGAATCGTTCAACCTGCCCAGCACGGCCGTCCTTCTCTTCACGATACTCGTTGACGAGTCGAAGCGCCGGGGGTGGCGAACCCGACTCACGAACGCGGCCCTGGGCGCCCGGCTCAATCGGTCGGTCGCGACGGTCAAGCGACTACTGGCGTTGCTCGAATCCCGGGGGCTGATCCAGCGCGAGCACGTCGCCGATGGGCGGATCAGGACCGCCACGAAAGTCACCTGGGACGGGGTGGCTCAGCCATGCGCCACTGAACAAGCGTCAGTGGCTCAAAGTCAATCCGGGGGTGGCTCACTTCCGCTCCGGGGGGTGGCTCATTCCCAAGCCACAGACTTAGAGCGCCCTCCCGAGAGCGCCCCTTCAGACGGGGAGGTTTCCCCCTCGAAGGAGGAGAAGGGACAGAGCTCGCCCCCACTCTCGGCCGAGGATGTCCGTCGCGCCATCGCCGATGGAGTGGCCGGGGTGTACGCGCCGGCGTTCTTCCCCGCCGAGCCGCCGGCCGCCTCGTCGCCCCACAGCGAGCCGCCGGTGAAGGTCGACGCTCCGGCCAAGCCGGTCACCGCGCGAGCCACTACGCCAGCGAGGGCGGCCACGGCGAAGCCCTACGGCGGATTACCGCTCCATCGGACGGGGGTTCACGCCATCGCCGCGGCGTATTCGCCGGAGTTTGGAGCGGTCCGCAACACGCCGGAAGGGCTCCGGTACCAGGCCGAGCACTGGCGCGAGCTGAGGGCGGACCTCCCCCCTGCCCTGCCCATCGAAGGCCCTCCGCCGACCGGGGAGCGCCCGGCGATCTTGCCAAATCCTCCGAGTCGAGGCGCTTTGGCTAATCCTGGGAAGCTGTGACGGACGATCTATAAGGCGTCGGGATCGAAGCCGGGTTGGTCGAACAACTCGCGCCCCTTCCCGTGTTGGGCTAGGTACTGGAGTAGGATGCGATCCGCCTCCGCGCTCAGGTTCCTGCCCTCCAAGGCGCAGTGCACGCCAAGCCGCTTGGCCGTCAACTCGCTTAAGTGCAGTTGGAGCCTCGTCGTCTTGCCGCGTTGCCGACTCGCGCTACCCGGAGCTTTGGCGCCGCGGCGCTTTGGCTCACCAGCGGGCTTTCCGCCCGTCTCCTTGCCGTCTTCCATGAAGGCCGCTCCACCGCCAGGCCGCGAAATCGGCCCAGCACCAGGGTGTTTTGACACCAAAACACCACACCGCCAATCAGCGCATGAAACCAAGGCGCCGGGTCGTTCGCAGCGGCCCGGCGCTCCCCATCTTTGTCGTCACGCCGCCACGCCGATCTTGAGACGGCTCACTATGCGCCCGCTTCTCGGGAATGAGGAGCAGGGGGCCAACCGTGGTCAATTTGCCCGCAGTTGCCGGGGACGCGAGCGGTCGGGGGAATCCTCTCCCACCGACGGCCGATTTTGGCGTAGGATGGAAACATGGCTACCACGCGCAAAACCCCAAAACTGGAACGCCCGGTCAAACTGACCGCCCGCCGCATAGCCTGGGATCAGCTCAGGTCGTACGCCCTCGCGCGCGCGCCGCGAGGCAAGCGGAAGTGGTCCTCCGTTGCGTCTATTCGAACGATCCTCGCAGCCAAAGCCCGCGCCAAGGCCGGGCCGCTCCCGGACGAGCCCAACTTCAACGAAGAGACCATGCAGGTGCTTCGCGACGCCCGGGAAGGAAAGGGGTTGGTTCGCTACGACACTTGGGATGACCTATTCGCGGACCTGGGCATTTGACGTGAGTAGGAAGAAGTCGAGGTCCAGGCCCGTCCCCACGCCGGAACCTCGCCCAAGGCTCGATCCGGTCAGGTCGGTTCGATTCAACAAGGACGTGGCGCGCCAGAAAGCGCGGGGCAAGGACATGTCCAAGCTCCATGCGGTGATCGTCGCCCTGTCAAACCGCCAGCCGTTGGACCCGAAGCACAGGGACCACGCCCTGACCGGGAATCTGACTGGATTCCGCGATTGCCACATCGAACCCGACTGGATCTTGATTTACGAACGCACCGAGACCGAGTTGCGACTCATGAGGACCGGTACGCACTCCGATCTTGACCTCTGATCACCCGCGCCGGCCCGCTGGTTGAGCCGGTTCCTTCCCTCCACTCTTGTAGAGTTCTCGAGGGTATCAGGATTGTTGATACCCTTGGCGGCCCCCAACTGACCACTCGCGCCCGCGCGAGGAGCAGGCTCGGCAATGTGCTTTTATGCGCATTGACCCCAGCGGGGGCCGGACGCCGCTTTTTTGCAAATTGCAAAAAACGCAACCTGCTCAAGAAACCAGGTTTATGGCGACAGGGGTCGCTCGCGCCCTTGCCTCTTTGATGCCTGTTTCTTGCCTGAGCGGGTGGCCAGGTGGAGGGCCTTGCGCGAAAGTTTTTTCGCCCTCGCGCGCACCGAATCCCGTTGTGCCCCCCATAACAAGGGGTAGAGCACACCAGACGATTCACCCCGCCCCAAGCGCATCAGGAGCCATAGCCTGATTACGAATGCGAGCAAAGAGCGGGGTCGCTCGCGCGCTATAACTGAGTGGGTGGTTGCGGCGAATCTTCGAGTTCGCCCTTCTTTATTGGTGAGGGGCCGGACGTTTCACGCCGTGGAACATCCGGCGTCACAACCAGACCCACCGATGTTCCACGCGGGGGGAAAGATTTGATTCCCCGCGAACGCAACGGAAGAACTATTCTCGGACGCAAACTACGGGGCGTAGTAATTCGGATTTCGAATTCCGGCGGCCGTCCGCCAGGTGGGTTCCGGAATAACGAAATTGCGGGATATCGCAAATCGACGGGCCGTGCTCCGCCGCCGCGGTATCATCTTTATGGACGGCCGCCGTCCGCGCGGTCGCCCGTGGTGTATCCAAAAGAAGGACCGGATCGAGCTCTCACCCTCGACCCGGTCTGAATCACCGCATCCAGTGTCTGGCAACAAAGGAGTACGCTTCATTGAGTACTGTACAACCTGAACAACCCCCTAGTCCAGCGGAGCGCCGGTTCGACTTTCAATTTAAGGCGGACCTCTCGCTGTCCCTGTCGTCTCCCCCTGGGTTTTTCGCCTGGGCGTTTGGGCCAGTGGCCCAACTGTTTCGGTTCTTGACGGGCCGTTCTTGACGGGCCGTTAGCCTAGTTGCTTCCCGAGTGGGCGCTTTTGCCCACTCGGGGGCTTCTAGGCCCTTCAATACTGACGAGCCAAAGTCGAAGGGCTTGGTGAACCGCTTTGACCGACCCGCCACGGCGATTGGAGACCGGCATGGAAAGAAAGATTCTCAGGGGGCTGCTATACGTTGTGCTGTTGCTGGCGTCCTTCGTTTACGTCGTCGACGGCTTCTCTGGCCGCGACGTGGCTTCGGCCGGCTACATCGCCCTGGCCGCGTTCATGGCGTTGACGATCAGCGCGCCGCCGCCGGTGGCATCCTCGGTGCCCCCTGCAAAGCTGGCGGCGGCCCCGCCGGCCGTTGAGCCTGATCGAAGCGGTTCACGGCCGCCTCGAACCGCCCCACGAACTGGTTGAGCCCCGCCAGGGGGTCGCCGCCCCGGGCCGTAATCATCGAGCCCAACTCGTCGAAGCGCCGGTTGATCTCGGGTTCGGAGCGCCGGCCGGCCATCAAGCCCCCGCTTGGGTCGAGCGACATGACCTCTTCCGCGAGCGTGGCCGCCCGCGAGCCGGGGGAAACGTCGATTCCCGACGCGCGGGCCTGGTCCAGCAAAGCGCCGATGGCCCGCTGATCGACCTTCTCGCGAGTCTCGTCCCACCAGATCCGGGACAGGCCGTCCGCGCTGAAGAAATCCGATATGCCGACGCCTTTATCGAAGTCCTCAAAATTCCGAGTCGTCTCCCCTCGCGCCTTCATTTCCTCGAAAACCATCCGCCGGGCCTGTTCGCGCAACGAGGCGCCTTGGCCCCGCGTGAGCGTCGAAAACTGGACCGCGGCGTCCACCCGCGCTTGCCGCACAGCCGGATCGGTTCGGCTCATCTCGGCGAAGCGCTTGTCGATCGTTCCCGGCTGGGGGGCCGCGTTGATCACCGGGAGGATGTCTTTCTCCCACCTTCCCCGGGCCGCGTGGAATTCAGACAGGGCCGTCGCGCCTTCGCCCGTCACGCCCTGGTCCGCGAGCCACGCCTCGGCGCTGAAGCCGCGCCCGGCCGCTTTGGCTTGGGCTTGGGCCTTGGCGATTTGGTCGCTCCATCCCAGAGCCGCGCCGATCGTCCCGCGTCCGTCCCCGGCGGTGGCCGCGACGAGTTGCTCGACCTCTTCCGCCCCGCCGCCCCGGGCCGCGTACAAGGCCAAAAGACCGCCGGCCTGCGCCTCGGTGAGCGCCCCACTGGCGACGACATCGCGTGATTCTTTGGACTGTTCGAGGAAGTCGGTGACACTGATCCCGCCGCGCTGCGCCAGTTCGTTGGCCAGCAACAAGCGGATCTCCGCTTCGTTGGCCGTAAGCGATCCCCCTCCCAGATCGCCGATGATCCGAGCCGCCCGGCCCATCTCCGCGCCCGACTGGCCGCTGATGGTCCCCAGACGACCCGACCGTTGAACGAATTCGGCGAATTCTTTCTCGTTCGCGAATCCCCGGGCGCCGAGTTGGGCCTCGGTTCGGAGCGCGGCGGCCCCCTCGAACGAAAGGCCCGTTTGGCTCATCTCGGCGGCCACGGCGCGCAACGCCTCTTGCGTCCCGCCGCCCCGTAGGTTGGCCATTTGCAGCAGCTGGCGTTGAAGCCCGGTCGTCTCTTCGCTCGCCAATCGGGCCTGTTCCCGGGCCTGCCGGAATGTTTCCTCGACGGCCGATCCGGCGGCGGTCGCCGCGCCCATCAAAGCCGTCATGCCGGCCGACGACGCGGTTACGGCCGCCGTCAAAGCCGTCATGCCAACGACGCCGCGTTGATTCAGCGACTCTTGGGCCTGGTGGGCCTTGGCCATCGCGGCGAGTTTTTCCCGGTTCGCCTCCACATAGGCGTTCACGATCTCGCGCTCGCGGGCCTTGGCGGCGGCGGCGGCTTTGTCCTCCGCCTGTTCGCGCTTGTGTCCCTCGGTCGTCGCGGTGGCGGTCTTGGATTTCTCGGCGGCCTCGGCGGCGGCCTTGCCCTGGGCGATCCGCTTCGCCTCCGCCTGGTGGAACGCCTGGGCCTCTTTCTCGGCGGCGGTCTTGTCGAGCGTCAGCTTGATTTCGAGTTCGTCCACGTCAGCCCTCCACAGGCAGAATCAACAGCGCCCGGCGGGGGTCGTCGTCGTCGCCGGGAACGACGATCAGATCGAAGTCGCCGATCGTGACCATGTTGGGGTAAAAGCCGGTGTGCGGCGCCGTTTCGACGCTGGCGCCGTGGCCGTTGACCACGAGCACGCAGGCCGCGAGATGATCCCGCGCGCCGTCCAGTTCCGCTCGCGCCAGGTCAACGGCCACGCCCGCCTCAATGGCCTTCGCGGCGGTCTCCCGCGCCACCCCGAAGGCGTCCCACGCCAGCAGGACCCCGGCGACCATGGCCCGGCGGCCTTGGCGCCAGCGGGCCAGCGCGGCCGCCTGTCGCGTCTCGGGAGAGTCGTAGCCTTGAACTGGAATCCGCATCGTGGTCTCTTCCGGTTGAATTGAAGCCCCCGGCCGGAGCGGGGAGGCAGACCCGTTCGCCGCGGCGTGAGTGAAGCGCCGGGCTCCCCGACCGGGGGGTTGCTTGAAGCCCCGGCCCGGTGGCGGAAACGATCCGCCTTCGTCGCGTTCTCTCTATCCGCGACGAATCCGGGCCGGAGTGGCTCGGTGTTACTTGATGGCCCTCAGGCCAAAGCCGCCGGACCCTCGCTCCACGACGCCGCGCAAATGGGCCGCCATCTCGGCGCCAAGGGCCTGCTGGTCGCCGGACGGCCTCCGGGGCTCGGGAGCCGGGGGAGGCGCGGGCGCGGGCCGGCGGGAGATGTCGGTTGGCGTCTGGCCAACGGGCTTTAGGCCGAAGCCGCCGCCGTTCCGGGCCGCCCATTGCAACGCGACGGCCTCCACCGATCCGGGGGCCGGGCCGGGAGGCGGGTCGCCGTTGACGAACCCCACGCCCGCGCCGCCCTGGGTGGTCGCGGCGAACATGAAGGCGTGTTTGGGGTCGGCCTTCAGCGCCGCCAGCCGCTGGGGCATGGGCGCCGCGCCGTCCTCATACGAGCCCTTGATTAGCTCTTCCGCCAGCAGCGAGCGAGCGCCCGGAACAACGTCCGGGTCGCCATTGAGCAGGCTGATCGCCTGATCGGTAAGCGACATGGGGGGCTCCTCAGTTGGTGGAGATGCCATCAAAGTTCGTCCAAACGTAGGTGCGGGGCGATTCATCCAGGATTGTCGCTATGTGCAAGCATCGGTCGTCTCGCCACCGGGGATCGGCGACGATCTCCGCGCCGCTGTAGGTCGACCAGACGAGCCCAAAGCCGCGTTCGATCGAAACCGCGTTCATGACCGCTCCGCCGAACGCCCCCGGGAACTCCCGCGCGTCGTCGTTGAGCTCGACCTCGGCGAGCTTGCCCCGGTCGCCGTAGTCGCCTTGAGCGTGGCGCTTCAGGAACGGCCGCAGGTCGTCGCGGGCGGGGCCAGGGCCGAGCCTGTGGATGCTGGTCGACGCTTGGACCACGCCCAAGGCGAGCCCCCCATAGGCCACGCGGGGGGGCCGAGGATGCTTCTCGCGGAGCATGTCGGCCACCGCGTTCAGGCCCATTTCGATGAGCCGGTTAATCTCCGCGTCAATCGGCTCGTCGTCGTGCAGGGACACGGGCGCCATCCGGCAATCGGCGGACTGGAAGGCGGCCTCCAGACGTCCCGGCTCGTCGCAGACCGGGCTCACGTCATCCAGAATCGCGCCGTTTTCAATCGGCTGGTAAATGGAACGGGTCTCGGGCGTCCCATCGGGGCGAACGGATGGCCGGCAGGCGTAGGTTCTGCCCCGCCGCTTGACGAGCCATTGGCCCTGGATCAGCCGGGCGTCCGGGAGGGGCGGTTCCGGGCCCTTGGGGGCTTCGGGCTCGGGGGCCTCGGGCTCGTCGGTCTGGTCCCCGGGGGGCTTGCTCCAAAGCGGATCAACCGCCTGTTTCCTCGCGGGCTTGGGCTTCGGCGCGGCGGCCTCGGCCTCGGCCTCGGTCGTCTCGGTCGGAAGCGTGAACACGTCTTGATCGGGCATCGTTTTTAGTCCTCATCTTCTTCGCTGGGCGCGGGAACCGACGACCACGACGGGTTGAGCCCCGGGATGACGATCGACGGCCGGGCCCCAACGAACTTCGCGAGTTGTTCCGCCAGGTCGCGGGTTGAAACCTTGTTCTCCATCGCCTCCCTCAGTGTGTCCTCAATCGCGTCGACGGTGGCGTCGGCCGCTTCGCCGTAGCCGGGGTCGCGACGGTCTCTCAGGTCGTCCAGGAAGTCGCGAAGCGTCTGAACGTTCTCGGCCGCCAAGTCGCCGTCGACGCCCTTGGTCGCGGGGTGCGGCCCCTCCAGAAACTTCGCCAGGTCCAGCAGGTCGTCGAACGTCGCGGCCATCGTCAGCAGGCGGTCGACCAGCTTGTCGATCCCGCTCTGGCCGTCCGGGGCTTCGGCCCGGAGCTTTTCGCGGATCGCCCCCCGGATCGTCTGGGGTCGCTTCCGCTTGCCGCTTGGGTTGCCTGATTGGCCGGCCGCCCATCGGCCGCCGGGGCCTCTGGCGATGGTCGACATGGCTCGTGCTCCAACGTGGTCTGCAGGCGCGGCCTAGTCGCCCGCGCCGCCGTCGATGAACCGAAGGATTTCCAGCTTCTTCGCCGGGGTGTCCGCGTCGGTGACCAACTCTTCGGCCCACTCCACAAGGCGGGGCTTGGTCGCGTTGGCCCGCCTCGGCTTCGCCAGGGCGGCCTTGATCGCCTCGCGGGCCTCGGTCGCGCCGGTGGTCGTCGCCGTCGTCATTGCTTAGTCCTCCTCCTCCAAACCAAGGGCGTCGTAGACCGAGGCGACGTAGCGGTCGGCCGCGTCCAGTTCGGCGGCCATTGCGGCTCGAATGCGGGCGATGCGGGCGCGGACGGAATCGACGGCCCCGGGCGCGATCAGGTCGGCCGTTTCCTCCGCGTGCCGTTGAGGGAGATTTGTCAGCAGGTCGCAGATCGCGCGAAAGCTTTTGCCGGCCCCCACCCGGTGCTGGTGACCGACGGGGACTTCGGCCGCCGCGATGGCCGCTTGGACGTGCGGCTTGGGTCCGGTGACGATGATGGTCGGCGGCACGGATCCGTAAATCGACACGAGGCATCTCCTTTAGTCGTGGACCTTGGCGGGGTCCAGTTCCGCGAGCACGACGCCGCTCGGGTCGCAGTCGCACGGGCCGCCCTTGGGGCGCTCGCAATGCTCGTCGTGAAGGGTCGTCAGCGAGTAGACCTTGCCCGGCCGGATGTCGTCGGCCGTGATCGCCGCGAGCGAATCGAGCGTTCGGGCCGCCCGCGGCTTCCTTCGCTTGGCGGCGCAGGCGCGGGCGGCCTTCGCCTGCGCTCTTAGCTGCCCCTCGCTCGGTCGTCGTCGTCCCAAAGCGGCGTTCTCCGTCGCGCGTCGACATTGACGCTTGCACACCACCCTATTCTACCACGTCGGATCGAATGGTGAAGGCGTGTGTTCTTAGATTTCTGTCTAAAAACGGGTTTTAGGGCCGGTTTTTCCGGCTGGTTTCAGACCCGACCCATCAAACGATTCAACTCCGCCAGCCACGCCCCCGGGCCGTGCGTCGGCGGGGGGCCGTCGAAGACGCCGGAGTCCTCTTGGATCGCCCGGCGCTCGGCCTCCCATTCGGCCAGGG
>Ga0180215_1003309_pt1 | contig 15267 bp, 7 predicted proteins | sample eDN3rd37CBELigBY_FD_128871 | JGI IMG/M metagenome (GOLD analysis project Ga0180215, IMG submission 128871) | Enriched backyard soil microbial communities from Emeryville, California, USA - eDNA 3rd pass 37_C BE-Lig BY (version 2) (version 2) | ecosystem: Environmental > Terrestrial > Soil >...
ACCTGATCAATAGGAAGTTTTAATTTTAGAGTAATCGGTTCAATTGGCATGTCAACTTTTCTTATATCTTCCAGAGTCACTCCCTCTTCTATGTTTGGAAATCTTGTATCATTTTCGTTTACCCGATCAAAATCCTTATATTCTTCAGTGTCATCTATATCGCAGCATAAATGTATTTGTGGCAAACCACCATGTATTGTATTCACCATCATAATTGAATTGATTATTCTTCCATCTTCTAATTCTATTTCTACAATAACATTTTCTTCTCGTTGATATTTTTTCACGACAACTTCAGTCACAATCAGATTACATTCTAAAGTCATTCCAGTACTGGCCTCAAAAATAAAGATAGCGCTATTAAATACGTGAATTTCTTCACCATCAATTTTCACTGTTTTCACCTTAAACATAAGTCTTCCCCCATTGAAAAATGTACAATTACCAACCGTATCTATCCTTATTTATAAATATACCATTAAGCAGCTTTTGTGTTGAAAATATATTGATCAAAGAAATAAAGTTTCTAATTTTAAAAATAGTGAAACTATTATGTGATTTATTGCGTAAAATTATATGGTTGCAAAATTCACGAAAAGGAGGAGAAAACGTGACTGTATTAGAGGTAAAGCATTTAAAAAAGTCATTTGGCTCAATTCGTGCGGTTCAGGATATTAATTTTTCAGTCAACTCAGGAGAAATATTCACCATTATCGGTCCTAATGGTGCTGGAAAGACTACAACACTGGAAATGGTTGAAGGATTAGTGACTCCTGATGCCGGTGAAATTACCTTCGGTAATTTATCATGGGAAAAGAACGGAAATGAAATTAAAAAGAAAATAGGGGTTCAGCCTCAATCAGGTGCCATGTTCGATTTATTAACTCCTGAAGAAAATCTTAACCTCTTTGCAAGCTTCTATGACAAAGCACGGTCTACACATGAAATATTAGAACTTGTTAATCTTGTTGATCACAGGAAAAATCAAGTTAAGAAGCTGTCAGGTGGTCAACGTCAGCGACTTGCGATCGGTCTTGCGATGATAAGTGATCCTGACATCATCTTCCTTGATGAACCAACAACAGGTTTAGATCCGCAAGCTAGACGCAATATATGGGATATTATTTTGCAGCTTAAGGAATTAGGGAAAACAACGATATTAACCACTCATTATATGGAAGAAGCAGAAAAATTAAGTGATCGGGTTTGTATTGTTGATCATGGTAAAGTTGTCACATTAGATACTCCCTCTTCGCTAATAGAAAAGCTAACAAAAGAAAGAGAAGTTCGTCTCACCTTTCTTGATGGTGATCAAGCATCTGGGGAAGCAGATGCGTTTGTGAAAACCCTCAAATCAGTAACTAAAACTGAGCGCGAAGGTAGTTCATTAAAGTTGTGGACAACAAAGCCTGAGGATACGTTGGTTGAGTTATTTGGATTTACAAAAGAAAAAAACTATCAGGTAGAACAGGTGTCCATTCGTGAAATGAGTCTGGAGGATGTGTTTATTGCATATACGGGCAAGGAATGGAGGGATTAACATGAACCAATTTAAGCAAATGTTTATGGCCCAACTTAAATTAACGTTTCGAGAAAAGCAATCATGGTTTTGGGGTATCTTTTTTCCAGTTATATTAATGGTTATTTTTATGTCAATTTTTAGCGGGCGAAGTGATACAGACTTTTCAGCAAGTGTGACCATCGTTGATGAAAATCCGAATCCTACCTCTACGATGCTCCTTGAGCAAATTAAGCATATTCCAGTATTTGAATTTGAGAACGAAGGTCGTGTTTCAAGAGAAAAGGCTGAACAATTGGTCAGAGATCAGGAAGTGGATGCTGCTATCATCCTACCTGAATCAATTGATGCTTCGGCCCTTCAGTTGGTTGTAAACAAAGAAGATGAGCAAGGAGTGACTGCTCAAGCCCTTTTAGGTATGCTGAATCAATTTGTTCAACAAGCAAACCTTTCTGCTGCAGGTGTAACACCAACATATGAATTACAAATTGAAGCAATCTCTTCAGGTAATACGGAATTACAATATACTGATTTTCTATTAACAGGTATGATTGCTCTTTCCATTGCGCAAGGTGGTATGTTTGGGATGGTAGGTTTGGTTGAGATGGGCAGAAAGGGCTTGATCAAACGGCTTCGGATGACGCCTGCCAATATGAATTATTTTGGTTTAAGCGATATGATTATGCGTGTGTTATTTAGTGTTGTTCAAATCCTGTTATTATCGTTAATAGGCGTATTTATCTTTGGTGCCAACTTATTTATCAATCTTCCAAGCCTTCTGATTGTCTTTTTACTTGGTATCCTTTCATTTACAGCGATGGGATATTTTATTTCTTCCTTTAGTAATACCACTGAAGCATATATGGGTGTAGCCAATATTTCAAATTTTCTTATGATGTTTCTAAGCGGTGTGTTTTTCCCTGTTGAAACGATGCCTGAATGGCTACAACCAATTTCGAATGTTCTTCCTCTCACCTATTTTGTTGAAGGCTTGAGAGAAAGTATGGTCTATGAAACAAGTATACTTTCTTCAGACCTATGGATTGGTATTGGAATAATGGTTCTATGGGGAGTATGTACATTTGTATTGGGATCTTTGTTATATAAAAGAAAATCGATCGTTGCTGTTAGATAAAAAATAGTAAATTGAACAGAAATTAGAGATGTGCCTTATTTTGATTTAAAGGGGCACATCTCTATATTTATTTGAATATATTTTGATTTTGAAAAGCAGGGCATCCTGATGGAATATTGATTTGTGGGCAGTTACGTTCTATTTTCGTTAATCGCGGTTGACAAATATCTGCATCCAGCTCTATTGTAACAGTGCTCTCTACCTGTAGACTATTACAAATCGTAATTGAAACATCAATCTGTTGAAATTGTTGATTACCTTCTTCATCTAAACTACATGAGTTGCAAGAAAAGCACTGAAAATCTGAAATATCACATGTTAAATTTGTTCCCTCAGGTGCACAAAGAATGAATGTTTGAATAACGGAGTAGGTCTGTGGTGAGGATGTACACGTAACACCACTAGGGTTGCTGATTTGTATCACATAATATCCTCTATTTAATAACATCACTTCTTGCAAAGTGACAGTTTCTCCTGAAGAAAGAGTAACATCAACATTTCTCCTTCCGCCAGGTTGTGTAAGTTCTGTACATAATATAGAGCCTGGTGATAAAGGGTCAATCGGATTTCCCTCTGCATCTGTTGGAATACATTCAGAAAGTAAGGGACCGCTGCTTGTTTGATCAGTTATATTTTCACAAGAAAAGTCCAGCCTTTCAAGTCCTGCAGTTCCTCTAAAACTTTGAGTTGGTACATCAATTTGACCAACGATCCAATCATATACTTTTGATGTTGTAATACACAGTCTTTCTTGATTTATCATCGGCATTTTTATACAACCTTTCAACACTTTCCTCTTTTATACTATGTTTTTTTGTGAAGATTGGTCAGGCGTAAGACTAAAAGATAAAAAGGCTTTTGGTACACGAATTTATTGTAAGTGGAGCACCGCTTCTAATCACTGTGCTCCACTATTATGAGAATTCAATAACATCAGCCTAAATATCTACATGGATCAATAACAACTTTTACTATAAAGGAGCATGAACTTAGCATTCCATCTGCATCTTCTGCTATACAATTTACAGTTGTTGTACCACTTGGGAAAAATGTGCCCGAAGCCGGTGTGCATGTTGCTGTTACATTTGGACAATCTTCTATTACAATAGGAGGTGGAAAGTTTACAATTGCACCAGATACACCTGGATCATTTGATATCACAATATTCGAAGGACAAATAAGAGTAATCGCTCCAAGTTCAATATTTAACGTTAGCTCTTCACCTGCTTCAAGCTCAACACTAACTTCCCTTACAGATTCTCCATCTATAATAAATCTAACGGTAAAAGTCCCCCCAGGAAGCCCTGTTAAAATATAAAATCCATCTACATCCGTTAAAGTGGAACGGATTGGAACATTCATATTTTCAGGAAAAATCTGAACAAGAACACCAGTTAATGGTTCACCTGTACATCTGTCTGTAACAATTCCGGTTATTGTTGCAGGATTAGCTATTAATAAGAAGTTAGCTGTACCAATTTCACCTCTTATAATGATGACTTCACGAATTTGCGCCTGATAACCAATTGCCCGCACAACAACGACTGCTTCTCCTCCAGGAAGACCTGTTATAAAATAATTCCCCTCAACGTCTGTTAAAGTTACACCTAATAGTGTTCCTGTCGGTGAAAAGACCTGGACAAGCGCTTCGCCTATTGGAGTTAAAGATCCTTCTTCTCTGACAGAACCACGAATGGTCCCTGGATTAGGATCTAGTGCAATGTTTAAAAAAAGCATTTCATTCGGAGGTAATATAATCGACCTTGTTTCGGTCACATATCCCTCTGCTGAAAAAATAACATCATAAGTTCCAGTAGGGAGATTAGTTAGAATATATATGCCGTTTTGATCTGTTTCTGTTGAAGCAATGTTGACGCCACTGCCGCTAAGAACGGTAATGATACCTGCCCTTTCAATTGGAAACCCTGTTATTGCATCTGTTACCTGCCCTCTTATTACTGACGGATTTGCCTCAAGATCTACATCTATAACCCTGCTTTCCCCCGGCTCTAAAAAGATTCTAAATACCTCACTCGAATAATTATCAGCAGTAAAGACTACCCGATATTCACGTGGTTCAAGTCCTGTAATAAAGTAATCACCATTTCCCTCGGTAAAGACTGAAGCGATTGGAAGTTCTGTTCCAATACGGAACACTTGAACTAGGGCACTTTGGATGGTTTGACCACTTGCAGCATCACGTACTGTTCCACTTAAATCTGCAAATTGTTGACTAAGTGCAAAGTCAAGAGTTTCAATTTCACCTTGTAATAATGTGATCACATTTATCATATTGCCAAACCCTTCAGCACTTGCAATAACCGAATAGCTTCCAGGTGATAGACCGGTAATTGTATATTGACCAATTTCAGTTGTTAATGAACTTTTTATCAATGTACCATTTAGATCAAATACTCTAACTAGTGCTCCAGAAATCCCGATTCCTGTTTGTACATTAATTACAGTACCGTTAAGTGCTGCCGGGTTGGGTAGTAAGGAAGCATTGACTGTTTCTACCTCATTTGGGGTTAAAATAACAGGTATAACTGTACTACCATAATTAGGTGCCGTAAAAACAACATTGTAAGTTCCCAGTGGTAAATTACCTATCGAATAAGTTCCATCACTTCCTGTCACAATACTTTCAATGATAATGTCTGTATTTGGTACTACAACTGAAATTAATGCTCCTACTATAGGATCACCTGATAATGCATCGGCAACTAGACCTTGAATGGTTGCTGGGAAAGGAGTTAGCGCAAAGTTAAGAAATTCAGTCTCGTTTGGTGAAAGAAATACTGTACTGCTACTGATTGCATAGTCTCTCATTTGTGCAGTCACATCGAATGATCCTTGCGGGAGTCCTTCAATCATATAATTACCATCTTGATCTGTTAGCGTTCTTCTAAGGAGAATATCTGTTCCACTAACACGAACTTCGATAATCACGCCTGTTAATGGTGAAAGAGTTTCTGAATCAATAACTGTTCCAAAGAGAGTAGCAGGGTTTCCTTGTAAAGCAAAATCCAGTGTGCCTGTGGTATTTGCTACGATCTGTGTTTGATTGATTTGTGACTGGTAATTCGGGTTTATAGCAGCTACAGTATAGATTCCTTCGGGAAGACCAGTGAGCAAATAGAAACCAATACTATCCGTTTGTACACTTCTAACAATAATTCCTTGATCATTAATGATTCGAACGAGGGTATCTGGTAAAGGGGTTAATGTTTCAGCATCTCTGACGATGCCTTGAAGAACCCCAGGGTTTCTTGTTAGCAAAATTTCAGTGGTTGAAATGCTATCAATGATGACATTAACAGAGACACTATTTGTTCCATAATCTTCTGCACTGGCAACTAATACATACGTTTTTGGAGATAATGATGTAGTTTGAAAGAAGCCGTTAACATCTGTTATTGTTGAAAAGATGATTGGACCAGTACCTGAAAATTCCCTGACAATGATACTTGCTCCAGCTATAGGAGCATTATTCACCATATCCCTTACAAATCCTTGAATAATTCCCGGATTAGGAAATAGCGCAAAACTAAGTGTATTTGTTTCATTTGAATTGATAATGGCACCCGCAGTTTCCGGACCAAAACTAGCTGCATTTGCAACAACTGTATATACACCTGGTGTAATACCGGAAAACGTATACTCGCCAGATTGGTTAGAAACGGTTGTTTGAACTAAAATATTTGTAAAATCATAAAGCTGAATGCTAGCATTTGGAATAGCGTCGCCATTTGCTATATTTGTAATAAATCCTTGTAAATTTCCAGGGTCAGGTGGTAACGACAATTGAGTGAAAAGTATATCTCCTGGATTACCTATGACAGTTTTTGTATCAGTACCGAAATTAAGTGCATTCGCCGAAATATTTAATACACCTATTGGTAAAGAAGAAAAGGTGATGTTACCATTTTGATCTGTTACTCCTGAAGTGATAGGAATATTTGTTGAATTTCTTACTGTTACAGATGCTCCCGCAATAGGGGTTGGCGTGTCAGAATTAAAGACTTGCACCGATAAAGTGACCGGATTTGGTGTCAAAATATTAGTAACATTTACGGTTTGATTTGATTCTACCGTTGCTGTAACAGTGGAGGAACTATAATTGGGAGCACTAACAGTCACAAAATATGTCCCTGGTGCTAAGAATGGAACTGTATACGTCCCATCTGAAGTAGCTAACATTGTCACAACAATTATTTGAGTTTCATTTAAAACAGACACTCGAATCTCTGCTCCTGTAACCGGCTCTCCATTTATATCTATGACATTACCGTTTATCCCACCGGGATTTGACGCAAGAGCTATATCAGCTGTTACCGTCCTATCGCTTACGACAATGGCCCCGATTTGATTTGTACCAAAATTTGATTTTGAAGCAGTAACAATATAGCTTCCCGGGCTAAGACCTGACACGGTGTAGTTTCCAAAAATTGAAGTTGTGGTTACTGAGACAGGAACCTGTGATATGCTATCAAAAATGGACACAACAGCTCCTTCGATAGGAATTCCTGTGTTTTGATTTATGACTTGCCCGTTAATGGAACCCGAGTTTGCAACCAGAATAGCATCAATACCTGTTAAATCTTCTCCCGGGCTAACGTTTATCCCAACACTTACTTGACCAAAACCCTGTGCATTAACGACGATTGTAAAAGAACCACTCGGTAAATTACCTATTGTATAGTTCCCTTCTGTACTGGTAAAACCAGTTGCAATAAGAATCCCATTTAAATCAAAAACCTGAGCAGCTGCGTTTCCAATTGGATTGCCGATAACGTCTGTTATATTTCCAGAAACGGAACCAGGATTAGGAGTCATTGTAATGGAAACATTTGTCGTTTGATTTGCTAAAACACTTGCTCCTACAGAAGTTGCAGAATAGTTCGGTGCAGTGGCGGTAACAGTATAAACGCCAGGACTTAGATTTTGAAACGAAAAACTGCCATCATTACTTACCAAAACGGAATCAATAAGCAAATTGTTAACATCTAATAGTTGAACGAGTGTATTTGAAATAATGGGTGTTACCGTACCGGTTATCGTTCCTGGATTGGCTAAAAGTGCAATTTCTACAGGAGTTACTTGATCAGAGTTAACAAACGCCCCTATTATTCCATTCTGAAAATCTTGGGCAAATACGTTTAATGTATACTGATCTGGTGCTAACCCATTTACTGTAAAGCCTCCTCCTTGATCAGTTAATACTGTTGTGACCAGTGCTCCGACACTGTTTATTACATTAACAGTAGCACCAATTATTGGACTTCCCCCAACACTATTAATAACAAACCCGGTAAGTTGACCTGGATTAGGTACCAGTGCTACATTTCCTGATGCTGTTTGATTTGGTAGTACTTGAATGGTTGTCGCATTTGTCTGGAAGTTTTCTGCGGATACAACAATGGTATAGATTCCCGGAGCCAATTGATTGACAACATATTGTCCATTACTATCGGACAAAACTATTGCAACTATTGCACCACTTCCATCTAAAATTCTTACTTGTACATTTGCACTATTGATCGGAACTCCTGTCTGTGCATTTGTTATTTGACCAGAGATCGAGCCGGGATCCGGTAGTAATGTAAAATTAAGAGTTGATGTAACATTTGTGGTAATGGTTGTTCCCGAAGTTGAAGATTGAAGATTTGGTGCTGTGACGACGACGGAATAGTTTCCGGGAGCTAACCCCTGTACAAAATAATTTCCATTTGAGTCTGTAACAGTTGTAGCAATAATAATTCCCGATCCTGTACTCAATTGGACACTTATATTTGCTCCCGCAACTGGATTATTGTTACTATCGTTTACAATCCCTGTTAAATTACCAGGGTTTTCAGTCAATGTTGCGTTTAAAGTGGTTGTTTGGCCATTTATTATCGTTGTAGCAGAAGTAAAGGTAGAAAAACCTTCTGCACTAATAACAACGGAATAATTAGTACCTGGTGCCAAGCCGGTAATCATATAATTTCCGTTTTCATCTGTTAAAGCTGTTTGAATAAAGACATTATTTTGGAACACTGAAACGGATGCTCCACTAAGAGGATTCCCTTGAGGATTTTGTACATTTCCCATCAATGCTCCAGCCAGCCTTGATAAAACTGTATTAACAATAGCTGTACCATTGGCTGTAACGATTGCACCTAATGTAACGTTAGAATATCCATCTGCTGTAAAAATAAGAGTGTACGATCCAGGCAATAATTGATCAATTGTATATTGTCCATTCACATTCGTACCAGCTGTTGCAACGACAATATTTTGAGAGTTAGCAACCTGTATATTCACATTTGGAATTGGAGCGAGTGAACCACTGTCGTTAACCGTACCCTGAATTGCTCCTGGATTCTGTTGTAAAAACAGGTTTGTTGTCGTTGTATTTCCAGCAGTTACGGTTGAAGATACTAATGATGTAGCATAGTTTGTGGCTGAAGCTCTTACTAAATAAGTTCCAGGTGAAAGATTTGTAAACGAATAAACTCCTGCACCATTTGATGTAGTTGAAGCGATAAATACGCTTTCCTGTGTTAATAACTCAATAGTTGCATTTGGAATAACCGTATTTGTTATGGAATCCCTTATTTCTCCTGTGATGGCTCCAGGGTTGGCGATTAATACAAAGTTGACTGAATAATTTTGATTAGGTTCAACCATGATAGACTGAATTTGTGACTGAAATCCTGCTGCTAAAACAGAGACATTATAAACGCCAGGCGACACGTTTGAAAACGTGTAATTCCCTGCACCATTTGTTGTTGTAGAAGCAATGACATTACCTTCCTGGTTCGTTAAGGTAACAGATGCATTATTAATCGGTCCTCCATTTGATACATTCCCTGATATTGTACTAGGTAAAGGTGTCAAGGGTATATTTGCGGTGGTCGAGATACCGCTAGATGCGACTACTGCTACTGAATTTGTAGCATAATTTGCCCTTAAGGCTTGAACTGTATAATTTCCTGGAGTCACATTTGTAAACGTATAAAGCCCATTATCGTTTGACAATGTCGTAGCAACGATTGTTATTCCCTGCAATAGATTAACAGTTGTATTCGGTAAGACCAGTCCTGTAGATTGATCAAAGATCGTTCCATTAATGGATGCCGCTGCTTGTGCCGTAATATTAATTACCGAAGTATCTGATAAAATTCTGCCTCCAGTAAAACTATCAAAACCAGAAGCTATTACACTATTCAATTGTCTTATCCCGCTGGTTGTATAAAGCCCGTTTATTGTAAACGTTAATGTTGCAGTGCCACCAGGTGCCAAATTTCCAACATTCCATGTTAACGTTTTTGTGCTGCTATTAAAGGCAGTTAGCCCTTGTGTAGCCGTATTAACGCTAAATGTATTAATTAAATCCAAACCTAGCAGATCATCTAAAAAGATCGTAGTTGCTTGTGACTTACCTGTGTTTGTGACAGTTACATTCCCCGTCCATGTTGCCTGCTGGCCAATTAAAACTGTTGTTGGTCCTGTTGTAAGCGTCTTGTTTACAGTAATCTCTGCTCGTACATCGACTTGATCAGGAGACACTGGATTACTGAGGGCATTGGAAAATGTAAAACCTTCAGTTGACCGTAATGAATCCTTATTGTAGTTATTAGTGTTTGCTGATGTGAAAAAAATTGCTCTTAAAAATGAGGCTTCATTAATTCCAAGAAACGAAAAAAATGTTGAAGCTGGCAAAAACCAATCCAAAAAATAATCCTGATCACCGCCAATGCTGGAATCAGCAAGCGTTACTCTCGCATAATCAAAGTTTGTAATTGCTTGAGAAAAGTTAGAATTGCCTCCTCCCGTTCCTTCTGCTGGATCATTCCATGAGTTAACCTGCTTCACAGTATTTTGTATTAAACTAACACGATTATTCAAGCCGTCCACATTAAAAAGCCAGTCATATGTTCCAGGTACACCTTGTGTATTAATTAATACACCCCAGGAGAAATTTCTAAAGCCTGTTAACTGAGGATTTCGAGGATCTCCATTTAATCTCAACCGAAAATAAACATTTGTCCCATCGTAGGCAAAAAAGGCTGCGGGAAATGAAGAATTGCCAACGATGTCTGTTGAAACCGGACTTTCATCCCCTAATAGATCAAAGAGTGGTGTTCCCCCTACTGTAATGGGTGTATATTGTGAATTAATCGGAAAGGGCACAAGTAGTCCTCCTTATAAAAAAGATATTCCTAACATCCTATTATGGATATACCTAATTTGTATATGATAGGTAACTAGGAAAAGAAAAAAGCTTTGCAAAAATGGAGAGAATATATTTATTCAATGAGCATAAAAAGCCCTTCAGTGGATTGAGGGCTTTTTATATAAATCTCTTAATGTTTTATAACTGCCTTTAACGAGTCATCTAAAATGTTTAGCAAATGACAAAGCTCTTCCTTAGTTATAATAAGTGGTGGAGCAAGAACAACTGTGTCCTGTCCATCAAACATGACAGACCGGCAAATAAGACCTCGTTTCGCTGATTCAGTCACAATAAGAGGAGCCAATGGACTTTCCGTACTCTTTTTGTCAAATTCTATTGCTCCCATTAACCCTTTTCCTCTCACCTCTCCAATAATTTGATGATTTTTTTGAAGAGCTTTGAGCCCGTCTAAAAGTTCTCTTCCAATCAGTTTTGCATTCTCTATTAATCGTTCAGACTCAATGATGTCAATGTTTTTTAAAGCTACAGCACATGCCATCGGATGACCACTATAGGTATATCCATGAAGCAATGTTCCAGTTGACAGATCGGAAAATCCTTTGTGTATTTCCTTTGATAACATCACCCCGCCTAGCTGTGCGTAACCGCTTGTCACACCTTTAGCAAAACACATCATATCAGGCACAATGTTATCATGTTCAATTCCAAAATATGTTCCTGTGCGGCCAAATCCAGTGATCACTTCATCTGTGATAAAGAGGATATCATACTCTTCACACAATTCCTTTACTTCTTTGAAGTAATTAAGAGGTGCTATGTGAACTCCACCAGCCCCTTGTACAGGTTCTGTGATAAAGGCGGCAATTGTGTCAGGACCCTCCTTCTCAATGAGTTCACGTAGTGAATTTGAGGAGTGGTGATTAACATGAAGGAAATCTGGTGCAAGAGAATTGGTAAAATCTCTAAAGGGTTTTAATCCTGTAGCACTTGTCGAACCGATCGCAACACCATGGTAAGATTTTGTTCTTGAAATTATTTTCTTTCGGTTAGGTTGCCCTTTCAATATCCAATAATAACGGGCTAGCTTATATGCTGTATCATTTGCTTCAGATCCACCAGAGGTAAAAAAGGTTGACTGCAAATCACCGGGTGAAATATCAGCGAGTTTTTTTGCTAGTCGAATAGCCGGTTCATTACTAAATGTTGCAAAATTAGAAGAAAATGCGAGCGTCGACATTTGTTCTTTTGCTACTTTGCCAAGCGCTTCTCTTCCATGACCAATGTTTACATTCCAAAGAGATGACATGCCATCAATCATTTTTTTACCAGATAAATCGTAAAGATAAATACCATCGCCCCTTGTGAAGATAAATGCAGGACCATGCTCTTGTTGTTGTTGAATCGGAGATGTCGGGTGGAGAAAATATTTTTTATCAAGTTCGGATAATTCATTTTGTAAATTAGGGTTTCGGTGCATTAATACCATCCTCTCATATTTCTTACTTATATTTCTTCATTTTATGATGATATAAGGTTTGAATATGAGGAGGATACCAATAAATAAACCAGCTTGATGGGTAATGTTCAAGCTGGCTACGTCATTTATTTCTTGTTTTGACGATATAGATCCATAGTTTTAAAGCCATGTGAAAGCACATCAACCATCTGAGCTTTTCTCTTCTCACGTGTCTTTTGCTGTTTGGCGGAGAAGATATAGCGTGCCCAGTCTTTCTGATACCCAGGTGTTAAACTTTGAAAAAATTGTAGTTCGGAAGAATTCTCTGCTAGTAGTTGTTCCACATCGGATACATTATTTTCATAATCAGCTACACATTGACTAGCAGCTGATGTTTTCTTCACTTTCTTTTTCTCTCTCTTTAACCCGACTACTGTATATACATCATCCATACTAACCATTCGGGCAAATTTAATATCGCTATTTCCAACATAGCCATCTTCGCCAACCTTCATTGCTGGAAAAATTTCATCCCTATGTACGAAAGTCTCATAGCGGTTGTTTCCTTTTTTCGGATAAGCAAAAAAGACATATCCTTTTTCTACTAACAGATTGTGTTCAATAATATGGTGAGTATGGCTTATCATTTCATCAACTGTTTGGACAAAAATAAAAAGTGCATCATGATTTTCGGAAAATTCTGCCGGATATTTTATAAAAACTGAGTAATCTTCAGGCTGATTGATAATAGCTATATTATTATATTTAGATAAATTTAATTTTTCTATAATAGACATGTTTATACTCCTTAATCAAATAACAATTGTTACTACTATTTTATTGTACATGATGATAAATCAAAGTGAAGAGTGAAAAATTTTGTTTTCATCTCCCCTGACTCAAAATGATTGATTAAACTCATCCAATCTTGCAAAAAACTCTTGAAGAAAATCATAAAACAATTTTTCTGTTGGAAGTAATACTCTGTCTTTAGGAGTAATGACACCGACTGTTCTTGTTACACTTGGTTCTACTAATGGTATTTTTACTGTTGAACGTGGCAAGCTGTCAACCAACGTTACCTCCGGCATGAGTGCAATGCCTAAACCAGCTGACACAAGGCCTTTTAATGCATCAATATCATCCCCTTCAAATGAAACCTTAGGTGTGAAGCCAATGTTTTGGCATGCGTCCATCACAATGTCACGAAACACAAAGCCTTCAGGTAATAGACAGAATGGCTCGTCTACTAATTCTTGAAGTTTTATTGTAGGTTTCTTAGCTAGTCGATGATGAATAGGCAATAATGCCACAATATTTTCTGTGAATAATATCTTCCGTTTTAGTTTCTTTTCTTCAAGTGGCAACGGTCCGATTAATGCAAGATTAAAATCACCTTTTACCACACCGTCTATTAGGTCCCGATAAAGTGCTTGTTTCAGCTGGAATTTTGCTTCGGGATAGCGTAATCGAAAGGCATAAATCACAGTTGGTAGCGTATAGGCGGCTAGGCTGATAGGAAATGTGATGCGAATAGTACCTTTTTCCGGATCCAGATATTCTTCAACTTCACGCCTTGCGTCATCAATTACATTCATGGCATTTTTCATTCGTTCATAAAATATTTTCCCGATTGGTGTTAAGCGAACTCTTCTACCTTCGCGAATAAATAAATCCACGCCAAGTTCACTTTCCAGATTGACTATTTGTCTACTTACAGAGGACTGTGCCACATGTAAATTATCTGCTGCTTCTGTAACATGCTCACGATTTGCAACCTCCATAAAATACCGAATTTGTCTGAAGTCCACTTTTATCCTCCTAGCATTAATGCATAAAACGCATTAATATTATCGTTTCTTTATATTGATTCGATCGATTATTTAATTATAAAATATTTCATAATAACAATTCATCTATTTTGGAACATTTAGAAAATTATTTTTTCATGATTTAGATGTTAGAAAAGGGGAATATCATATATGAAAACAATGGAAAACACTCAACAGATGTATACAGAAAGTGTACAAAAATATGTTCAACAAGTATTTGAAACGGTTCAAAAAAGAAACCCTAATGAAGCTGAGTTTCACCAAGCAGTAAAGGAAGTATTTGATTCTTTAGTTCCTGTACTTGTTAAAAAGCCGGAATATATTAAGCAAGCAATTCTTGAACGAATTGTTGAACCTGAAAGAGTTATTTCATTTCGTGTTCCATGGGTAGATGATGAAGGAAACGTACAGGTAAACCGTGGATTCCGTGTTCAATACAGCAGTGCGATCGGACCATACAAAGGCGGATTAAGATTTCACCCATCAGTAAATGCAAGTATTATTAAGTTCTTAGGCTTTGAACAAATCTTCAAAAACTCCTTAACCGGTCAACCAATTGGTGGTGGAAAAGGTGGGTCAGACTTTGATCCTAAAGGAAAATCAGATGGCGAAATCATGCGCTTTTGTCAAAGCTTTATGACAGAGCTTAGTAAATATATTGGACCAGATACGGATGTTCCTGCAGGTGATATCGGTGTCGGCAGTAAAGAAATCGGATATTTATTTGGTCAGTATAAAAAAATGCGTGGTGCTTATGAAGCTGGTGTGTTAACAGGAAAAGGTCTCGGATATGGCGGAAGCTTGGCACGTAAAGAAGCAACTGGTTATGGGACAGTTTATTTTGTTGATGAAATGTTAAAAGACCAAGGTCTTAGCTTCAAAGGCAGTACAGTTGTAGTATCCGGGTCAGGTAATGTATCGATCTATGCGATCGAAAAAGCGACACAGCTTGGTGCGAAAGTTGTAGCTTGCAGTGATTCAAATGGGTATATTTATGATCCAAATGGAATTAATTTAGATACAGTAAAACGTCTTAAAGAAGTAGAAAAACAACGAATCAGTGAATATGTTTCAGAACACCCTGAAGCAATCTACACGGAAAATTGCAGTGGAATTTGGACAGTGCCTTGTGATATCGCTTTA
>Ga0180215_1003310_pt1 | contig 15263 bp, 17 predicted proteins | sample eDN3rd37CBELigBY_FD_128871 | JGI IMG/M metagenome (GOLD analysis project Ga0180215, IMG submission 128871) | Enriched backyard soil microbial communities from Emeryville, California, USA - eDNA 3rd pass 37_C BE-Lig BY (version 2) (version 2) | ecosystem: Environmental > Terrestrial > Soil >...
CAACCGCCTCGTCGACACCGACAACCCCACCGCCTGGACCACCCACATGACCGACAAGCATCACGTCGAATGGATCCCACCCGACGGGTTGGACAACGGGCAACCCCGTATCAACACCATCCACCAACCCGAACTCCTGCTCGCCGACCTCACCGACAGGGACGACGAACCTGACAGCACACAAACCGACAACCCCCGAACCGAACCCGGCGGACCCGCACCACCCACAAACGGCGCGGCCTAACCGGCCGCCTGATCTACGAGTTCGCGGCAGCCTGCCGCGCGCGTTCGTTAACGGAGGCGACGACGCCGCCGTCGTTGAGGATGTCGGTGCCGGTGAGGTAGCCCGCCTTGGAACTGACGCAGAACGCCAGCAGTTCGGCCATCTCCTCGGGCTTACCCCAGCGCGGGACCGCCGCATCGGTCACCAGCGCGCCCGCGCCGGCGTTCTCCTCCAGGCGACCCATCTCGGTGTCCGTCGAACCCGGCGACACCGACACGATCCGCAACCCCTTGGTGTTGAACCGTTCCGCCTGGGCGCTGCTGAACCACCGCACGAAGCTCTTGCTCAGCCCGTAGGCGATGCCGGACCGCAGTTCCTCCGGGTACGCGTCGCATGCGGCCAGCATGTCCGCCATGAATGCCGCTTGGTCCTGAAGTGCCTGGGGGAAATGGTTTTTCGGAATCAACTCGTCAGGCAGCAGATAGGCCGCCATGGACGCGACGTTGACGATCGCGGCCCCCTCGTCGGCCGTCGCGAAGAACGCCTCGTTGACGTTCACAGTGCCGATCGCATTGGTGCGCATGACGTATTCGGCGCTGCCCATGCTCGGGCTCACGCCCGCGGTGTGCACCACCGACACCAGTTCGCCGAGCCCGACCGCGGTGGCGAACACCTCGTCCACCGCGGCACGGTCGGTGACGTCGGCGTGCACGGCGGTGGCGGCGATGCCGTCGGCGGCCAAATTCTCGACGGCGCCGTCGAGGCGGTCCTTGCGGACGTCGCACAGCACAAGGGCATGGTCGGCGCCGAGGATTCTGGCTGTGGCCACGCCCATCCCGCCCGCGCCGCCGGTGATCACTGAGACTCGCGTCATGGCCACACCGTATACCGCAAGGCTTACCGTCGGTGCGACGATTCAGTCGATCGCCAGCACCAGCAGCTCGCCGCTGAGGGTGCCGTCGCCCAGCAGATCGCCGATCCGCCCGCTGGACTCCTCGGCCAGCCGCCAGGCCTCGGTGTGGCCGTACCGCCCGGCCAGCGCCTCCTCGACGGCGTCGGCACGCTCGGTCCACTGCTCCGGAATCGCCGGCAGGTCCGCGGTGCACAGCCGTTGCCGCACGGTCAGCCCGGCGCGCTGCAGCAGATCGTCGAGCCGGTCCGGGGTCGGGAAGTTGTTGTCGGGCAGGTATCCGTCGGGCAGGTCGCGGTGCGCGACGAACACCAGCAGCCCGATCCGCCCGCCCGGCCGCACGACGCGGCGCAGCTCGCGCAGCAGGCCGAGCTGATCCGGCGTCGTGCACAGCACCCCCAGCGACCACGCCGCATCCACGCTCGCGTCGGCGACCGGCAACGCGGAGCCCAGCGCGCACATCACCGGGTAGCCGAACAGCCGTCGCGCGGCCCGGCAGGCACCGGGTTCCGGTTCCACCAGCAGCGGTTTCACCGAGCGGGCCTGCGCCGCGGACGCCGCCGGGCCGCCGACGCCCGCCCCGCAGTCGAGCAGTTCGTCGCCGCCGGACAGATCCATGCGTTCGAGCAGCCAGTCCAGCGCCGCCGGGCTGCCGCTGCCCCGACACCCCGCGGGCACGTGGTACTCGGGACCGAGTGCGGTCGCCACCGTCGCGGTCCACTCCGCCACGGTGCCGAACTCCGCTTCCATCGCCTCGCTCATGCGGCCTCCGGATAGATTCTGCGGCCGACCTCGGCCTTGATCTCCGCGCCGACCCGCGTGCCGGACGCCGACGCCGACCCGGACAGGTTGACCCCCGCGATCCCCTCGATCGCCAGCAGCGCGCGGGCCTCGCGGACCGCCGCCTCAATCCCCGCCGCGACCGGATCACGGTCTGTCAGAACCTGTTCGACGACCGCCTGGTCGAGTTCGAGACCCGGCAGACCCTGCAGCACCGCGGCCGAGACGCTGTCGGTGAACACCGCGACCGCCGCGATCACCGGAATCGTCAGCCCCGCCGCCCGCGCCGCCGCCATGAACTCGGCGACCATCTCCGGCGTGCGGACGTGGTTGAGCACCGCGACACCGGCGCCCGCCCGCTGCTTCTCCACCAACCGCAGGGGCCGGGCGCGCACCGGCGGTGCGGTCGGCGTCTCCGGCACCGCCGCGGTCATCCCGAGCGACGCCGCCAACGCCACCAGCCGTGGACCGTCCAGGTCGAAGGTCTGCGTGACGTCGGGACGTACGTCGTAACCGCGGCCGTCGCCGGTCACACACATCGCGGTGCGCACACCGGTGCTGTGCAGGCCGCGCAGCTCCTGCTCCAACACGACGCGGTTGCGGTCCCGGCAGGACAGCGTGATCCACGGTGTGGCACCGGCATCGAGCAGCAGCCGCCCCATCAGCGTCGGCGGGAAGTCGGGTCGGTTCTGGTGCTCGCCGACCAGCACCGCGTCACACGACGGCGCCAGGATACGTGCCGTCGCCGCGACGTCATCGGGGTCGAACGGTGCGCAGCTGAAATCGGTGACCACCAGCGGCGGTGCCACCGGCGGCGCGGCCACGGGCGTACCGGTCCAGGGCACCACGTCGTCGAAGGAGCACGCGCCGGGCCGCATCTCGCACTGTCCGTCGGGCCGCACCCCGCCGCACGGCCCGAACGTCATCCGTTTGGGGCAGTCGTCCGGCACGAGCAGCCCTCTACCCACTTTCGGCCCGCGCTAGAGAACGGCGCGCTCGAGGTCCTTCAGCGACGTCTCCAGATGGCCGAGCAACCGCTGCAGATGCGGGACGTTGCGGCGGTCGCCGACGAGCCCGAAGTCGAGGTTGTCCGCGTTGTTGGCCAGCGTGATGTTGAGCGCCTGCCCGTCGAGGGGGATCGAGAACGGGTAGCTGCCGGTGAGCCGGGCGCCCTTCCAGTACAGCGGCTCCCGCCCGCCGGGCACGTTGGAGATCACGATGTTGAACGGCGGCGGCGTGCTGCGCACCACCCCGGGCAGCAGTCCGAAGGCCACCCCGCCGATCAGGAACGCCGACACCGCGAGCTGCTGCATCCGCGGCAGTCCGGAGTACACCTTCTTGTTGGCGGTCATCGACTTGGCGATGGTCTCCAGCCGGCGCACCGGATCGTCGGTGTTGGTGGCCAGATCGCACAGGATCGCGCCGACGAGGTTGCCGCCGGCGTCGGCCTCACTCTCCGAACGCAAACTCACCGGCACCATCGCCACCAGCGGCGTGTCCGGCAGCGCATGCTGTTCGTCCAGGTAGGCGCGCAGCGCACCGGAGCACATCGCCAGCACCACGTCGTTGACCGTGACCCCGGCGGCCTCCTTGACCGCCCTGATCCGCTCCAGCGGCCACGACTGCGCCGCGACCCGGCGGGCACCGCCGATCCGCACGTTGAACATCGTCTTCGGCGCCCGGTACGGCAGCGTCAGCTCCTGCTCCAGCAGCGCCGCGCGGGCCAGCGACAGCGTGCTCGGCGCCAGGCCCGCGACCGATCCCGCCAGCTGGCCCACCGTCTGCAGCAGCGACGGGCCCGAGGACTGCCCGTCGGAGCGGCGGCGCTGCGGCAGGCTCCACGGCGCCCGGTTCGCGGTGTCGGCGGGATCGGTGGACAGCACCCGCTGCAGCAGCTTCATCGCCGACACCCCGTCGATCAGCGAGTGGTGCACCTTCGTGTACAGGGCGAACCGGCCGTCGCTGAGCCCCTCGATGAGGTGCGCCTCCCACAGCGGCCGGTGCCGGTCGAGCAGCACGCCGTGCAGCCGGGAGATCAGCTCGAGCAACTCGCGCACCCGGCCCGGCGACGGCACCGCCGAGCGCCGCATGTGGTAGTCGAGCTCGACCTCCTTGGCCTGCGACCACACCAGGTTGGTCACCCCGCCGAAGAACGCCGGGTGCTTGCGGAATGTCGGCTGCACGTCGGTCTGGGCGATCAGCCCCTCATAAAGCTCGCGCAGGAAGTCCGGCCCGGCGCCCTCGGGCGGCTCGAACAACTGCAGACCCCCGACGTGCATGGGATGCTCCCGCGACTCGCCGAGGAGGAAGATCGCATCGGTCGGGGAAATGGGCTGCATCAGACCTCCGTTGTCCGTGTGCTGCTCAGTCTCGCCCCCTGCGGCATCCCCCGTCGAGGGAACGGACAAACGTCACACCGCTTTCACTCGCGGTCGAGGGCGCGCAGTCCGTGCAGATAGGTGGTCAGGTAGACGTCGATGACCGGCCGCCGGATCTCCCACGACTCGGGCATGGTGATGAGCAGCGCGTAGAGCCCGACCAGGAACGACACCCCGTTGAGCATCACGTCGACGCCCGGCGGGATCTGTCCGCGGGCCTGCGCGCGCCGCAACTCCTCGACCACGGCCACGATCACCGGGTGCGACGTCCACTCCTCCGACGGTGGACGTGTGGTCGAGAAGTGCAGTGCCAGAAAGTCTTTGAACAGCCGTGCGCCTAGCCGGTGCTCAAGGCCCTTGAGCACGTCGACCGTTTTCGACAGGGTGGCGCGCACGTCGTGATCGGTCCGGAAGAACCGGATGAGTTCGGCGGCCATCCGCTCCTGCTCCCGGCGCTCGAGCTCGAGCAGGACGTGCTCCTTGGTGGGGAAGTGGAAGTAGAAGGTCGCGTGGGCGACGCCGGCGGCCGCGACGATCGCGCCGACGTCGGCGGCGGCCATGCCGGTGCGCTTGAACTCGGCGATCGCCGCGCCGAGCAGCCGCTCGCGGGTCTGCAGGCCCTTGCGCACGCGCTCGGGCTTGAGTGTCTTTGACACGGGGGCAGCCTAGCGCGGTTTTACTGACTTGAATCAGAAATAAGTCTTCCGCTCCCCCGCGCCGACCGCTAACCTCCATCGCAGACTGAGTGACGTTCCAGCGCTTTTCGCGTGCGTCAAGAACGGAGCGACGGTCGAACTATCTGACTTGAGTCATCACGGAGGCGGACGTGCAGATCCTCGAACAGGTGCAGGACCTGCCGAAGGCGGGCAACATCAAGGCCCAGTGGGTGAGCCTGTGGACCGGACCCGCGGTGGGCGCCGTGCTGTTGGTTGCCCTGCTGGCGTTTCCGGGGTTCTGGCCGCCGATGTCGCCGCAGCTGCCCGCCGAGCAGGTGGCCGCGTTCTACGCCGAGAACACCGCGTGGATCCGGTTCAGCCAGGTGACGTTCAACCTGTGCGGGATCATGATCCTGCCGTTCTTCATGGTGATCGTCGTACAGATGAAGCGGATGAAGACGCAGAGCCACGTGTTCGCGTACTGCTATCTGACCGCGGTCGTCAGCGGCGCAACGATTTTCGCGCTGTCCAATATCTTCTTCCTGGTCGCGGCGTTCCGCCCGGACCGCAGCCCGGAACTGGTGATGCTGCTCAACGACCTGGCGTGGATCGTGTTCATCGCGCCGGTCGGGATGGTGCTCACCCAGTTCGTGCTGCTGGCGCTGGCCGTTTACTTCGACGACGGCCCGGACCCGGTGTTCCCCCGCTGGGTCGGCCACTACTCGCTGGCCACCGGCATCGCGATGATCCCCGCCGTCGGTGCGGCGGTGTTCCAGACCGGCCCGCTGGCCTGGGACGGGCTGCTGGCGTTCTGGCTGCGCAACGGGGCGTTCGCGGCGTTCGTCGTGGTGATGTTCTTCGTGCTGCGCCGCGCGGTGCTGCGCCAGGCGCAGGAAGAAGGGGTCATCGCGTGAGCCTGCTGACCGCACGCGGGTCGGCCGACCCCACCGAGGCGCCGGGCGGGAAACGCGATGTGCGGTGGGTCTGCTGGTTCTTCCCCGCCTGGTACGCCGCGTTCGGCGTGATCATCTGCGTGCTGACGCGGGTGACGCCGCCGCCGCGGCCCGACGTCAGCGCCGCCGACAAGGTCGTCTTCTTCGCCCAGCACGGGCTGACCATCCAGATCGGGTTCGCCGTGCTGCTGATCCTGCTCGGCGGTGCGGCGGTCACCAACGGGCTGGTGGCCTACCACATGATGCGGATGTCGGTGGGGCACGTGTTCGCGTACGGCTACATCGGCGGGATGGGGGTCGGGGCGCTGCCCGGGTTCCTGCTGGTGGCGGTGTGCTTCCTGACCGCCACCTTCCGCGCCGACCGCGATCCGGAACTCGTCAGCCTGCTCTACGACCTGGGCATGCTGTCCTACAACGGGTCGCTGGGCTGCTTCTCGGCGGCCTACCTGGTGTTCGCGATCGCGATCCTCTACGACAAGAACGACATCTTCCCGAAATGGTTTGCCTACGTGACGATCTGGCAGATCATCACCGAGGTCATCGCGACCCAGATGTACGTGTTCTACTCGGGGCCGTTCGCCTGGAACGGGTCGATCTCGTTCTGGTGGGCGGTGGTGATCTTCACCGTGTGGCTGGGGGCGCTGATCATGCTGCTGCGACGGGCCACCCTCCGCGAGCCCGTCGACTCGCCGGGCCTGGACTGACGGGATCACCGATGACACAAGTGGACTCACTGCACAAGACCCGCAAGACCGCCCTGCCCGGCGACCTCGACATGTGGGTGATGGTCCTCGGCGACCTGATCATCTTCGGCGGCTACTTCGTCGTCTACATGATCTACCGGGCCATGAACCCGGCGGAGTTCCTGGCCGCCCAACAGCACCTGTCGATCAACCTCGGCGTGCTCAACACCGTGATCCTGCTGACCAGTTCGTGGTTCGTCGCGCGCAGCGTCCTGACCGCGCGATCCGGCGACCACACCGGTGCGATCCGGCTGATCTACGCCGGCGGGGTCTGCGGCGCGCTGTTCATGCTCGTCAAGGGGTACGAGTGGTACGCGAAGATCTCTGCGGGCCACACGAACTCGGAGATGTTCTACTCGTTCTACTACGTGCTGACCGGGGTGCACCTGGTGCACGTGCTGATCGGGCTGATCGTGCTCGGCGTGCTGATCCGGGAGCTGCGCAACCCGGGACGCCGGCGCACCATAATCGTCGAGTCCGGTGCGGTGTACTGGCACATGGTGGACCTGCTGTGGGTCGTCATCTTCGGCCTGCTCTACGTGATGAGGTGACATGACCACGCATACGACCACCCGTTCGGCCCGCGTCATGACGTGGACGTGGCTGGCGCTCACCGCGATCACCGTCGGCTCGTGGTGGCTGGCGCCCGCCCACTTCACCGACACGGTGCAGCCCAGCACGCCGATCACAGCGCTGGTGCTGGCGCTGACCGTGATCAAGGTCCGGCTGATCCTGCGCAACTTCATGGAGGTGCGCACAGCACCCCGGTGGCTGAGATATGGCACCGACGCCTGGCTGGCCGTGCTGTTCCTCACGGTTTTCGCCATCTACCTGGTCTGATCGCGAAACTCGGTAGGTTCGGTGTGGTGGACCGAGCCGACGACAACCGCATCGACGCCAGCGCCCTGACCGGGGTGTCCGAGACCGCCCTGCTGACTCTGAACGGTCGCGCCGCGCAGGCCCGCGGCCCGCACCCGGTCATCGAGGATCCGATGGCGATCAAGCTGGTGGACTCCATCGACTTCGACTTCGACAAGTTCGGCCGCCGGGGCCAGGAGATGGCGGTGCGCGCGCTGGCGTTCGACCGCGCCAGCATCGGCTATCTCACCGACCATCCGCGCGCCACCGTCGTCGCCCTCGCCGAGGGGCTGCAGACCACGTTCTGGCGGCTCGACGCCCAGCTCCCCGACGCGCAGTTCCGCTGGCTCACCATCGACTTCGAGCCGATCATCGAGCTGCGCCGCAAGCTGCTGCCGTCCTCGCCGCGGATCACGATGCTGGCGCAGTCCGCGCTGGACTACTCGTGGATGGACCGGGTCGACACCGAGCACGGCGTGCTGATCACCGCCGAGGGCCTGCTGATGTATCTGCAACCCGAGGAGGCGATGGACCTGATCGCCAACTGCGCGAAACGGTTTCCGGGCAGCCAGATGATCTTCGACCTGCCGCCGGTGCTGGTGAAGCGGTTCGCGCCGAAGGGCATGCGTTCCACCCGCCGCTACCGGGTGCCGCCGATGCCGTTCAGCCTGTCGGCCTCCGAGCTCGCCGACCTGCCCCGCACGGTTCCCGGGATCAAGGCGGTGCACGACCTGCCGATGCCGAAGGGCCGCGGGTTCTTCTTCGAGAAGGTGTTCCCGGCGGTATGGGCGTTCAAGCCGATCCGCGACTACCGCGGCGCCTACACGCTGCTGGAATTCGGCTGACGGTAGAGTGGTTGCGGCCCGAAAAGCGCTCACGCACAGGAGGAATCAGTGAGTGACAAAGAAGTCAAGATGGTCATTCTGTCGACGGACAACCTCGACGAGTCGATCAAGTTCTACACCGAGACGCTCGGGTTCTCGCTGAAGTTCCGCGACGGCACCCACTTCGCGGCGCTCGACGGCGGCCCGGTGACGCTGGCGCTGGCCACCGAGGTGGACCACCCGATTCCGGGGCAGGTCGTGGTCGGGGTCAAGACCGCCGACGTCGACGCCGCGGCCAAGGCCATCGAGGAGAGCGGCGGCGGCATCGTCAAGGGCCCGTACGACGATGCGCACGAGCGCCGCGCCGTGGTCTACGACAACAAGGGCAACGGCATCGTCTTCTACAAGCCGCTGCAGCGCTGATCCGCACCCACAGCTGACGCACCAGACCGCGGCGGGGCATGATGAGCGCCATGAGCGCAGCCGGTGACCCCGCCGCGGTTTTCGGTGTCCGCGACCTGCGGCGCGACGCGTCCTCCGTCGTGCTGCACCAGCGGGTCGACGCGCGTGTGCTCGATCACCGCGGACGCGTCGAGATGCCGGCGTACGCCGCCATGGCCGAGTCGGTGAGCAGCGGCATCTACTGGTACTCGTTCGACGAACCCGTCGCCACCGTGCAGGCCTGGCTGGCGATGACCGCCGGGGCGCCCGCCCGGGTCGGCGACGATCTGCGCGCGGTCTCCGAGCTGTCGCACCGCGACGACACCTACGGCACCGCGGCCCTGACCGTCACCAACGCCGCCGGGGCCGCCGTGTGCACCGGCGTCGCCCGCGATGTCCGGGTCGGCCGCACCACCGAGGCGCTGCTGGCGCTGGACAAGGACACGGTCGCGCCCAGGCCGGTGGTGCCGCCACCGCCGTCCGCCGCACCCGACGCCATCGACCCCGGCTGGGACGGTGGCCGCATCCTGGCGGCGATCGCGCACGGCGACATCGCCCCCGGACCGCTGTCGGAGCTGCTGTCGCTGCGGCTGACCCTCAGCGAGGCCGGCCCTGTGCTCGAGGTGACACCGCCGCCGTGGATGGCCAACCCGCTGGGCGCCGTGCAGGGCGGGGTGATCGCCTCGCTGATCGGGCAGGCCTGTTCGCTGGCCGGCCAGCTGCACACCGGCCCCGGCGACGACTACACGATGGCGGACCTGTCGATCCACTACTTCCGCTCCCCCACGGTCGACGGCCGGCCGCTGACCATGACGACGCACGCCGAGCGGGTCGGCCGCCGGCTGGCGACGGTGTCGGCCACCATGAGTGATCCGGCGGGCACGGTGTACGCCCGCGCCGTCGCCGACATCGCCTACCGGCGCGCCTCCTGACCCTTTCCGCAGGTCATCCCCGGCTGTCGGGGAATAACAACACCGGTGCGCGTCGTTGTCCGCCTGCCCCAACCAGCACCCCGCGAACGGGTGCACCATGGACTCAGGAGGCAGGAGTGATGGACAGCAGAGAGCTCGGTGAGGAGACGCAGTTCACCATCGGACTTCCGCACTGGGCGGTGCTGCAACGCCTGCGCGGCGGGCACCCGCTGGTGCGGGTGACCGACCGCGTCGAGGCGGTGGTGCACGTGCTGGCCGTCGTGGCGTCTGTGTTGACGATCCCCGTCGCGCTGGCGGTGGCGACCGTCGTCGGCGATCAGAGCGGCGCGTTGCCCGCGGTGCTGGCGGGCGGTCTGCTGTGGCTGGGCGTGACCGGATCGGCCGCGGGGGTCTTCCTGATCACCCGGGCGGTGTGCAACGGCATTCGCTCGGCGAGCTGGGAGGCCGAGCTTGACGACCTGGCCGACCACGGCGGTCCGGGACGGGGTCTGCTCAGTTAGGCGTCAGTTAGCCGCGCCGCAGGGTGGCCGCGCGGATCGTGAGGTGGTTGCGCTCGGCGACGTTGTCCGCCTCGGCGGCCGCCTGCACGTAAAGCGTTGCCGCCGTGTCGATATCACCGGCCTTCTCATGCAGGTAGGCGGCCGCGGCGGTGTAGCGCGGCAGCCTCGGGTCCAGTTCGGCGAGCGCGGCCAGCCCGGCGTGCGGCCCGTCGGCCTCCCCCACCGCCACCGCGCGGTTGAGCCGCACCACCGGGCTGCCGTTGAGCGCGACGAGCTCGTCGTACCACTCCACGATCTGCGGCCAGTCCGTCTCGTCGGCCGTCGGCGCGTCGGCGTGCAGCGCGGCGATCGCGGCCTGCGCCTGGTACTCGCCGAGCCGGTCGCGGGCCAGCGCGGCCTGCAGGACGGCGGTCCCCTCGGCGATCAGGTCGCGCCACCACAGTGTGCGGTCCTGCTCGGCCAGCGGCACCAGGCTGCCGTCGCCGCGGGTGCGGGCGGGCCGGCGGGCGTGGTGCAGCAGGAACAGCGCGAGTAACCCGGCGACCTCCGGATCGTCGATGAGCGCGGCGAGTCGGCGGGCCAGCCGGATGGCCTCCTCGGCGAGATCGACCTCGCCGGTGTAGCCCTCGTTGAAGACCAGGTAGAGCACGCGCAGCACGGTGCGCAGGTCGCCGGGCTGGTCCAGCCGCACGCCGGCAACAGCGCGTTTGGCGCGGCTGATCCGTTGTGCCATCGTGGATTCCGGCACCAGGTAGGCCTGCGCGATCTGGCGGGTGGTCAGTCCGCCGACCGCACGCAGCGTCAGCGCGACCGCCGACGCCGGGCTCAGCCGCGGGTGCGCGCACAGGAAGTACAGCGCCAGCGTGTCATCGACGACGGTCGTGGGCCCGGGCGGCGGTTGCGCCGCGACGAGTTCCTCGCGGCGACGACGGGCGGTGTCCGAGCGGGCGGCGTCGACGAAACAGCGCCACGCGGTCGTGATCAGCCACCCCTTCGGATCCTGCGGCGGCTGCCGGGACCAGGTGGTGAGCGCTTTGACCAGGGCTTCCTGGGTGGCGTCCTCGGCGGAGGCGAAATCGGCGCCGCGACGGACGAGCACACCCAGCACGCCGGGCATCAGGTCGCGCAGCCGCCGTTCGTCGATCACTGGTCGAAGACCGTCGGCCCTGTGGTCAGGAACGGCCGCAGCTCCAGCCACTCGTGGATCGGTCGGCCGCCGGCGCCGGGGGCCGCGGAGAGTTCACCGGCAAGCTCGACGGCACGGTCGTAGGAGTCCACGTCGATGATCATGAACCCCGCGATGAGGTCCTTGGTCTCGGCGAACGGGCCGTCGGTGACCGGCGGCCGACCGTCGCCGTCGTAGCGCACCCAGGCGCCGTCGGGGGCCAGCGCGCTCTCGCCGACGAACTCGCCGGTCTCCTTGAGCCGGTCGGCGAAGTCGGCCATGTACTTGATGTGCGCCGCGATCTCCTCGGGCGTCCACCGGTCCATCGGCACGTCGTTGACCGCCGCCGGAGCGCCGCGGTAGTGCTTGAGCAGCAGGTACTTGGCCATGGGGGTTCTCCTTCGTCTCGGTTGGTTCACCCCTGGGACGGAGCCGTGGCGTCGTTCTCGACACCATCGTGCTGGTGCGCCGGGTTCGACACCAGGCTCGTGATCCGGCGGAGTTTGCCGCCCGGGCCTGGAAAACGGCGTCTAGCTGCGATGACGCGCGTCCATCCGATCGGAGACCTTTGTCACTTTTGTAACGGGAGTAACTTGGGTAACAGTTTGGTCACACCGAGCGATATCCCGATTGAAAGAGGCGAATGGACCACCACGATGAACACCGTCCTGTATCTGAGCGTCGACGGCGCGGTCTACGAGACCCGCGCCTACACCCCCGCTGACATTGACCGCCTGATCCACGACCACCAGCTGGAGTGCCTCTCCAGCGCCGACCGGCAGTTCGACTTCTGGTTCAGTCCCGCGGCCGCGGGCTGCCAGCGCCGGGTCAACCGCACCGCCACCGAACTGCTGCTCGCGACGACGTCGTTCACCCCGAAGGACGTCCCGCTGCTGCGCGGCTGCGTCGTGATCGCCACCCACGACCACGACGGTGACCTCGACGGGCTGAGCTGGCAGCAGCTCGACCTGCTCAGCGAAGCCGAGCGGTCCCTTCCCGAACGCGAGGCGCGCCGGCTGCGCCGCCGCATCGACCGCGACGACCGTCGCCACGGCCTGGCGCCACGTACGTCCCCGTCGGCGCAGACCCGCAACGTACGGTCGAACCGTGGACTACGAGGACTATCGCACCCATGACGCCGTCGGTCTGGCCCAACTGGTCGCCGACCGGCAGGTAACCGCCGCCGAACTGCTCGAGGCCGCGAAAGCCCGGGCGGCCGAGGTCAATCCACGCATCAACGCGATCATCCGCGATATTCCCGTCACCGCCCCCGAGCTACCCGAGGGCCCGTTCGCCGGGGTGCCGTTCCTCATCAAGGACCTCTCCCAGGATTACGCAGGCCAGCCGACCTCCAGCGGGTCGCGGGCCTTCAGGAACCTGCCCGCCCGCGAACACGCCACCGTCGTGCGGCGCTGGCTCGACGCCGGGCTGACCATCTTCGGCAAAACCAACACCCCCGAATTCGGCGCGAAGGGCATCACCGAACCCGAGGCCTTCGGCCCGAGCCGTAACCCGTGGGACCTGACCCGCAGCCCCGGCGGCTCGTCGGGCGGCTCCGCGGCCGCGGTCGCGGCGGGCATCGTGCCGTGCGCGGGTGCCAGCGACGGCGGCGGCTCGATCCGCATCCCGGCGGCGTGCTGCGGGCTGGTCGGCCTCAAACCGGGTCGCGGCCTGACCCCGTCGGGTCCCGCCGTCGCCGAGTCGATGCACGGCGCGGCCGTGCAGGGTGTGGTGTCGCGGACGGTGCGCGACACCGCCGCGATGCTCGACGTGCTGCGCGGCGGCGAGCCGTTCGGACCGTATGCTCCTGCGATTCCGCAGGATTCGTTCCTGTCGGCGGTCGGCGCCGATCCGGGCCGGCTGCGCATCGGGGTGCGGGTGCCGTCGGCGATCAACCCCGATCCGCACCCCGAGGCCTACAAGGCGGTCGAGGCGACGGTCACCGCGCTGACCGATCTCGGCCACCACGTCGACGAGCTGCAGCAGGCACCGTTCGACGACGCGGCGCTGGCCCGCGACTTCCTGCTGGCGTGGTTCGTCTACACCGCCTGGGAGCTCGCCGAGGCCAAACAGCTGACCGGTGCGGGCGACGACCAGTTCGAGCGCGACACCCTGATCCTGGCCGCCATCGGGCGCGCCACCAGCAGCGTGGACTACCTCGACGCGGTGCACCGGCGGCACGCCCACACCCGGCGGCTGACCGAGTATTTCGACTCCTACGACCTGCTGCTGACCCCGACGCTGGCCACCCCGCCGCCGCGGATCGGCGAGTTCGAACTTCCCGCCGCCCTGCAGAAGGGCGCCGACCTGCTGATCAAGACCCGCACCGCGCGGCTGCTGAAGTACACCAAGATCGTCGACGACATGGTGGACAAGAACCTCGCCTGGGTGCCGTACACGCAGCTGGCCAATCTCACCGGGCGCCCGGCGATCTCGCTGCCTCTGCACTGGACGGCCGACGGGCTGCCACTCGGCGTGCAGTTCGTGGCCCCGCTCGGCGGGGAGTCACGGCTGATCAGCCTGGCCGCTCAGCTGGAGCAGGCCGTGCCGTGGGCCGACCGGATCCCGCCGCTGTAGCAGCTAGCCCCCACCCCGGAGTCGCGGTAGCGCACCCGCGGAATGGCGGTCAGCGTGGGCGACGTGCGCCGTCTGCTTCGAGAGGCTGAGTGACATACGCCAGCCGCCGAAGGAGATCCGATGTCCACGCCCACCACCGCACCCAGTTCCGGACTCGCACCCGCCGCGGTCGAGCGGTTCACCGCCGTCGCCGAGGTCGTCACCGACACCGCCGTGCTCACCGAGCGCGGCCGCGACTTCTGGGGAGTCGGCGGGGTCGCCGAACTCATGCTGCGCCCGCACAGTCGCGACGAGATTGCCGAGATCATGCGCATCGCAACGGAGTTCAACGTTGCGATGGTGCCGCGCGGCGGTGCCTCGAACTGCTCCGGCGGGATGATGGCCGACGGCGGCCGCGTTCTGCTCGACCTGTCCGGCCTCAACCGCATTCTCGAAGTCGACGTCAAGCGCCGGCGCGCCCGTGTCGAGCCCGGCGTCGTCAACTCCGACCTGCAGGACCACCTGGCACCGTACGGGCTGTGCTTCTCCCCCGACCCGGTGTCGGCACACCTGGCCACCGTCGGCGGCAATCTCATTGAAACCGCCGGTGGGCCACACGCTTTGAAGTACGGCGTGACCTACAACCACATCCTCGCCGCCGACGTGGTGCTGCCCGACGGCACGACGGTGAGCCTCAGCGCCGACGACACCGGGCCCGATCTACTCGGCGTCATCATCGGGTCGGAGGGCACACTGGGCATCGTCACCGAGGTCACCGTCGCGCTGCGCCCGATCGCCCCGGTCACGCACAGCCTGATGGGTGCGTTCGCCACCGCCCGCGAGGCCGCCGACACCATCGCCGCGGTGATCGCCACCGGGGTGGTGCCCGCCGCAGTCGAATGGCTGGACCGCGACGGCATCAACGGGCTGCAGCAGTTCTACGACACCGGCTATCCGCTCGACGCCGACTCCATCGTGCTGATCGACGTCGACGGCACCGCCGAGGAGGTCGCCCGCGACCAGTCCATCGTCGAACGGGTGCTGCGTGAGCACGCCACCGAGGTGCGGGTGGCCGAGGACGAAACCGACCGTGCCGCACTGTGGTACGGCCGCCTGCACGCCCCCGACTCGGTGGTGCAGAGCGGTAAGGGGTTCTTCATCGGCGATGTCACCGTGCCGCGCGACCGGATCCCGGAGATGCAGGCGGCCATCCAGGCGACCGCCGAACGCCACCGCGACGGGCTGCTGTTCATCGCGGTGTGCGGCCACGCCGGCGACGGCGACCTACACCCGACGACGTTCTACGACAAGGACAATCCGCTCGCGGCCTCGGCACTGGAAGCC
>Ga0180215_1003314_pt1 | contig 15242 bp, 15 predicted proteins | sample eDN3rd37CBELigBY_FD_128871 | JGI IMG/M metagenome (GOLD analysis project Ga0180215, IMG submission 128871) | Enriched backyard soil microbial communities from Emeryville, California, USA - eDNA 3rd pass 37_C BE-Lig BY (version 2) (version 2) | ecosystem: Environmental > Terrestrial > Soil >...
CGCTGAAGGCCCTCGACTACGGCAAGGTCGAGGAGGCCGCCGGCGGCCGGGTCCGCCAGACCGCCACCCTGCAGGCGGGCATCTCCTCCGACAAGGCCCGCGAGCTCAACCGCTTCATCAAGGACCTGGGGCTGAAGGGCGTCCAGTCGCAGACCCAGGGCGACCAGCTCCGGGTGAGCGGCAAGAAGCGCGACGACCTGCAGGCGGTGATCGCCAAGCTGAAGGAGGCCGACTTCGGCGTCCCCCTCCAGTTCACCAACTTCCGCGACTGACTACTCGTAGTACCCGGAGTGGACGTAGAGGCAGGGGACGCCCTCGGCCCGGAACACGTCCACGTTGCGGCGGTCGTCCTCGAAGGCCAGGCGCACGTCGTAGCCGGCGTCGCGGAGCTGGCGCAGCGCCTCGCGCTTGACCTCGGGTGACGGCCGCCAGTCCTTGGCCGCCCGCATGATCAGCAGGTCCCAGCGGAGGCCGTAGCGGGCCAGCCAGGCCAGGGTGGCGTCGCGGACGGTGTCGGGCCGGGCGGTGAGCAGCACCACGCCGAGCTCGTCGTCGAGCAGCTCCAGCAGCCGGGCGGTCTCCTCGATGATCGGGTCGTCGCCGCTGGCCGCGAAGAACCCGTCCCAGTCCTTGCGGCCCGGCCCCGCCAGGTAGTGCTGGCGGCCGGCGGCATCCGACAGGACGCCGTCGAGGTCGAAGATCACCACCGGCCCCGGCGGGAGCGGCTGGTCGCGCCACACCGCCGGCACGGTGAAGCCGTCGGCCACCCGCGTCAGTCCTCCTGCGGGGTGGACCCGGCCCGCTCCCGGATCTCGTCGACGACCGAGGCGTCGGCCAGCGTGGTGGTGTCCCCCAGGTCGCGGCCCTCGGCCACGTCGCGCAGCAGGCGCCGCATGATCTTGCCGCTGCGGGTCTTGGGCAGGTCGGGCGTGAAGATGATGGTGCGGGGGCGCGCGATGGCACCGATGGTGGTGGCCACGTGCTTGCGCAGCACCTCGCCGTGCTCCGGCCCCGGCTCCACGTCGCCCCGCAAGGTGACGTAGGCGATGATCGCCTGGCCGGTGGTGGCGTCGCGCGCGCCCACCACCGCGGCCTCGGCGACGGTCTCGTGGCCCACGAGGGCCGACTCCACCTCGGTGGTGGAGATCCGGTGGCCGCTCACGTTCATCACGTCGTCGACCCGGCCGAGCAGCCACAGGTAGCCGTCGTCGTCGACCTTGGCCCCGTCGCCGGCGAAGTAGCGGCCCTCGAAGCGAGCCCAGTAGGTCTCGCGGTAGCGGTGCGGGTCGCCCCAGATGCCCCGCAGCATCGCCGGCCACGGGCGGGTGAGCGTGAGGTAGCCGCCGCCGCGTGGCACCGGCCGGCCCTGGTCGTCGACGACCTCGGCCGCGATCCCGGGCAGCGGGAAGGTGGCCGAACCCGGCTTGAGCGTGGTGACGCCGGGCAGCGGGCTGATCATGATGGCGCCCGTCTCGGTCTGCCACCAGGTGTCGACCACGGGGCAGCGACCGCCGCCCACGTGGGTGTGGTACCAGATCCAGGCTTCGGGGTTGATCGGCTCGCCGACGCTGCCGAGCACCCGCAGCGACGACAGGTCGTGCCGCTTCAGCTCCTCGACGCCCCAGCGCATGAAGGTGCGGATGGCCGTGGGGGCGGTGTAGAGGATGGTGACCTTGTAGCGCTCGACGATGCTCCACCACCGGTCGCGGCCCGGGAAGTCGGGGCTCCCCTCGTACATCACCGAGGTGGCCGCGTTGGCCAGCGGCCCGTAGACGATGTAGCTGTGGCCGGTGACCCAGCCGATGTCAGCCGCGCACCAGTACACGTCGCGCTCGGGGTGCAGGTCGAACACGTACTTGTGGGTGAAGGCCACCTGCGTCAGGTAGCCGCCCGAGGTGTGCATGATCCCCTTGGGCTTGGCGGTGGTGCCCGAGGTGTAGAGCAGGTAGAGGAGCTGCTCGCTGTCGAAGGGCTCGGCCGGGCACACCGGGTCGGCCTCGGCCATGAGGTCGTGGTACCAGTGGTCGCGACCGTCCTCCATGTGGACGTCGTGCCCGGTGCGGCGCACCACCACCACGTTCTCGATGGTGGGCGAGTTGGCCACGGCCACGTCGGCGTTGGCCTTGAGCGGCACCACGGCCCCTCGGCGCCACCCGCCGTCGGCCGTCACCAGCACCTTGGCCTCGGCGTCGTTGATGCGGTCGGCCAGCGCGTCGGGCGAGAAGCCGCCGAACACCACCGAGTGGGCCGCGCCCAGCCGAGCGCACGCCAGCAGGGCCACCGGCAGCTCGGGGATCATCGGCAGGTAGATGTTGACGCGGTCGCCGCGGCGCACGCCGAGGGAGCGCAGCACGTTGGCGAAGCGCTGCACCTCGTCGAGCAGGTCGGCGTAGGTGATGGTGCGGGTGTCGCCCGGCTCGCCCTCCCAGTGGAAGGCGACGCGGGCGCCGAGGCCTGCTTCGACGTGGCGGTCGAGGCAGTTGTAGCTGACGTTCAGCCGCCCGCCCACGAACCAGCGGGCGTAGGGCACGTCCCACTCGAGCACCTCGCTGAACGGCTCCGCCCAGGTGAGCAGCTCGCGCGCCTGGCGACCCCAGAAGGCCTCGGGATCCTCGGCCGCCTCCCTCGCCAACGTGTCGTCGCGGAGCAGCGCGTCGGCGCGGAACTCGGGGGGCGGCGGGAAGGTCCGGTCCTCGACGAGGTAGTCCTCGATCGCCGGCGAGCGGTCGTGCGCCATGTGCACCCCCTGGTTCGGCTCCGGCGGGTCACCCTACCCGGACACGTTCCGGACCCCGTCGCTCACACCGCCCACTCGAGCACGGTGAACCCGCCCAGCCCGTCGGGATCCGTGAGCGCCTCGGCCTCCTGCACGCGGCTGCGGGCCCGCAGCGCGGCGAGGTCGCCAAGGGCGGCCCGCTCGCGCCAGATCCGCTTGCCTTCCTCCACCAGGGCGTCGAGGCCGTGGGCGCGCAGCCAGTCGGCCTGCGTCGTCCGCGCCACCGGGCGCCCCGGCGCCAGCTGGTCGTGGGCCACCTCGCAGGTGATGTCCTGCGAGCCCGGCTCCTCGAGCGGGTGCCCGCCGCGGCCGTGCGCCCGGTACGTCCGCAGCCACGTCGGCCACGGGCGCGCCGCCAGCCCCGCGGTCGTGTCCATGTAGTCGAGCACGACCAGCCGTCCGGCCTCGAGGCGCTCGAGCACGTCGCGCACCCACGCGGCGGCCGCGCCCTGGATGGGCAGGCGGGCGCCCGGTTCGGCGTCGGGCGCGAGCGCGTCGGCGCGGGCCGCCAGCGCCGGGGACACCGGCACGGTGACCTCCACGAAGGCGTCGCCCTGCACGCCGACGCGGATCTCCTCCCAGCCCTCGGCCGTGCGGTGCAGGAGCAGCACGGGCAGGTCGTCGAGCAGCTCGTTGGCCAGCACCACGCCGACGAAGGGCGTGGCGGGGAGCTCCGCCAGGCTCACCGCGATCGGCCCGCGCCCCTCGGCCACGGCCGGCCCGGCGTCGGTGTCCTCGGCCTCCGCGGCCGGCGGCCCGAACGCCCACGACGGGGGCTCGAGCGGCAGGTGCTCGGCGTGGGCGGCGCGCTGGGCGGTGCTGCGCTCCACCAGGACGTAGCGCAGGGCCGGGCTGCACGCGGGCGCGGCGGCCAGCACGCTGCGGGCCAGGGTGCCGGGACCGGCGCCGGCGTCGACCACCACGAAGGGGTCGGGCCGGCCGAGCTCGGCCCACCACCGGTCGAGCGCGGCGGCCACCACCGCGCCGAAGAGCGGCCCGACCTCCGGCGAGGTGAGGAAGTCGCCCCGCCGCCCGGCTCGGCCGCCCCGCTCGAAGAACCCGTCCTCGGGGTCGTAGAGGGCGGCCTCGACGAACTCGTCGAACCCGATCGGCCCGTGGCGCCGGATCCGCGACGCCAGCCGCTCAGCCAGGCTGCTCACCAGCGCGTGAACCGTCGCGCCAGGGTGTCACCCCGTGGGGCCAGGATGGCCGCCCCCGCAGCCGCAAGACCGGTGCGCGAGTGGCGCCGGGGCACCCGAGCGGAGGCCACGGACGGCCGGAGCGAGGCATGTCACCGCGCGCGGCCAGGATGGCCGCCCGCCGGGGCCGCGAGACCGGCGCGCGAGTGGCGCCGCGGCACCCGAGCGGAGGCCACGGAGGGCCGGAGCGAGGCATGTTACGGCGATGCCAGGACGGCCGGGTCCACCTTGTCGACCACGTCGAGCACGGTGCTCGGCACGATGCCGACCACCAGCACGGCGACGGCGGTGAGGCCGAGGGCCACGCCGAGGGCCGACGGGATGCGGATCGGCGTGACGTCGCCGTCGGGCACCGGGCGGAACCACATCTCCCGGGCCACGTTGGCGTAGTAGTAGAGCGAGATCACCGAGTTCACGCCGCCCACCACGGCCAGGGCCACCGCCCAGCCGCCGCCCGCGTCGAGCAGCGCCCGGAACACCACGAACTTGGCCACCCACCCGCCGAGCGGCGGGATCCCCGCCAGGGCGAAGAGGAACATGGTCATGGCCAGCGTGAGGCCGGGCGCGTAGGTGAACAGGCCCCCGTAGCTGGAGATCTCGCCCGAGCGGGTCTTGCGAGCCACGGCCAGCACCACGGCGAAGGCGCCGAGGTTCATGATGGCGTAGATGATCAGGTAGCCCACGACGGCGGTGAGGGCGCTCTTGGAGGCGTCGTCGGACTCGCCGATCACGGCCAGCGGCATGAGGATGAACCCGCCCTGGGCCACCGACGAGTAGGCCAGCATCCGGACGATGTTCGTCTGGCGCAGGGCGATCACGTTGCCCACCGTCATGCTGAGCGCGGCCAGCACCCAGAACAGCGGCTGCCACACGTCGCTGCGGAACTGGAAGGCGCCGAACAGCAGCTGCAGCAGGGCCACGAAGCCCGCCGCCTTGGAGGCCACCGACAGGAACGCGGTGATCGGGGTGGGTGCGCCCTCGTAGGTGTCGGGCGCCCAGGCGTGGAACGGCACCGCCGACACCTTGAAGGCGAACCCGACGACCACGAACACGATGCCGAGCGTGACGATCGGGTCGGAGTCGGGGCCCGACAGGCCCGAGGCGATCTCGCTGAACAGCGTCGAGCCGGTGACGCCGTAGATCAGCGACATCCCGTAGAGCATCACCGCCGAGGCGAACACGCCGAGCAGGAAGTACTTCATGCCGGCCTCGTTGCTGCGCAGGTCGCGCTTGCGCCAGGCGGCCAGCATGAACGTGGGGATCGCCAGGAACTCCAGCGCCACGAACATCGAGATGAGGTCGCGCGACGACGACATCATCATCATGCCCAGCACCGAGGTGAGCAGCAGGAAGTAGTACTCGCCCTCGTAGTAGTCGCCCTCCTCCACGTAGTGCGTGGACATGAGGACGACGATGTAGCCCGAGAGCAGGAACAGCGCCTTCAGCAGCAGCGCGAAGTTGTCGACGGCGTAGCCGCCCCCGAACATGAACCGGTCGACGCCGTCGACGGCCAGCGTGAGCACGGGCACCGCGGCCGCCAGCAGCCCGACCCCCGCGATCGACGAGGTGGCCCACTTGGTGCGCTCGTCGAAGAGCAGGTCGGCGATGAGCAGCACCACGATCGCACCGGTGAGCACGACCTCCGGCGCGAGCGCGTGGTAGTCGACGTGGGGCGTGTCGAAGTCCGCCGCCAGCTGGGCGAGCACGTGCACGGGCTCAGGCTCCGATCCCGTTGACGGTGGCGAGCGCGGCCTGCACCGCGTCGTCGGTCACCCGGAACAGGAGGTTCGGGTAGACGCCGAGCGCCACGATGAGGAGCAGCATGGGAGCCCAGGCGATGGTCTCGTAGATCCCCATGTCGTGGATGTGGCCGTCGTGGACGAACTCCTCCTTGGGCTCGCCGAAGGCGGCCCGCTGCAGCAGCCAGAGGAGGTAGCCGGCGGCGAAGACCGTGCCCACCGCGGCGATCACCATGTACGTCCGGAAGGTCTCCTCGGAGAGCCCCGAGGCCGGGTTGTAGGCCGAGAGGATGGCCGGGAACTCGCCCCAGAACCCGGCGAGGCCGGGCAGGCCGAGGGAGGCCATGGCGCAGAAGCCGAGGATCCAGCCGATGTGGGGCGCCTGCTTCAGCATGCCGCCGAGCCGGGCGATCTCCAGGGTGTGGTAGCGGTCCTTCACGGAGCCGGCCACGAAGAAGAGCATCCCGGTGATGAGGCCGTGGGCCACCATGCCGAAGACCGCGGCGTTGAAGCCGAAGTCGGTGAGGGTGGAGATGCCGAGCATCACGAAGCCCATGTGGGCCACCGACGAGAAGGCGATGAGGCGCTTCATGTCGGTCTGCGCCAGGCAGCACAGCGCGCCGTAGATGATGCCGATCACGGCCAGCAGGCCGATCCAGGGCGCGTAGTCCCGAGCCGCCTCCGGCAGGATCGGGATGGCGATCCGCACGAACCCGTAGGTGCCGAGCTTCAGGAGGATGGCCGCCAGGATCACCGAGCCCACCGTCGGCGCCTGGGTGTGGGCGTCGGGGAGCCAGGTGTGGAAGGGGAAGATCGGCACCTTGACGGCGAAGCCGATGAACATGCCGCCGAAGATGAGGATCTGCGTGCTGTGGACGATGTCGCCGGCGTTCTCCGCCAGGTAGGCGATGGCGAAGCTCTCCGCCCCGGTCTTGAAGAACAGGGCCAGGAAGGCCAGCAGCATCAGCGCCGAGCCGAAGAGCGTGTAGAGGAAGAACTTGATCGCCGCGTACTGCCGGTCCTCGCCGCCCCACACGCCGATCAGGAAGTACATCGGCAGCAGGACGATCTCGAAGAAGACGAAGAACAGGATGAGGTCCTGCGCCACGAACGTGCCGTTCATGCCCACCTCGAGGATGAGGATGAGCATGAGCAGCGCCTTGGGGTTCCCCGGCTCGGGGATGTGGTCCCAGGAGTAGATGATGCAGACGACGACCACGAACATCGACAGCACCAGCAGCGGGAGGCTGATGCCGTCGATGCCGATGATGTACCGGCTGCGGATCACCTCGATCCACTCCTTGTCCTGCGTGAACTGCAGGACGCCGGCGTTGTCGTAGTCGAACTGCACCAGCAGGTAGACGCCCACGGCCGCCGTGACGAGCGCCGTGACGAGGGCGACGGTCTTGAGCAGCGTCTCCTCGGTGCGTGGGATCAGCAGCATGACGAGGGCGCCGATCCCCGGGATGAAGACCGCGGCGCTGAGCGCCCAGTTGTCGAAGTCCATCGTCTCTTCTCGCTCCCTACACCACGATCACGAGGACGAGGCCGCTGACGGCGGCAGCGCCGAAGAGCAGCGCACCGTACTGCTGGACCTTGCCCGTCTGCACCTTGCGCAGGACCGCCCCCGAACCGCCTGCCGTGAACCCGGCCCCGTTGACCGCGCCGTCGACCACCCGCTGGTCGAGGTTGCGGTACACCCACCGTCCGCCCTCCCGGCTGGCGATGCCCAAGGCGTTGACGACGGCGTCGATGACGTACTGGTTGATCCAGTAGGCGGCCTTGGCGATCGGGCCCTTGATGCCCGCCACCACGACCTGCTCGTAGAGCCAGTCGAGGTAGTACTTGTTCTCGAGGATCCGGTAGCCGCCCCGGGCCAGCGCGTTGCGCTCGACGAAGCGCCCCTGGCCCACGCCCCTCCAGTAGTAGGCGTAGCTGGCGCCGTAGCCGATGGCGATGGCGATGAGCGCCAGCACGAGCTCGCCCACCTCGAACTCGGGGTGGGTCACGCCCGGGAAGGCGAAGGTGGGCTCGACCCACTCCTGGAACTTGTGGATGTCGAACATCACCGCGTTGAGGAAGCCGGCCCCGAGCGACAGCGCCGCCAGCACCATGAGCGGCACCGTGATGGCCTTCGGGCTCTCGTGCGGGTGGTGGTGGGCGGCCGCGCCCCGCGGCTCGCCGAAGAAGGTGAGGTAGATCACCCGGGTCATGTAGGCGGCGGTGAGCACGGCGCCGGCCAGGCCCACCCAGGCGAAGAAGTCGTAGCCGCCCTGGCCCGCCGTGGCGATGATCTCGTCCTTCGAGAAGAAGCCCGCGGTGAGCGGGAAGCCGGTGAGGGCCGCCGTGCCGATGATGAAGGTCCAGAAGGTGACCGGCATCGCCTTGCGCAGGCCGCCCATGTCGCGCTTCATGTCGAACGAGTGGTGCGAGCCGGAGTGGCTGATCGAGCCGGCCCCGAGGAAGAGCAGGCACTTGAAGAAGGCGTGGGTGAACAGGTGGAACACCGCCGCCGTCCAACCGCCGACGCCGAGGCCCATCACCATGTAGCCGAGCTGGCTGATGGTGGAGTAGGCCAGCACCTTCTTGATGTCGCTCTGCACGAAGGCCAGCAGGGCGGCGATCACGATGGTGATGGCGCCGATGATGGCGATGAGGTTCGACCCACCGTCGGCGATGTCGAAGGCCTCCCAGAAGACGCCGTAGAGCCGGGCCACCAGGTAGACGCCGGCGACCACCATGGTGGCGGCGTGGATGATCGACGACACCGGCGTGGGACCCGCCATGGCGTCGGGCAGCCAGGTGTGGAGCGGGAACTGGCCGGACTTGCCGATGACCGCCACGAACAGCGCCAGCGCCCCGAGGAAGAGGGCGGTGTCGCCGATCTCACCGGCCAGCGCCCGCTCGTTGAGGGTCACGATGTCGAAGGTGTTGCCGGCGGCGAAGAACAGGATCGAGATGCCGACCAGCAGGCCGATGTCGCCGGTGCGGGTGGTGAAGAACGCCTTCATGGCGGCGTCGGAGTTCTTCTTCTCCTCCCACCAGTGCCCGATCAGCATGAACGAGCACAGGCCCATGATCTCCCAGCCGAGCAGGAGCTGGACCGTGTTGGGGGCCACCGCCATGATCAGCATGCCGGCGGTGAAGAGGTTGAGCGCCGCGAAGTAGTGCACCTCGCGCTCGTCGCCCTTCATGTACTCGGTGGAGTAGATCTGGACGAGCAGGGAGATGATCCCGACGACCACGATCATCATCACCGACAGCCCGTCCATGTGGGTGCCGAAGGTGAACTCGACGCCCCCGCTCTGCCACCAGGTGAAGGTGCGGATGACCGGCTCGACGACGGCGCCGTGGGCCTCCTCGGCCATGGGGAGGATGCTGCGGCCGATGGCGCGCAGGGCGTGCTCGGTCCCGCCGTGGTCGCCGCCCTCGGCGCCGGTGACCCGGTCGATCCACTGGTAGGCGGCCACGAACGACAGCACCAGCGACCCGCCGGTCGCGAGGATGCCGAGCTCCGCGCCCTTGCGGGGCAGGCGCTTGCCCACGAAGAGGATCAGCCAGAAGGCCGCCACCGGGAGCAGGGGGATGATCCAACCGTTGCGCAGCATCAGGTCTCCACTAGCCCTTCAAGGCGTCGAGCTCGTCCAAGGCGATGCTGCGCCGGTTGCGGTAGATGAGCAGGACCATGGCCAGGCCGACGCCGACCTCGGCGGCGGCGATGGCGATGATGAACAGTGCGAACACCTGGCCATCGAGGTTGCCGTTGCGCATCGCGAACGCCAGGAGGTTGATGTTGACCGAGTTGAGGATGAGCTCGATCGACATGAGCACCAGCACAGCGTTGCGCCGGGCGAGCACCCCGTAGACGCCGGTGCAGAAGAGGAACGCACCGAGCAGCAGGAACTGGTTGAGCAGCACGGCGCGCCCCTACTCCCGCCGGGCCAGCACGATGGCCCCGATCAGTACGGCCAGCAGGACGACCGACAGCGCCCAGAAGGGCAGCAGGTACGTCCCGAAGATCACGTCGCTCACCCTGTGGGTGTTGGACGTCACGTCGACGGACTCGGGGAGCTTCTCGCCCCGGAACGCGTCGATGAGCGTGTAGCCCAGGGTGCCGGCGAGGACGACGGCCACGAAGAGGGCAGTGCCCCACTGGCGGTTGCCCACCGCCTCGGTGCGACCGATCCGCGCCCGGGTGAGCATGGTGCCGAACAGGAACAGCACGACGATGGCGCCGATGTAGACCAGCACCTGCGTGGCGGCCACGAACTCGGCGGCCAGGAGGATGTACTGCCCCGCGGCGCCCGCGAGGACGAGCACCAGCCACAGGGCGGCGTGCACCACGTTGCGCGTGGTGACCACCTTGATGGCCGACACCGCCATCACGAAGGCGATGACGCCGAAGGAGATGTTCTGCGCGACCACTAGCGCTTCTTCACCTCGGCGCCCACCTCGAGCGGCGGGCTCTCGGGCACGGTCTCCATCCAGTCGCCGAGCTTCTCCTTGTCGTGGAGGAGGTCGGCGATCCGGGTCTCGGAGTACTCGAACTCCGGGCTCCAGAAGAGGGCGTCGAACGGGCACACCTCGACGCAGATCCCGCAGTACATGCAAAGGGCGTAGTCGATGTCGAAGCGGTCGAGCTTGTTGACGCTGCGCGGCTTGCCGCCGGCCCGCCGGGGCGGCGCCTTCTCCTTGTGGCCCTCGATGTAGATGCACCAGTCGGGGCAGCTGCGGGCGCACAGCATGCAGACGGTGCAGTTCTCCTCCTTGAGGGCGATCACCCCGCGGGAGCGCGTGGTGGGCGTCTCCTTCTCGTGGGGGTACTGCACCGTGGCGGCGCCCTGCGTCATGGTCTTGACCATCTCGGACAGGGTGACGCCGAACCCCTTGACGATCCCGGGCACGAGCTTGGGCATCAGAACGCAACCTTCAGGACGGCGGTGACCATGATGTTGAGGAGCGCGATGGGGATGAGCCCCTTCCAGGCGAGCTGCTGCAGCTGGTCCTCGCGGAAGCGGGGCAGCGTGAACCGGGCCCAGAAGAACAGGAAGGCGATGATCATCGCCTTGGCGAAGAGGACCAGCGGCCCGACCACGTTCATCAGGTTGTTGTCGAGGTCGACGCCCGGGATGGACCAGCCGCCGAGGAACAGCGTGGCGGCCAGGGCGGCGAGGGCGCCGGCGCTGGCGAACTCGGCGATGAAGAACAGCAGGAACCGCATGCCGCTGTACTCGGTCAGGTAGCCGGTGACCAGCTCCGACTCGGCGATCGGCATGTCGAAGGGCGTCTGGGCCAGCTCGGCCTGGGCGGCGACGAGGAAGATCAGGAAGCCGACGATCTGGGTGAGCACGAACGGGTTCCCGATGACGCCCACGCCGAACATGTCGCCCTCGTGCTGGGCGGCGACGATGCCCTGCAGGTTGAGGGTGCCCGCCTGGATGACGACGCCGGTGACGGCCAGGACCAGCGGCAGCTCGTAGGCGATCATCTGGCCGGCGGCTCGCAGGGCGCCGATGAGCGAGTACTTGTTGGCGCTGGCCCAGCCGGCCATGAGGATGCCGAGCGTCGACAGCGACGACACGGCCATGGCGAAGAAGATGCCGGTGTCGTAGTCGGCGAAGATGGCGTCGGGACCGAAGGGCACCACCAGGTACACCAGGAAGGTGCTCATCACCACGACGTACGGCGCCAGCGTGAAGATGCGCCGGTCGGCGTTCGCCGGGATGATGTCTTCCTTCTGCAGGAACTTGCCGACCTCCGCCACGAGCTGCACGGACCCGTAGGGGCCCGCCTCCATGGGGCCGAGCCGGCTCTGCATGAAGCTGACGGCCTTGAAGAGGTACAGGTAGACGATGGTGCCGGCGGGCAGGAGCACGGCCGCGAACACACCGAGCACCCGCAACAACGACTGGCCCCAGTAGGGGATCTCCACGGCGAGGGTGTGCATCAGCGGTCGATGTCGCCCAGGATGAAGTAGAGGCTGCCGAGGATGGCGATGGCGTCGGGCACGTAGACGCCCCGCAGCAGCCACGGGGTGATCGAGATGTTGTTGAACGAGGCGGAGCGGATCTTGACGCGGAACGGGCCGAGATCACCCTTGCTCACGACGTAGTAGCCCATCACGCCGAGCGGGTTCTCGGTCTGGACGTAGGCTTCGCCCTCGGGCACCTTGATGATGCGGGGGACCTTGGCCATGATCGGCCCGGAGGGCAGCCCGTCGAGGAGCTGCTCGATGATGCGGGTGGACTCCCGCACCTCCTGCAGCCGCACCCAGTACCGGGCGAAGGAGTCGCCGTCGGGGTGGGTCCACACCTTGAAGTCGGCGTGCTTCCACGCCATGGCGATGTCCTTGTCGTCGCGGCGCAGGTCCCAGTCGACGCCGCTGGCGCGCAGGTTGGCGCCGGACAGCCCGTAGGAGAGACCGACCTCCTTGGGGATCACGCCGATCCCGCGGGTGCGGGCCTGGAAGATCTCGTTGCCGACGAGGAGGTCGTCCATCTCGTCGCAGAACGAGCGGATCCGCTTCATCACGGCCCGGGTCTCGTCGATCCACCCCTTGGGCAGGTCCTCCTTCAGGCCGCCGATGCGGTCGAAGTTGGGGTGGAAGCGGCCGCCCGTGGCGCTCTCGATGAGGTTGAGGACGAACTCCCGGTCGCGGAAGGCGTAGAAGACCGCCGTGAGCGCCCCGACCTGCACGCCCATGTCGCCCAGGAAGAGGGTGATGTTGGCGATGCGGGAGAGCTCGTGGAAGATCGTGCGGATCCACTGCGCCCGGGGCGGCGCCTCGATCTCCATCAGCTTCTCCGCCGCGAGGATGAAGGGCACCTCGTTGGCGAAGCTGCTCAACCAGTCGATCCGGTTGATCAGGGTGTTGATCTGCGGGTACGTCCGGGCCTCGACGAGCTTCTCGTAGCCCCGGTGCATGTAGCCCATGATCGGTTCGGCGGCGATGACCTGCTCGCCGTCGAGGCGGGCCACGATCCGCAGCGTGCCGTGCGTGGCGGGGTGCTGCGGGCCGATGCTGAGGGTCATGCCCTCGGTCTCGAGCTCCAGGTTCACCCGGGCGTCGGCGGCCTGGGCGGCGATGTAGCGGAGCTGGTCGCGTTCGGATACGGCGCTCATGACGCGGTCTCCCCGTCGTCGGATCCGGCGTCGCTGCCCGGCATGGGCTCGACGTCGGCGATGCCCGGCCAGGGCTTCACCATGCGGGCCAGCAGGGGGAAGTCCTTGCGGAGCGGGTGCCCCTCGAAGTCGCCGGGCAGGTAGATGTGCACCAGGTTCGGATGCCCGACGAACGTGATGCCGTACATCTCCCAGGTCTCGCGCTCGTGCCAGTCGGCCCCGGCGTAGACCGGGACCCACGACGCGATCTCCAGGCGGTCGTCGGGCACGTCGGCCTTCAGCACCAGCCCGAGGTTGGTGCGGGTGTTGAGGACGCGGGCGAAGACCTGGAACCGGGTCTCGCCGCCGGCGTAGCCCTGCACGATCTCCGTGGGCCGCTCGGGGGGCGGCTCGGTGGGGTCGTCCTCGCCGCGGCCCCACGGCGAGGGCTTCCAGTCGATCGCCGACAGGAAGTCGAAGAAGTGGCAGCCGAGGTGGTCGCGGGCCAGCTCGCCGGCCGCCACCCAGGCGTCGTTGCGCACCCGCACGGTCAGCTGGTCGTGAGGGCGCAGGTGCGTGCCGACGATCGCATCGCCGAGCTCGCGCTGGAGGTGCTCGAGCATCTCCTCGCGCGCCTCGTCGCGCGGGGCCTCCTCGACCTCGGGAGCGGCGGCGTCACCCGCGGACGACAATGGGCTCACCCCTCTCCGCTCCCGTGGGCGCCCGTTCGGGGACCGTGGTGCCGCCGTCGTCCGAGAACGTCTCGCCGCGCCAGCGCGCCGCCATGTCCTCGCGGCCGATCCGCTCCTGCAGCAGGACGATGCCCTCGAGGAGCGCCTCCGGCCGAGGCGGGCAGCCGGGCACGTAGACGTCGACCGGGATCAGCTGGTCGACGCCCTTGGTGACCGAGTAGGAGTCCCAGTAGGGGCCGCCGCAGTTGGCGCACGAGCCCATGGAGATCACGTACTTGGGCTCCGGCATCTGCTCGTAGAGCCGCAGCAGCGAAGGCGCCATCTTGTCGGTGACGGTGCCCGAGATCACCACCAGGTCGGCCTGGCGGGGGCTGGCCGGCAGGGGGATGACCCCCAGGCGCATCACGTCGTAGCGGGGCGACCCGAAGGCCGCACCCATCTCGATCGCGCAGCAGGCGAGGCCCCACTGGTAGGCCCACAGGGAGTACTTCCGGCCGAGGTTCAGCAGCTGCGTGAGCGGCTTGGGGACCCGGCCCTTCTCGACGAGACCCATCAGCGCCTCACGCCCATCGGAGGACGCCCTTGCGCCATGCGTAGAGCAGGCCGAGGGCGAGGATGAAGATGAACACGCCCATCTCGACGAGGCCGAAGCCGCCGTAGGCCTCCAGCCGGGTGGCCCACGGGAAGATGAACACCGCTTCCACGTCGAAGACCACGAAGAGCAGGGCGAAGATGTAGTAGCGGATGTGGCTCTGCGACCAGCCCTCCCCCAGCGGGTCGACACCGCTCTCGTAGGCGATGAGCTTGCCCCGGGTGGGCTTGTCCGGGCGCACCAGCTTGCCGAGGCCCAGGAACGTGCCCACCAGGACGACGGCTGCCGCGCCGAAGATCGCCACCAGCAGGTAGCTGCGGAGGAAGTCCGACATCGGCGTCGACTCTACTGGTGCACCCCGAAGCGAACCGAATCCCGACCTCGCGGCGCTACGGTCGGGCCGTGGTCGAGCAGGTGCCGGGTGCCGAGCCCACGGTCTACGAACGGGTGGGCGGTCGCCCCTTCTTCGACGCGCTGGCCGCCCGGTTCTACGAGGGCGTGGCCGCCGACCCGGTGCTGCGGCCGCTCTACCCCGCCGATCTCGGCCCCGCGACGGCGCACCTGGCCGGCTTCCTGGCCCAGTACTGGGGCGGGCCGCCGGAGTACAGCGCCACCCGCGGCCACCCGCGCCTGCGGATGCGGCACATGCCCTTCCGCATCGGCGCCGCGGAGCGGGACGCGTGGGCCCGGCACATGGTGGCGGCGGTGCGGGCCTCGGGCGCGCCGGCCGACGTCCAGGAGGCCATGGAGGCGTACTTCACGCAGGCGGCCGCCCACCTCGTGAACGTCGCGGACGCATGATCCCGCTCGTCGCGGTCCCCGGTCGCCGCCTCGGCGAGGGTCGGCCGGCCGACGGCTCGCCGCCCCGGCCCGGCCGCACGCCGCAGGTGGCCGCCGGCCGCCGGTACCTCGACGCGCTGCGCACGGCCGGGGTCCGGGGCGCGGTGCTGGCGCCGGAGCCCCTCGACGAGCCCACCGCCGCCGTGGAGCTGCTCGAGCCCTTCGCGGGCGTGCTGCTCATGGGCGGCGGCGACGTCGATCCCGCCCTCTACGGCGCGACGCCCGCGCCGGAGACCGCCGGGGTGCGGCCGGAGATCGACGCCTTCGAGCTCGCCATCGTGCGGGCCGCCCTGGCCACCGGGC
>Ga0180215_1003317_pt1 | contig 15231 bp, 30 predicted proteins | sample eDN3rd37CBELigBY_FD_128871 | JGI IMG/M metagenome (GOLD analysis project Ga0180215, IMG submission 128871) | Enriched backyard soil microbial communities from Emeryville, California, USA - eDNA 3rd pass 37_C BE-Lig BY (version 2) (version 2) | ecosystem: Environmental > Terrestrial > Soil >...
CAGGTCGATGGCGACGTGCAGACCGTTCGCGGCGAGCTCGCGGGCGCGGGCCCGCCGGTGGATCTTGTTCATGAACGCCACCGGCCGCGTCGCCGTTCGCCAGTCGGTGGCCTTGGCGCCGTAGGTGCTCGGTGACTGTGGTGCGAACGCCGGCGACTCGGCGGCATCCAGCTCCCTTCCCGAGGTTGCCGCGCTGCCAGCGTCCATGTCGTCGCCTGATTCATCGGTGCCATCCGCATCGGCGTCAGCGTTGATGTCGGCCAGCTGCCCTTGGCGCGCGCTGCTTTGCTTTCGTTTGAGCCGCACAAAGGCCCACCGCTTGCGCTTGAGCATCCGGCGCATGGCGCTCTTGCTACCGCCGGCGGCCGCGCGCTCCTCCTCGGTCAGCTGGAGCAGCTCGGGCGGGTTCGGGCACATGTTGGTCCAGTGGCCGCGGCCGCCGCAGGCTGCGCAGACGTAGCGGTCGTCCGGCGGCGGCGGCCCGCGCCCGATTGCCGGCGCCGACGCGTCGTCGTCGTCCATCGTCGCCAATTTTCGCGCCAAAAGTCGTACCCCTCGAGGGCAGACCTGCAGAAGCGGTTGTGATCCCGGTCGATGGTCTGCCTAGACGTGGATGCCGCTGCCAGTTGGGGAAAGGCAACAGTGGTACATTAACGTCGAGCGTACATACAAATAAAAGTTCAAAGCACAGGTGCATTTCTGTACATATTGCTCTACAAGTGCTCAGTGTGGGTGGGCCGTGGCCACGTTCTTTAGCCGGTCAACAAGGCTGCTGTAGCCGTCGCAGCCGTTCAGGATACTCAGCGCGATGCCCTTGCTGTCCGCATGAAAGAACGCGCGCGTCATCTGTGTGTATCAAATGCCATCAAGCCATTAGGGACACGTAACTCGTTTGGCGATGTGCGCGATACAAATGTCCCAAAGGAAAGGCAGCACACCTCGATGATGCGGAACAGGTACGTCGGCAGAACGGGATCAGCGTGGCACGCCGAGATAAAGTCCGTAGAGCGCACGGTTTCGTTGAACTCGGCGATTATCACCGAGAAGAGGCGTACCTGCGCGACGTCAAAGACGCTGCGCATCGCCAACGTCTCGATAATCGATAATTGCGAGGAGGTTAGTGGAACAGTTCATAACTCTGCGGCCGCTGTTTGCCCAATGCCTACTTTTCGTAGAGATGCGCACTCAGGATCTCGATGCAGGAGCCAGCGTAGGACGTCAACGCGTCGAGCAGCTTGAGCATCTCCGTGTCGGCATCCACCACCTCGTGTCTGTGAGGGCGCACGCGCCACCGAGCAACGTTGCGTTATCAGCATGCCCTTCCGATTCGGCCGGAATGTGCGCCCAACGTACCGCTTGCCGTGGCGGCCGGTGCTCGGCGAGTCCGTGGCAAACGACATGTTCTGCCGCAGCTTGCGCACGCCAGCCACGATGGCACCGACCTGTGCATGGATCGCTGGCTGCACCTGTGCGATGAACGACACGCTCCAATCGGATTCTCAGTGTCAGGGCCCAAAAATCCACAAACTCGCTTGGCGCCGACGCGCTGGGCACGCACCAGTTGGGCGATCAGGTCGTTGAGCTTGCCCGAGATGGACGACAGGCCGTCGCTGGCGTGCACAAAGCCCTGCATCGCATGGCCCCCGTTGTGACGTTTGTAAACAACGCTTAGACATAACACATCGCACAGTGCCATTCAGGGATGCACGCGGGCGGCCAGACTTCGTTGACGCGCAGCTCGTGCTCGCTGAACTCGCTATGCGTGCGGGTCTTAACCATGCCGCCAATGCGCAGGTGCCTGGGCGGCTCATGTGTCTCGATGTAGGCGACGGACGACAGGCGCAACCGGTTCAGCAGTAGCTGCGCGACCTCCACGTTGTTGAGGATGACGCAGACCTGAACAATCCGACATGCTCATGTTCACCGCAGAAGCGTCGTCAGTTGTTGCAGCGCCATGCAGCAAGTGCCCACCGCCTAACCCCACATGCCTTGCGGTTAATCGCTACGGAGGGGCTGACGACGTCGTTGTGACGCCGCAGCTGGAAAAAGCGGCGTCGCGCTGGCTCCGGGTCGACGTCCTTCTCCACCAGGCCTGAGGCCATGCCCAGAGCAGTCGTGCCGTAGACGATCACTTCGTTCGCGACGATCTGCAACGGGGTCCACGATAGCGACGCAACGGCCACCTACGGTCAAACGTGGCCGGCCGACACTCGCATGCTGTATACACGCACCTCGCCAAAGCGCTCCAGCACGTCGCAAAGTGTCTTCAGCTCGTTCCAGTGGATCTGCATGAGGAATGTCAGCGCCTGAACGCCAATGGCCCCGCTCCTTGGGACTGGGCGCCTATCAACAAGCAGATCGCACTGGCACGAACACTATAGCTCGAGGCACACCTTGTTCAGCCAGTAGAAGAGCTCCAGCACCGATACAGAGTGCATCGCACTGCCTTGCGTCGGCACCCACTACACGACCACTTACCGCACAAGCATATACGCGGCAATTTTTAGTGTGTTAACGTGTCGCGAAACGTTTCTTCGCTCAAGTATGGCGATGCCGGACCTCCTCAGTCTCAATATGGCTGGCGAAGAAGGAGCGCACGTGCTGCGCAAACGTCTCCAGCCATTGCAGGGCATGGCCTTTGTACCAGGTGTCAAGCGGGAATGGCTGCGCCGGCCTGTGCGCCACCCGGGGTTTCCCTGCGCTAACCAAACCGCGCTGGCTTAGATAACCTCTGGCCCGCTCAAATAGCCTTGATGGAATCGTACTGCCTGAGCTCGCTCGCAAAGCGCTCGTTCAGGTGGCGCAGCGCGAGGAATCCACGCAGCCAGTTCACGGTCTGTTTGTTAGGGTCGAAGCGGAACTTGGCAAAGTACCGCTCCAGCCGCTCGTGCAGGCCGTCAAAGTAGACCGTCGCCGCAACCGACACCAGCGGGCTGCGTAGAGGGTGCCCGCCGGTATCACAGTGTCGTCAGAAGGTTAACCAATACACGGAAGCTGCACAATCGGCCTTGTGTGCTTGACGACGTACAAGCTTGGCGGGAAAATGTCGGTATGGAAGCGAAGGTTGACCTCCAACTCCGCGAGGACCCGTTCGGCCAGCTCCTTCACCATGTCGGACTTGGCGCTCATTTGAGACGCTTCCGTGTAGCCATCAAACAGGTGCAGGTTGTGGTTGGCGTTCGCCTGGATGGCCGCGCGAGCCAACACGCAGGGTGTGGTTCAGGAATCACGCGCAGGGTGTGGTTCAGGAATCATCCTGTTTCGACCACCGCAAAGGCCAGCTTCGCAGATGGTACCACAATGCACTCGTGCAGCACCTGGTCGAAGCGTCGGCTCGGTCCGCGCTCGCCATCGAGCAGCGCGGTCATCTCGATAATCTAAATCATCCGGTGGACTCCAGCACGCTACACCCAGGCACGCTGTGAGTTGTCTTTTTGCCTGCGCTCCAGGTTTGCACATATGCTCGTCCACGCACGTGACGGAAAAGGGTCACGACGTCCTTGCCTGCCTCCGCGGTCGTCTTGGGGTTGCAGAACGCGGCCAGCTTGCTGAAAGCTTCCATCAAGTACGTCCGCAGCCGCTCCAGCACCGCTGTAAGCATCTCGCGCTACAAACCGCGCCCGACCGCGTAGCCAGCCCAGCGGAATACAGAAATTAGGAGCAGCCCTCCGCGATTTCCCAGTGGCACGATTGGTGCACCTCGACGCTGTTGAGGCTGGTGATGCGGCGCTCCAAGATGCTATGCAAGTTGGCAGCCGCATGGAGCAGCACGATCGTCTTTAGCTGCCCGACGTCGATGACGTAGTTGGCGAGAATGCGGAACGTCCTTTAGGGGGGCCAGACCGCTAATATCGATGATTAGCGGCCTCGGTGAGCTACGGACCGCCCCAAGGCAGCACACCAGCGGCATTGCGCCACCTACACCAGGTGGCGGTACACGTCCCGGATGCCGTAGCGCGCGGCGTAGCGCTTGAGCAACTCCGCGTGCAGGCGTGAAGGGAAAGGCGGATTCACCAGGCCCTGCTCCAAGTCCGTTTCGATAACACGCTGCGCCAGCAGGTCGAAAATGGCTAGCGGGCCACCAGAACCATGCTTCGGGGGGCAAGTCCGAGACTAAGGGTTAAAGCTTGCTGCTTGCCGTTCCAGACACACAATCGCGGAATCGTACTGTGGTGGTCCGGCAGGCCATAGTAGTGGGCCTAGCGCGAGAAACGACATGTGCCGACCACATTTGTTTAGGCATAAGCGTATGATCCGCCTGGCCGCTAGGTCGCAGAAGACGAACCTCGTTCCAATGGTAGTGCACTTCCACCGCCACAACGTCGTCCCAGCCCTCGACCACCAGCTTGGTCCGGAAGTGGCCCTCGGGGCTCCGCGCAATCATGTCCATCGGCAGGACGACGTTGCCCACCACGTCGCGCCGTAGGTACGGGCGGCCTGACCATGCAAACCTCGCTTGGCGCAGCACGGTGTCATTCCAAATCAGCAGAAAAAGAATTTGGTGTGCTGGAAGCGGATCAAAGAGAACCGTACCATCGCCGATGATGTCCATGTGCAAGAAGGGCAACGTCAGGCTCGACGTGTCGAGGAGCTCCAGACGGATCTCGGGCGTGGGATTGGTCACAATACTAATGCGCCGCGTGCTGTCAAGGGTAGCGTGGGCATGGATATCAGCGGTTGGAACGTCTTGGGGCGCCAAGCACATTCACGTGAGTGCGCACAGATTCAGCGCCTCCGACGGCTTCAAGAAACCCTCCTTGGTGCTCGTGACCGGCTGGCGCAGCGCCTCTGTGAACTGCCAGCTCACCACATCAAATCTGCAATGATTAGTGGATGCGACCTACGCCTGTGATCTCCGGATGCTACGCGTACCTTCCACATCCGCATCGCCCACCGCCAAAACTGGGCTCCCGCAATCACCGAACCATACGTTTAACATAAGTCAGTCGAGCTTTACGAAGTACTCGCAGATGCACCAGCTCCAAAACAGCATACAGCGGACGCTCAGGCTGCCCATGAACGACGCCTTGCGCTGGATCAAGAGCGGCGTTCATTGTCGTTGCGACCGCTATCATCATCCATTGTCGTCGGCGCACATTGCATTCTCAACGACGCGTTCGGCATACCTTGGCCATGGCCAGCGACGTAGCGTCGGCCACAATGTCGGCCGGCCGGAACATTGCGTTGGCCGTGCACGCGGCGACGCTGCGGATCACGTCACGGCGCCATTCGTCGTACGCGGCATCCGACTATGTTGCCAACCAGCACCGCACAGCAGCAAAAAACCAATGTGGTAAGTGTTGCTCGCATGAATTGGTGACCGCAGGAGGAGCGTACCGGGAAGCTGCTGCGCGGATACAGCGGATGGTGCTCCATCATGGCCACCTCCATCCCGTACTCGACCAACAGGGTCTGTATGGTGAAGCCAATGGCAGGGAAGTTGGCTTTGTCTTCAGCCACAGCAGGCGCCGCAATCGACGTTACTGCCCCCGCCTCGCCACGCACGGGATCGCTCTCGCTGAGCTTGCGCTGTAGCGCCAGCGTGGCCTTGTGCGTCTCCGGGTCGACGTGTAGCAGCTGTCCACATAGAGGCTTTTTATTATCGCTGTATTGTCCTCGTGGTAAGCCAGCGCTTAGAAGCGTTGATCATAAAGCGAACCTCCTGACCTTTTGCACGGCGCTCGTGAGTTCCCACTCGACCAGTGTGCGGCGGTATGAGGTAGAGTCGCGCCGCGTCAGCGATGATTTCACCGCTGACACTGGGAATATTTGGCCAAAACGATTGAACGACTTCGCGTCAGGTCCCAAAAAGAAAACTTTTGTCCCTGCTTCCAGCATCACCGACAAGCCTACCGCGGCGGTCAGAGGCAGTGGTCGCTCGGTCGCGCGGCTCCACGCCCGCGCTGAGCGGCGGCTGGCCGGACCCACCGCCCAACAGGTCCTCCGAGCTCATCACCGAGGACGAGTCCGTCAACGACACGCCGACGGAGCGGCTCCCCACGAGGTCTGAGCCTCCGCTGCCGCGCATGGAGAGGTGGTCTGGCAGTGCTAACGGCCGGTGCCGTGGAGTGAGGCCGGGATACGGGCCCACGCTCTCGGAGGAACTAAGCGGCAGGGTCTTGGGAGGCAGCGGCGGCGCCAAAGTCGAGGCGTCCCGCTCCAGACGGTCCGACAGCGTCTCTGCGGCCATGCCAATGGCCGCCGACGCCGACGGCACCGGGGAGGGCATCGACAGCGAGCGCGCTTCGGCGCCACCGTGACCGACCAAGGCGGGCACGGACGACGCCGACAGCAGCTCGCCCGAGTCCGACTCTGTCGACACAAAGCCAGCAATCGAGGACCTTGCCGATTACTATCAGAACAGAACACCAGTGATGCGGCATTGTGGCGCCCATGGTGAACCACGTACGGAAGTGCGACGGCACCCGGCGCACGGGTACCCGCGCGCTGCTCGTGGCCGGCGATACGCCGGCGGCGGGGCTGCCGGCGCCCGGTGTGCTGCTGGCTGTGACGACCAACGCGGGTGGCGGATTTGACACGGGCACCGCCGCCACGTCGTCCGGCACGGCTGGCTGTGGCGCTGACGCCGGCCGATCGACGGTCACCAATGGCGCGGCACCATCCAAGGCGCCGTCGTCTTCGTCGTCCGTGTCGCCGCCAGCGCACGAATCGTCTGCAAACTCCACCACACTGGTAGGCGTCGTGGGCGCAGCGGCGCCGCCCGTGCCGACAGGCACGTCCGCAATCGTGTGCGCCCGGCTCCGGGCGCCTTCGGCTTCCGCGTCGCCGATGGGTTCATCACCCGGCAGCGACGGCCGCTGCGGCAGCGGTTTTGAGCCAAGGTCGAATGACGTGGAGAGGACGGCGTCGGCGGGCGGCGCCGGCAGCGCGGGCAAAGTCGCCCAGGACGCGCTCCGCAGCATCTGCTCGTCTTCGATGAGTGACCCCACAATGCCGCGGTTCTCCATCCACGCCTGCCAGCGGCGGATGGAAATCTCCACTGCGGCCCGCGGCGGATTCATCGTCCGCAGGACGGCTGACAGGGTGTACACGTACAGGCGGTGCTCCTATGCAATCGACGGCAAGGGGTGCTTAGGTGCGCCGCGTTAGATAACAGACTGGCGGGGCCGTCGCGTGGCGGCGAAGAGCATACTTGTGGAGACAGCCGAACGATGGTGGGGCCTTTATCGACGTTGCGCCGAAAGAACAGGTTGCCCGTTCGCAGTAAGCGATTGCGCAAGGCGGCCTGTTCGGCCTGGACGGTGGACACGGCCGGCCGGATCGCCTCCGCCTCGATGTTCTTGAGGATCCGGGCATAGTTGGCCTGGACCAACGCGGGTTCACTTACGACAAAAGCCGTGGGAGGGTTAGGCCTTGCTCGGCCGGTCGCCGTTGGCACGACGATGCGGCGTGCCTTGTCCGTCGACCGGTCCATAAACGTCGAGAGCGATGAGCCCCGGAGCTGCGTCGGGTCCAGGTCCCTAACGCCCGCCGGGCCGTACCCACCAAGCACGAGCGATCAGATCTCAGTATTCACACGAGACGCCGCGCCGTACTGTAGGCGACGCCGGCCGTACAGGCGAACAATGTCAGACGGGATGGCCCGGCGCGAGACGTGTAGCTTAAGCCGCGCGTCCACCAACGCCGTAGTGGCCCTGCTGCTACACCATAAGAATTGGATCGGTCGCTTGTTAGTATGCCGGCCGCGTCGGTCGTGGTAGTTGCGTCAACAATGGCCGTACCGGCTTCGTGGCGGTGGCGTCGTCATGGCTGTGGTGCAGCAGTCGCGGGCCACCGCCGTCGCGCCTGGTCAGCTACACCATGCCGAGACACAGCCCACTCCGTTGGTTCAGCCTGGCACGCCACAAACCTTCTATGACCGTTACACCGTGTGATGGTTCCCAAAGGCACCGGCTGCAGCGCGCCGCCTTGTCCCGGTTTCTATGCTTGCCACTTCTGTTCCTCGGTCCTTCCTTGCTCTGCTTGATGTCACCGTGCTCCTTGGACCGTACCACGTCCTCTTCGCCGACGGTCGCGTCCGACCTGATCGTCCACCAACCCGCCTCAACGCCTCAGTCCTTTGTATTTACCGTGGCAGTGCGTCCTCTGATCTCGACCTCAGTTCTCTGCATACTCTGCGTGTTGTCTGTGGTCCTCTGCGCCCTTTACGTGCCCTCCGTCGCATCCTGCGCCCTTTAAGTGCCCTCCGTCGCCCCCGCGTCCTTCTGCGTCTCCTCTGTGTCCTCAGCGTCCTCATCGCCTGGGTTCGCCTCGTCCACGTGGCCGTATATGACGTCATTACTAACGTCACCTCAGGCCCGTTCAGCGGCTCCGACGGCAGGCGACCACCGAGCACGTACAAGCCCCGGAAAGACGGCGGCATATACGGCAGACTGGGGCGAAATCTGCTGTCAGGGACGTGAGTGGCACATTGGGAGACACGGAAGTACGAAGGCAGTAGTTTGGGCACTTCGGATCGGCTCCGAGACGCATTAAGACATCGCGACAAACAGCGAATCACCCACAGCGCTGACGAGATCACGAGGCTGTGGCGTGCACGGTGCCGGTTGGCTGCAAGCAACATGGAGGGCGCGACCAAGCTACTTAGCACCCTGGCCGGTGCGGCGTACTTGGCCGTCGCGGCAGCCGGCTTTGCCGTCGCGGCGGGCCTAGTGTACCTGCTGGCGCAATGGATCTACAAGCAGCAGGTACGGTGATAGTCGGCAATGGTTCCCAGGCCGTGCTGGTCGCGTTGCGCAATAAATGCTAACTGCAGAAATCGTCGGTCTTCTCAGAGGCGCGGCGGCCAGAAATATGCGGCCCTCAACGCCATTCCGGGCCCGCCAGTCTATCCCATCATTGGCTCGGTTTTGAGCATTATGCCGCCCGACAAGTACGAGCAGCGATTCGTGCCCGACTTTGTACAAAAGTACGGCCACAACGGCGTAATGCGTTACTGGATCGGATTCATTCCCATTATCGACGTATTCGAGCCCGAGACCATCCGCCAAGTAATCGGTACGGCAAAAGGGGCGATCAGTCATGACGGATCTGGTGGAACTCATGCGCAATGTCCCACGGCGTTGGTGGCCTCGTGCATGACCTAGGTTCACCCTCCAAGCACGGCGTCAAATTCTACGCGTACGACATTCTCAAGCAGTGGCTCCGCACCGGCCTACTGACGGCAGACGGCGCGAAATGGAAGGAGCGTCGTCACCTGCTCACGGGCGCCTTTCACTTCCAGGTGCGGCGGCGTGAAGCGTACGCAACGTATTTACACCACAAACAGTGACGATGACTCACATAGGCTATACCACCTGGCGTACATTTCGTGGGCGCAGATCCTCGAGCGCTTTGCGCCTATCATGACGGAACAGGCTGATGAGATGGTGCGCCAGGTTGGCGTGGCGGCAGCCGGTGGCAACGAGTTTGACATTTTCGAGCGCATCACGCGCGCCGCGCTGGTACGTCGTTTGCCACAAAGCCCAAGTACCCCAAGCATGACTGCATGTTCATTGCGCTGGCGACGATCCTTGTCCTGTTTTGTGTTGCTCCCGATAGGACACCATTTGCGAGGTACGCAGCGCCATTGCGCCAAGTAATATTTTGCAATTAATAGTTTCTCATCTGTTGCCTTGCTTGCGACGCCTACTTGGGTGGGACAGACGTCCATGGGCGTCCAGCTTGGCTGTAAGCACGGCCGCGAATGGATGACCCAATTGCGGTCCAGGTAAGCTGATTCATTCGGACAATACTGATGCGTGGCACCTCACGACCTACAGCACAAAAGACCTCGAAGCCGGTGGCCTACGTCAAGGCCGTCTACGAGATGTCCGAGCTTGTCTTGCTCCGCGTCCTGAACCCGTGGCTCATGAACGACTTTATCTTTTCGCTCACGGGCCACGGCTTCCGCTGGAAGCACAGCCTCAAAGTCCTCATCGGTATGGGTCGCACCCAATGCTGCATGCTGTGACAATTCAGCTAACTGTTCTGCTCATGCCATACTGATCGAACCCGTGCAACAAAAGATTTTGTGCACGACGCAATCCGGAAGCGGCGCGAGATGCTCACCGAGCGTGGCACGACCGTCGCGTTTGAAGATCAGTCGATTCGGCCGGCGTTCCTGGACTTGCTACTCATGGCACGTGACTCGAACGGCCAGCCGTTCAGCGACGAGGACATTGAGGAGGAGACGTCGACGTTCATGTTCGAGGGCCACGGTGCGCATTCCCAAGCCGAATGCGACTCCGCCAGGCATTTGCTAATGCGCAAACAACCACAACGTACCATCCCCAACAACAGACACGACCGCGGCGGCGATGGCATGGACGATCCTCATGATCGCGGTGCACCGCCCTGTCCAGGAGCGGCTGCAGAAGGAGGTCGACGAGTTCTTCGACGGCCTGAACGGCCAGCCACCGACGTAGGCCCAATCTAAAGCGGTTCGGGGGGTATCTTTTGTCGTACTCATCCATCGCCACTATTTTATCGGGAGCCGTTACCATGCGTAGGCAAGACAACCTCCGCCAGCTGGTGTACCTCGACATGGTCATCAAGGAAGGCCTGCGTCTGCTACCGTCCGTACCCAACATCGGCCGAGTTGGTTTGCAACAACCAAGACATTTAAGGTACACGCACATACTCACACAGACGCTCACATTGCGGCGCGCCGTGCACGCAGATTCTGACCGAGGACGCGGTGATCGGAGGTTACTTTGTGCCGGCCGGCACCCACGTGGGCATTTCCATCCTCGGCCTGCACCGCAATCCCAAGATCTGGAATAACCCGCTGCAGTTTAATCCAGAGCGCTGGTGCGTCACCGCGGAACATGCACAGGTAAAGGCGACCCGATGAGCACTTGCCAACTATTATAAGCGTGGTGGTGCACGGGAATGGAAGTTGGCAGGTCCGCGGAAAACTCGAAGAACTACGATCCGTACGCGTTCATCCCGTTCTCGGCAGGCGCGCGCAACTGCATCGGCCAAAAGTTTGCGCAGGTACTGCATGCGCCTGTCCACACAATTATGGTATTACGGACCACGTTCAGATTCAAACATGCTGGGCCCTCGCTACGCTGCCACCGTGCGCCATACAGATGGAGGAGAAGATCTTCCTCGCCAAGCTACTCTACTACTTTGACTTTACCACCAAGGAGGACCTCAACATTGCCAAGTTGAGCGAGCTCATCCTGCGCCCAGCGCGTGGAGTGCCGATGACGGCGCAGCCGCGCCGGCCGCTGCCGCGCCGCGTAGGTGCCGATGCGTGACGCGCCAGCGAGCTGCCTTGGCCGCCCTTGCGTCCAATGCGTGTGTCTTTGTGTGTAAAGTTTGATAGCAGAATGGATTGCGGGATTGCGCGTTGTGTTTTAGTTGACGCGGGTACGATCAAATTGCAGTCGCCAAATTTTAGAGTTTTTTGGCGCGAAAATTTTGAAACAGTTAGGAAAGGTCGCTCTCTGCGACCCTTCTTCCGCCCGCCCACCTGCTTCCCCACAATACCGCCTACCGACCGTGCCAACACACCACTTAGTTCACACAGCCCCGACCTTCGGACCACACTTGCAGCTGCCCATTCTAGTTAGCCATGGCGGCCGCCACGGCAGATGGCGCCTTCGACGACATCGAAGACTTGGACGACCTGGACGCCGCCGACTGGACATGGGACGGCCCCAGCGACGAGGAGGGACGCCAGCTCCACTACCGTGGACAAGCGAGCGGAACCGAGCAGCTGGGCACCGCCACACCAGCACGAGACACGGCCGAGGGCAGGACGGCATCCACCTTCGAAGGACACGACCGGACTCTGGACGGCAGGCTGGCCCTCAACCCATACAAAGCGGGCCTCCAGAGTGCGGACAAGGAGCGCGTAAACAAGATCATCTACGAGGCGTCCAAGGTACATCTACGTTTGCAACTCCATTCCCTGTTCGGGTGGGCCATGGGCTGAACGTTTGGTTTACTGCATATTCCTGCCGGCTTGCGGAGACAACAGGGCTCGCGGTTCTTTAAGCGGGAGGAGCAGCGCAACCAGGTCGTCTCGGAGAAAGCGGCCAAGCTCAAGGCCGAGTACGCGGCGTTCCTGAAGCAGGATCAGACCGCGGCGACGCGCTACGTTGACGGGCTCGTGCAGCAGCTGGAGGCTCAGCGGGACTTGACTCGCACTATCGTGCACATTGATATGGATGGTAAGGCTGCTGGGAGGACCGTGTGGTTTTCAGCGTTAGATGCTAACGCTGGCAACGGCGATTGCCGCAACGTAATGTGTACTGACCCGTTCCAGCGTTCTATGCCAGCGTGGAGGAAAAGTACAACCCGGAGCTGCGGGGGAAGCCAATGGCCGTCGGCGGCATGGCGATGCTAAGCACTGCAAACTACGAAGCGCGGTAAGCCTCGACGCCCCGCGTAGAGATTCCTTGACTTGAAATCGCTAAGGCGCCATCGCTTGCTCCCGCTGATACGTACCACCCCTGTAGTAAATACGGCGTCCGCTCCGCGATGCCGGGCTTTATCGGCAAGGTGCGCTACCGCGTATGCGCGCGGTACGAGAGAGTACTCTGAATGCTCACCACCCGTTCGTTGTCTTACCTGCTTTCCGTACGCAGAAACTGTGTCCCGACCTGATCCTTGTGCGGGCCAACTTTGAACGGTACATCGGCGAAAGCAACATTGTTCGCGAGGTCCTCGCGGTATGTTCGATTCGGACGGGGGAGGTACGGCGCTGGCTTTCATGAACGATGCTAACGTCGGCACCGACATTTAATAGCTCTATTACGATTGCACAGATATATGACCCAAACTATAGGTGCGTCCTAAGTGGTTGATCAAGTTTGTCGTACAATCGCCGAACCTAACCCCCATACCGATGCTGTCAAAGAGAGGCCGATGTGAATCCAACAGCGCGGCCAGCTTGGACGAAGCGTACGTGGACATCACCGACGCGCTGGCACGTCATCCGGAGCATACCGCCGAAACGATGGTGCAGGAGCTACGTGCCGAGATCTTCCGGTACGACCAGCTGCGGCACCTGTTCAGCACTTGATCATGATGTACTGATCGCATCTGCTTGTCAACGACGTTGTACGTTCACACGTGTCGCAGCCGTACGCAGCTGACGTCCAGTGCAGGCATTGCATGCAACAAGATGCTGGCCAAGATCTGCACGGACATCAACAAGCCGAACGGCCAGTACCGGCTGCCACCCGACCGCGACGCCATCCACGCCTTCGTGGAGACCCTGCCAATTCGGAAGATCCCGGGCGTCGGCAAAGTCACCGAACGCTTGCTGGCCGAGCTCGGGTTCACCACGGCTGGTCATCTGGTGCGGCCTGACCGAGCAACACAGCCCGAAGAAGTGCCGACTGACCTGTGCGATGCGTGTCAATATCGTACGGCGATACAGTTCGCCAACCGCGTGGCCCTGTACGTCCTGTTCTTGCGCTCGACGTTTGAGTTTCTACTGCAAGCGTCCATGGGCATTTCGTCCACTGCGGTCGATGCGTAAGGCACATAGACATTTGACCAATGGCAGTTGAGTTTTATGTTTGCTCACCCGGGAGATCTGTGCAGTGCGAACGCTACACAGCGGATGGGTGCGCAAGAGCCTAGGCCACGAGCGGTACGATCTGCGCCACCGCCGTGCGCACTGGAACTGTGTATGCTTTTCTGACGCCATAACTGCAGTCTATTCTAGTTTGTGATTATACAGGACGTTTTCGGAGCTCTCGCATCCGGTTGACTTGCAAGCTAAGTGCCGCGAGCTATCAAATGCGGTGGCCGAGGAGCTGGAAGAGCATCGACTCCTCGGCCGGACGGTTACGGTGAAACTCAAGTCCGTCGACTTTTCCGTTATCACGCGCGCCTCGTCGCTGCGCAAACCGACCAACTCGGCAGATGACATCTACGACGCCGCCTGGGCGGTACGGGATCACGTCCTGAACTCGGGCAGATGGCAGATGGCGTCTTGCCAACTGCCGCGAGGCTGGACCTTATTTGTGAATGTATCCAAACCAGATGATCGAGGCCAACCTGCCGCTGCGCCTGCGGTTGATGGGCGTGCGGATGACGGCGCTGCAGAGCATGGACGAGCGCAAAGGTGGCATCACCAAGGTACGAACCGCCACAGGTACTGACTCACGCCACGTCAAACTCACACAGTATATAGCTGTGTTGATGCTCGCCGTTTGGGCTCATCCTAGTATTTACGACCAGCAAACGACACGCCAGCGGCGGAGGTGGCCACGAAGCTGGGGAATGGCGGCGACGATGCCCAAGACGCCCAATGCCCCGTCTGCAACCGCGTGCTGGGCAACGTGTCCAATACAGCGCTCAATCGACACATTGACGAGTGCCTCAACCGCGGCGTCCTGGCCGACGATCCCCAGCCCAAGCTCGGGCAGAAGCGACCAGCACCGGCTGAGCAGCACCGGCCCAGTCCGGCCCGCCGGGCGGCTGGACCCGGCGGCGATGCGCGCGGCACAGCATCACCAGCGAACCGCACGCTGAAGGACTTTTTCCGCCCGCCGCCCGCCGCACCGTCATCGTAACCCTTTGCGCATGTATAAATAATCCTCGTATGTACACTTGTACAGGGTCAACAGGGGCTGTACAGGCTGTTCAGAACAAAGGTTACATGAAACGACCGCGTTTGGACACTGATGGCACGTCGCTGTCGTCCGCAGCGTCGCTACCCGCGCCGCCGCTGACTGGCGGCTCGGGGTCCACGTCCCACGAAGGCAGCTGCTGCCACGCAGCATCGGCGGTCGCTACGATGTCCGCCAGTGCATCCTCGCCAGCATTCAACAGCGTACGGCCACCAGCGGCCGCCGGCGGCGCCACCACTGGGTTGCGGGTTGCGGCTAACCCTTCTTCGCTGCCCGGCCCGCGCACCGGGCACACACGCAATGCGTCCAGCTGCGCCGCAAACGCCATGTCGCCGGGCGCCGGTTCGGGATCGACGGCCGTGAGCGGATTACGACGCCGTTCCGGCGGAGGCGCGGGGCCGGATCGTTGGCTCGACTGCGACATCGCGCCGCTGTGGCTGCCCAGCTGCGTCTGTGCCCGATGGCAGCCACTGCCAAAGCTGCACTGCTGGGAGGCGCCGCTCGGCGGGGCGGGTGCGTACAGATCGCTTGTGACCAGGTCCAGCAGGCCCAGGCGGCTGAGCACCATGCGCTCTGGAGGCGCGGTTGGTTCACAACAACGAAGCGTTGCCACCTGATGAGCACCGACATA